>Ga0207706_10000382_pt1 | contig 48359 bp, 35 predicted proteins | sample KBSC53metaG_FD_184318 | JGI IMG/M metagenome (GOLD analysis project Ga0207706, IMG submission 184318) | Corn rhizosphere microbial communities from Kellogg Biological Station, Michigan, USA - KBS C5-3 metaG (SPAdes) (version 2) | ecosystem: Host-associated > Plants > Roots > Rhizosphere > Soil ... | reverse complement strand
GGCGACGATCGTGAGCTACGTGAGCCAGTACGTGACACTCATGCCCGGTGACGTGATCTACACGGGAACGCCGGGGACGACGAAGCAGATGAAGGCCGGGGACACGGTGGAGGTCGAGATCGAAGGGGTGGGCGTCCTGCGCAATCGTGTTGCCCAGCGATGACTGACAAAGTAACAGCGCCGATAGAAGAGGTCTCGAACGTTGTCGCACCCGCGCCGGCAATGTGCCACCGCCGCGTCGCGGTGTTGTGACGCGGATGCAACGTCGTCCTCGCCATGCTCTTGGGGCGGATCAGTTCACCGCCTCCACGAGGCCGCACGCCACCGGGAGGCTCGGGTCATAACTTCCGCCGAAGAAGTCGCCGTGCAGCACCATGGTCTTCTGCGTCAGCTCCGACGCCGTGAACGGAACGTCGTTCGCGAAGAACGTCGCGCGGTAGTGCGTCGAACCGGCGGCGTTCTCGCGTGTGGGATACGGTTGCAGGTCCACCTGTACAGGACCGAAGATCGGGAGCCCTCGGCGAACGTAATGATGCCGTCGCCGTTGGTGTCGTTCGCCAGGGTCGGGCACGCTGACGCCTGGGTGTCGAAGCCGTGGATGTGCTGCGGATGGATCTGCTGCGGAATGCGCCCAACCGCATTGAGCCCTACGGTGAGATCGCCGTCGCGCATCGTGAGCGTCGCCTCGGCGCTAACCCCCGAGTTGTTCATCGGATCGAACTTGACCTTGAACACCTGAACGGTCGGTGTTTGCGCGGCCTTCGCCGACGCCGAAACCTTGCCCATCGGCTTGGCGGTGGGACCCTCCTCGCGGCAAGCCGCGAGAGCGACGATAGTGAGCGCCGGTAAGGCGCGGGCGAGCTTGGCCATGAACTGCCTCCATACAGCAGGTGATGAATATTCCGCCGGGCGCGCGGCGGATCGCGATTGCCTTGGTTACGCATGGTCGCAGATCAGGGGGCCACCCCCCGCGGCGCGCGGATGGGGAGTCTTCATCCTCCCAACTCGGGGAGTACCGACTGCCTCATCGCGGGACATTGACACCCGCGAGCGAACCCGCGCATCGCTGGCGAGCGCGCGGCGCCGTGGCGTGTACCGGTATGACGAAGGGTCGCTGTTCGTTCCGGGATGCGGTTGGCCAGTGTTACAGTGCTCGACCTCGTTGCCTAACGCGTCCCCCGGCCTAACGAGCATCCTGCTGTGGTGTGAGGCCGACCGTCCGCAACGCCATCTGGTAGCGCGGATCGGACGCGACGCACCGATAGAACCGTCTCGAACGTTGTCGATCCATTGAGCCGGCGCGAAATCGAAGTCGAGACCGAGTGCTTGTGCGCCGTGAAGCTGGGCGAGCGACGAGCCGGACGGCCCCATTGTCCGGAGGTACGATCCAGGGATGACCAATATGTCGGCTTCGGTGACGACCGCGTCGATCACGGTTCCATGAGCGCCCCGCCACTGCTGCCGCCGCGGCGCCAGGCCGGAAAACAGCCGTTGACGCCGCGCCCGCCGCCGTCAGTTTTCGAGGGGAGGGCTCCCTCTAACTTCTGCCTTCGAGATGCATCCGGACCCACGTTTGACGAAGGCCCTTTCCGGCCGCTACCGCGTCGAGGGCGAGCTCGGATCGGGCGGCATGGCAACGGTTTACCAGGCGCGCGACCAACGCCACGATCGGTGGGTGGCGATCAAGGTCCTGCACCCGGAAGTCGCCGCGTCCGTCGACAGCGAGCGGTTCCTGGCCGAGATCCACACCACCGCCAAGCTCTCGCACCCGAACATCCTTCCGCTCTTCGATTCCGGAAGCGATGACGGCACGCTCTACTATGTAATGCCACTCGTGGTGGGCGAGTCGTTGCGGGCTCGTCTGGAACGCGAGCATGCGCTCGAAACGGACGAGGCGCTGCGGATCACCCGCGAGGTGGCTGACGCGCTCGGCTACGCTCACGCGAACGGCGTGATTCATCGCGACATCAAGCCGGAGAACATCCTGCTGCAATCCGGTCACGCGCTCGTCACGGATTTCGGGATTGCTCGAGCACCCGGTCTGACGCGTAGCGACCGCCTAACGGGTGCCGGGCTGTCGGTCGGAACGCCTGCCTACATGAGCCCTGAGCAGGCGTCCGCGGATCCGCATGTCGACGGGCGCGCGGATCAGTACAGCCTCGCATGTGTGCTGTTCGAGATGCTCACTGGCGAACCGCCGTTTGCCGGCCCGTCGGTCGACTCGATTCTCGTCAGGCGATTTACGCGTCCTCCGCCGCGAGCGACGAGCCGTCGACCGGACATCGCGCGACACCTGGACGGCGCGCTGTTCAAGGCCATGGCGCGCGATCCGAACGAGCGCTTCGGGTCGATCGAACGATTCGTAGAGGCGCTGAACTCGCCAGCGCGACCATGGAACGCAGTCCTCGACACCACCGAATCGGTCGCCGTGCTTCCGTTCACGAACATGAGTGGCGATCCGGAAAACGAGTTCTTCGGCGACGGGATGGCCGAGGAGATCACCAACGCTCTTGCAAGGGTCCCGGGGCTGAGGGTCGCGGCGCGAACGTCATCGTTCATGTTCAAGGGGAAGAGCCACGATCTCCGCGCGATCGGCGAACAGCTGAACGTGAACGCGGTCCTCGAGGGAAGCGTACGGCGCGCCGGGAATCGCGTTCGCATCACGGCGCAGCTCGTGAGCGTGAATGACGGCTATCACCTCTGGTCGGAGCGCTACGACCGTGAGTTGACCGACATTTTCATGATCCAGGACGAGATCGCAACGGCGATTGCGGGTCGCCTTGCGGCGGCGCTTCGTGACATCGATGCGAAGTCACTCGTGAAGGCGTCGACGTCGAGCATCGACGCGTACGAGCTCTATCTCAGAGCCCGCGGCTTGATGAAACACCGGGGCACGGCGTTGTTGACCGCTATAGAAAAGCTCGAACGAGCCGTCGCACTCGATCCCGAGTTTGCGCAGGCATTCGCTTATCTTGGCCAGGCGTTGGTGCTTTCGGGGTTCTGGGGCGTCCTGGCGCCCGACCAGATTGCGGAGCGCGCGAAGTCGGCTGCCGCGTCGGCGCTCCAGCATGACCCGAACCTGGCCGCCGGGTACACGGCCTGCGCGCTCGTGGCCACGTGCATCGAGTTCAATGCGGAACGTGCGACGGCGGCGTGGGATCGCGCGCTGGAGCTGGACCCGATGGACCTCGAGGCGCGCACGATGCGCGCCGCATTCGATATCTGCTACACGCGCGCCGCGTTCGATGAGGCCGTGGACGAGATGCGTGCCGTCATCGAACAGGACCCGCTCAGCGCCTACGCCCACGCATCACTCTCCGTCGTACTCGGCTTCTCCGGGCGGTACGATGAGGCGCTGGCCGAAGCGAAGCGCGCGCGCGAGCTGGACGCAGGCTCCTTCCTCGTGGTGTGGAGCGAAGTCAACGCGGTCGCGTTCGGCGGCAACGCGAGCGACATGGTGAACGAGATTCCGCACATGTTGTCGCGTAACGGACGGCATCCGTGGCTCATGATGGCGCTCGGCGCGGCGTTTTCACGAACGGGTTGGACGGACCGCGCTGATGCAGTGTTCACCGAGTTGAGTGCGCGATCGCGGATCGACTACGTGCAGCCGACGGTGCTCGCGATCACGGCCGAGTGGGCGGGGCGCCGGCAGGAGGCGCTCGGGTTTCTCCGCCGCGCAGTGGAGATCCGCGACCCGGCGCTGGTCGCGTTCCAATCTCCGCATATGAGCTCGTTGCGAACGGCGCGTGAGTTCCGGGAGATTCTCGCCGGCCTGCGGTGGGAGCTGCCGGTGTTCGCGCCGAACGAGGTGGCCAGGGCTTGATCGAGGCGTTACGTGCGCGCGGGAACCTAACGCGGCCAGTATCGCATCCCTAGTTGGATTTTCCACCGCGATGGATCCGGCTGGACCTGCCGGCGCGCCGGAAGCCCGATCGGCAGGAGCCCGTATTTCGGACGATTCACCGATGCGTCCCATCCGGGCGCGGCCAGAAAGGCGACTGTCTCTTTCGCCGTCGTTGACCGGGCGAGCCCCCAATCGTGGTCGAGGAGATTGGCGACATTGAAGACATCGAGGCCAACCTCCAGCCGCTGGACGTCGCCGAGTGTGATCGACTTCGCGAGTCGGGCGTCGAGCGTGATGACGGCCGGGTTACGACACGAGTTGCGCGCCATGATGCGCCCGCGCTGCTCGCGCAGGCACGCCTCTCCGTCGATATAGGCGTTGATCGCGCTCCACTTTTCCGGAGCCGTCAACGAGATGTCCGCGGAGTCGCGAGGCACGTAGAACAGGTCATTTCCAGCTACGCTGTCGGCGTTCACGTCTTGCTTGATGGTGTAGGCGTAGGGTTGCCCGCTCTGTGCGCGCATGAGAAACGAAGCCGAGAGGGCGAACGGCAGCCGCGCGATGGCGCTTGCCACGAGGCTGTGCGGTATGTCCACGCCCGATCGTGCCTGTCGGCGCGCGTCGATCGTTCCATCGATCGCTGAGTTCTGGAACGCGAGTGCCGCCCCGGGATTGAACAGCGTCATCGCGTCGGTCGCGCGTGACCATTGATAGCCAACCTGCGCGACGGAGCCATTGCTCCATCGCTTGCTTGCCGACACTGACACCGCGGTGGACCGGTCGGCGCCGCGGCTTCCGAGCTCGAGGACCTGGGCGAAGGCAGGATCGGGCCTTGTGGGAAGTAGCTTGCCCTTGGGTGTGACCGTCCCGTACATGGCGCGGCCCTCGGCGTTCGTTCCCGTGAACGTCAGGTTCACGTCGCGGATGTATGTCTGGTGGCGCGCGTCCGTTCGGACGACGTCGAGCGACACCGACGTGCCCCATGCGAGCATGGCGTCGATACCGACGAGCGCTTTCAACACCTGTGGCGTGCGGAAGTCGTGGGCGATGTAGGTTGCCGTCGTGGCCGGAGTTGGCGCCCTGGATTCGGTGCACTCGCTGGGAAGCTGGTCGACATCGATGACCGGAGCGGGCACGCCATCCACCGCGGTACACGTGAGTGTCTGCTGATCGAGGCCGGTGTTCGTGAATGATCCGCCGAGCCAGGTTTGTGGCGCACGTGCCGCGAACATTCCGGCGCCGGCGCGCACGACCACCGCGTGCCGGTCGGTGGCGCGCCAGCTGAGGCCGAGCCGAGGAGAAATTTGCGTGGTGGCGCTGAACCGACTCGCATAGCGATCGCCTAACGCTGCGCTGGACGCCAGACCTCGATTGGTCGGAGCGACATCACTATGGGGGCGGTCGGCGCGCACGCCGGCCGTGATGCTGAGTCGCGCCACGGGCGTCCACCGGTCCTGCACGTAGGCGGCAACCTGACCGGCGCTGAACGCACCTAACGGCCCGCTCGGGCGTTGCGGCAAGGCGACCTGATACAAGTCGGGTTGTCGCTGCTCGAGCGCGGCCACGCTCGGAAACCACCAGGTGCCCCACGAGTTGGGGAAGAAGTCGTCCGTAAAGCGATACCATTCGCCTTGCGCGCCCGCTGTGAGCTCGTGGGATGCCAGCGGAAGCGTGACGTTATCCGACAGCTCTATTACACGTTGGTCGAGCACGGTGGCGGTCGCATTGACGACCGATCCTCCGGCGAGGTATCTGTCGGCGCTGTCCCCTTGCACGAGGAATAGCGGTGTGCGGAGCGACGAGGCGCGATCTTCATCGATTGTCTGAAGCCCGGCGGTGAGCTCGTTGCCTAGCGGTCCAAAGGCGCTCGTGGCGCGGAGCCGCGTCGTGTGCACGACATCCGACGTGACCATGCCGCTGCCCGATAGCTGCCACCCGATGGGACGGAGTCCTACGTCCTTCGGATCGCGAGCAAGGTCCTGCTTCCACGCATCGACCCAGTTGTGCGAAAGCTCGATGCGATGTCGGCTCGACGGCTGCCAGGTGAGCTTCGCGAACACCGACCCATCGGGCTGGCTGAGCACGGGTGGCTCGGGGCCGCCGGCATCGAACCCGTAGACGCTGCGAAAGGCCGCCGCGGCGCGCGTTGCTGTCTCCCAGCTGATGCCGGTCGACGGCTCGCGCGTGTTCGGTCCGAGGAATGGTGTTCGACTTCGCTGAAAGTCAGCCGCCGCGAACAGGTGTAGCCTGTCGCGGATGATAGGACCACCGAGCGTCGCTCCGTACTGGAGAAAATCGAATTCGCCCGCGTGGGCGCCCGCCGTGTCCTTGCCAACGAGTGCCTGATCCTGCACCGACGTGAAGACACTGGCCTGCCATCGGTTCGTGCCCGACCGGGTTATACCATTGATGAGCGCTCCCGTGAACGCGCCCTGTCGCACGTCGAACGGCGCTACGAGCACCTGGATCTGGTCGAGCGCCTCGAGCGAGATGGACTTGGCACCCGCGGCTTCGCCGGGCGTTCGCGACACGCCGTATACGTCATTCGCGATACCCCCGTCGATCTGAATCGCATTGAGCGCTGGAAGCTGGCCGCTCACGGAGTAGTCCCCGTTACGGACGACAGCCTGGGGGACGATCGCGAACAGTCCCGTAAAGTCCCGGTTCAGCAGCGGAAGGCCGTGAACCAGGTCATTGGAGAGCGCGAACGATGGACCGCCCTCGTCGACGCGCTGCTCGCCCCGCACCACCGCGGTCGGCAGGACGGTCGCCGTCGGCTCGGGGAACGCCACGTCGATCGTGACCCGATCGCCCAGCGCCAACGTGAACGTCCGCGATGACCGTGCGGGGTCGAGCCCGAGCACGAACGCGCGGAGCTCGTACGGACCGCCGGGCGGGATACCCTCGAACACGAACCGGCCGGTCGATCTCGACTGTTGCTCGCGCGTGAATCCGGTGCTTGTGTTCCGAAGGACGACGCGCGCCTGAGCGACCGGCTCGCCGGACTGGCGGGTGACTACGCCGGCCACGGCGGCGCCGGCGAGCCCCTGAGATTGAAGGGCGCTCGGAAGACCCGTGACGAGTGTCGCGAACGCGACACGACGCCACAGGCGCTCCACCCTTCGCATTGGTCCGGCTCCCTCGTGGGGCATGTCCCAGCGTACCGGCGCGTGCTGAACCCGTGTTTGACGCCTCTAAGCTCGCGAAGAGCCGTCTCCTGACCGTCACCTGGCCGCGTTACCGGTTGGATGGTCGCGTCGGCAGGATTTCGGTGGGCGAGAGTGACGGGGGATTTCCGCGTTGCATGCAATTGACTACATGTAGAGGCAAAGCACCGCGCGGCCCACGCGGCCTACCGGGAGCGGCTCGAGCAGGGAATCGAGCTCGTGACAACCAATCTCGTCGTCGCCGAGATGCAGATGCTGGTCAGTCTGGACGAGCACTTCGAGTTGGTCGGGTTCGAACGCGTACCGTAGCCAAGGCGATGACCAGATTTCGCGCTGCCACTATTGTCACTCTCGGGCTCGCACTTGCGACGCCGATCGCGTCGGGCATCGGTCAGCCCGGCTTCCCGCCTAACGATCCGGACAGCTGGCGCGTTGCCGGCACTGCCAAGATCCTCTGCTCGGCCCTGTTCGTCTCCGGCCGGGATTCGGCGGAAGCGCTCGCGCACGTCACGCCCTACTTCCTCGGGCCCAAAGTCGATTCGATCACCAGGTTCGCCATCGACCGTCAGCGCAAGCTCGTCCGCCTCACCGTCGCCGACCGAATAGCGCGGGAAGCACAGCTCTACGGCGACCAGGGCTGCATCATCCATCAGCCCGGCCGCGACTCGGTGTTCTTCACGCCCGTGCGTGTCACGACCGCGCTGACAGCCGCGTCCGCGATGCCGTGGCCGATGGGTGACGTGCTGCCGAGCACTCCGCTGCCCGGCGAGATCGACACCGTCAAGCTCCGCGCGGCTGTCGATGCGGCCTTCGCCAACCCGGCCAGCTTCACCGCGGCATTCGTGGTCGCGTACAAGGGGCGCATCGTGGCGGAGCGATATGGGAGCGGCGCGAACAAGGAGATGCAGCTCGAGAGCTGGTCGATGGGGAAGAGCATCGTGGGCACGCTCATTGGCATCCTCGTTCAGCAGGGGGCGCTGAAGCTCGAGGAGCCCGCGCCGATCCCCGAGTGGCACAAGACCCCGCAAGACCCACGCGGGAAGATTCGCGTGATCGACCTCATGCGCATGTCGAGCGGCATTCGCTTCAGCCGTGGGAGCCCCGAAGACATCCCCGGGTACCACGACCACGACCTCGGCTACACCGGCGCGATCGACGCCTTCCAGTTCGCGACCACGCGGCCGTTGCAATTCGAGCCCAACACGTTCGGCCGATATCGCAACTCGGATCCGCTGGCGTTAGGCATGATCATTCGCGACGTGGTGCGGAAGCGTGGCGAGGAATACCTGACGTGGCCGCAGCGGGCGCTGTTCGACCGGATCGGCATCCGCCGGCAGGTCCTCGAGACCGACCCGTATGGCAACTTCCTGCTCAACGGCTTCGACTACGGGACCGCCCGAAACTGGGCTCGCCTTGGAATGCTGTACCTGAACGACGGCGTGTGGATGGGGCAGCGTCTCCTGCCCGAGGGGTGGACGACGTTCGTGTCGACGCCGGCGCCGGCCTGGAAGGACTCGACCTACGGCGCGATGGTGTGGGTGAACGCGCGCGGTGTATGGCCCGAGCTCCCGCGCGATGCGTTCGCATTCCGCGGCGCGGGCCTGCAGGACGTGTACGTGATCCCGTCGCGCGACCTGGTAATCGTGCGCATGGGCCATTTCATCGGCATGCAGCCCGGCACGGCAGATCTCCGGCGCGCGAACGCGCTGCTCATGGAGGCAATCCCCGCGCGGAAGTGATCACCGGGGCTTTGCCCGGTCGCCGTGCTCCGTGAGCTGGGCCAGTTGCGTGGCGTAGCGGTTCGACCCCGCGGCGTTGCCGGCTGCTTTGGCCGAACGCATTGCGCCCGCGACGGCGCGGTAGCGACGCGGCTCCGTGAGCAGTGTTGCCTCGAACTCCTTGTAGGCGCCGCGCGCGTCTCCGCTCGCGAGCAGCATCTCGCCTAACAATTCCCGGGCGGGAAGAATGGGTCCCGGGGTGATCGCGTTCTTCTCGGTGGTTGCCTCCAGATCGGCGGTCGCGCGCATGGCCGTCAGTGCTTCGGTCCGCGCACCGCGCGCGAATGCGCGCCAGGCGTCGACGCCCCGGCTCTGAATGTCCACCTGTTGGCTCCAGTACGTTTCCTTGCGCTGGGTCAGGGCATCGCGGAGTCGTCCGAGCTGCCTAACGGCTTCCGCGCTCAGCACCGTGTCGTCCATCCGCGCCGCTCCGATGCCTCGCGCGAACCACGTGATCGCGTCGGCGAACGGGAACGCGGTCTGGTGCACCTCGAGTTTCGTCGCCGCGCTCCAGTCGCCTCGCTCCAGGGCGTAGCGCGCGGGGACGGCCGCTATTGCGTAGTACGCCGCGGCGGGCGGGGCACCGGTAGTCGGACCGTTCGGATCGTAGCGTGCCGCCAATGCGGGAAGCGCCGCCAATACTCGCGCGGCCGCGCTGTCCTGACCGGTCTGCAGATAGGCGTACATCAGGTAGTCGTTGGCGTGCAGCGCTTCGCCCACCGCCCCTTCGGCGCTTGCTGCACCCGCGGAGCGGATGTTCGTGGCGATGGACTCTTGCCATTCGCCCACGCGGGTATAGGTGTGCGACGGCATGTGGAGGGCGTGCGCCGATGACGGGGCGATGGCCGCGTAGCGGTTTGCGGCGGGAATGCCCTTCGAGGCGAGCGCCGGAACGTCGTACGCGTGGATCAGGTAGTGTGCGATGCCCGGGTGGTCGGGAAGACGCACCGCAAGCGGCTCGAGGATCGCGGCCGCCTTGGTCTGGCTCTCGTAGGACTTGTCGTTAGGGTCGGCTGAAAAGGCGAGCGCGGCGGCGTAGAAGATGGCTGCTTCCTCATCGCTTGGGTTTCGGCGGGCCACGTCGGCCATGGCGTCACGGTAGGCGAGGATGCGTGTGCGCTGGTCGGTGCTCTGGTAGTTCTCGTAGAGTTTGGCGGCGGCGGCAAGGTAGCTCTGCTCGCGCTCCGTGCCTCCGGTGAGTGCGCGGCCTCGCTGGACTATCTGGAGTCCGCGCTCGAGCTGTGCGTTGGGCTTGATTCCGGCGGCGAACGGGTTCCCCCAGGCGCTCAACGCGAGGCCCCAGTACGCGGCGACGCAGGTGGAGTCGGCGGAGAGCACGTCATTGAACGCCTGGACGGCACCGGTGAACCCGAACGAGTGGAGCAGGGCGACACCCTTCTCGAATGCCGGCCGTGTGGCGGATGCGCACGACGTCTCGAAGTGCACCGTCCCCAAGTGCGAGGCGTCGTGGCCCGGAGTCTGGGCAGCGAGCGCGGGCGCCAGGAGCGCGAGGGCTGCGAGGAGGGAGCGAGACATGAACCATCTCCGCGAGTGGTTATCTCTTGTCGGCAAACATAACCTGACGAACAGCTTCTAACTGGGAGAACCTCGTCCCCGACCGACTGGCATCGCGACCCGGACGCCAAAAACGAAGGAGGACGCAGAATACGCTGACCGGCGCTTCGCGCCGGACGCAGATTGACGCAGAAGGCCCCCGGCCATCCACCGTTCATCGCACCGGGCCGTTTCTAAGGGGAACAACCTCGGGAAGCTATGAGCTGACCGAGGCAGTTCACTCAAAATCGGCTCGTTGTGAGAGGACCAGCCATCACGAGGAGCATTCTGCGTCGTCAGCGTCCGCCCGCGCCAGCGGGCGGTCTGCGTATTCAGCGTCTCCTTGCTCTTAAGCTGTACCTAACGCGATGCCTAGCCTGGGGCGTAATGGTTAGCGGCGGCAACCGACGCAATCTTACCGGCGCTGGACGCACGGCGCGTGGACCAGCATCATGCAGGAACCATGTCTCCACCGGCCTCAACCACTGGTTCCACCGACCCACACTCCGCCGAGCGCGCACGCCGCTGGCGTCTCGTGCTCGGCAACGACGCCGAGCAGTCGACCGGCGTGTCGCTGAGTGGCGCGGATGCGGGAATGGATCGCGCGCTCGAGGCACTGTACGGCGCTGGGGGCGGAGGCGGCGGCATGCCCGGCACGGCCGGAACGGACCGGCGCGGCGGACTCGGAAGCTCCGCGCCATCCGTCGCGCGATGGTTGGGCGACATCCGATCGTACTTCCCGTCGTCCGTCGTTCGCGTTATGCAGAAAGACGCCCTCGAGCGGCTCGATCTTAAGCGGATGCTCCTCGAGCCCGAGATGCTCGAGGCCGTCGAGCCCGACGTCCACCTCGTCACGACACTGATCGCGCTCAAGAATGTCATCCCGAACAAAACGCGCGACACGGCGCGACTCGTCGTGCGACGCGTCGTCGACGACCTGCAGCGTCGGCTCGCGAACGCAACGCGCCAGGCCATCATCGGTGCCCTCAATCGCTCGGCCCGCAACAACCGTCCCCGGTACTCGGAGATCGACTGGCACCGCACGATTCGCGCGAACCTCAAGCACTACCAGCCGGAGTACCGCACGATCATCCCCGAACGGCGCATCGGCTGGGGACGCAAGCGCAGCTCGCTCAGGGACATCATTCTCTGCGTCGACCAGAGCGGGTCAATGGCTGCGTCGGTCGTCTACTCGAGCGTGTTCGGTGCCGTGCTCGCGTCACTGCCAGCCGTCTCGACACGCTTCGTCGTGTTTGACACCGCGGTGGTAGATCTCACCGAGACGATGACGGATCCCGTCGAGCTCCTGTTCGGCACGCAGCTCGGCGGCGGCACCGACATCAACCGCGCGCTCGGTTACTGCGAGTCGCTCGTCCGGCGACCCGGCGAAACGATTCTCGTGCTGATCAGCGATCTGTTCGAGGGGGGTCAGCGCGACGAGATGCTCAAACGAGCGGCGTCACTTGCCGCGTCCGGCGTGCGCGTGGTCGCCCTGCTCGCGCTGGCGGACACCGGCGCGCCTGCGTTCGACCACGCGAATGCGGCAGCATTCGCGGCCCTCGGCATCCCGGCGTTCGCGTGCACGCCGGACCTCTTTCCCGATCTCATGGCAGCCGCCATCGGTCGCCACGACCTTGGGCAGTGGGCGTCGGCGCGCGGCATCGCGATGGGCGGAGGTGCGCCGCGGTGACGTGGACGGCGGATACGGTCGTGGCCCTGGCGCCCGACCCAGCGTCTGCAAAGGCCGGACGCGACCTGGCGGTGCGTCGCAAATGGACGACGTTAGGCGTCAGCCAGACCGGCGACGGTGCCCCGGTGCTCTGGGGCGCCTGCCAGGGAAGCGGCAAGGATCCGTACCTCACGCGCGCGGACACGAGCGAGCCGGCGTTCAAGTGCACGTGCCCGAGCCGCAAGTTCCCGTGCAAGCACTCGTTAGGCCTGTTTCTCCTCTTCGTTCAGTCACCTGGCGAATTCGCGTCGGGTGCGCCGCCCGATTGGGTGGCGGAATGGCTCGAGAGCCGGTCGGCGCGGGCCACGAAACGTGCGGAACGCGAGGCGCGCGCCGCGGAATCCGAGGGCGACGGCACACCGGCCGATCCTGCACAGGCCGAGAGGGCCGCGAAGCAAGCGGCCAGCCGTGCGGCGGAGCGAGAGCGACGTGTCGCTGCGGGAATTGCGGAGCTCAGTCTTTGGCTGCGTGACCTGGTTCGACAGGGGCTGAGCACGGCGCCACTGCGGCCCGCCTCGAGTTGGGAAAGCATGGCGGCGCGACTCGTCGACGCCCAGGCGCCCGGTGCGGCGAGACTCGTCAGGCAGATGGCAACGATTCCCGCCAGCGGCGACGGATGGCCCGAGCGGCTGCTGGACCGCATGGCGCGCCTGCACCTCCTGCTCGAGGGTTACAGTCGGATCGACTCGCTGCCGCCGGACCTTGCGGCCGATGTGCGGGCTGGCCTCGGTTGGACAACGGCTCAGGAGACACTGTTCGAGCTCGACGGTGTGCGCGACCACTGGGCGATCGTGGGGCGCCGCCTGACGGAGGACGACCGACTGCGAGTGCAGCGGACATGGCTGTGGGGACGGGAGACGCGCCGCGGCGCGCTGCTCCTGCACTTCGCACCCGCGGGCGCCGTGCGTAGCGAGACCAAGCCTGTCGATCCGACGTTCGTGCCGGGCACCGCGTTCGACGGCACGCTGGTGTTCTTCCCGAGCGCTGCACCACTGCGCGCGATCGTCAAGGAGCGAACCGCCGCCGTCGATTGGCCCTTGGGGTTAGGCTACGCGGACGTGTCCGAAGCCGTGGCCGCCACTGCGAGCGCCGACGCGCGAATGCCGTGGCTCGAGGGCCATCCCGTTCTCCTTCGCGAAGCAACGCCGACGACCCTAACGCCGGCCCAGGTGAGAGACGCTACTGGCCGTGGAATGCCGCTCTCCACGCGCTTCCGCGATCGCTGGCAATTGCTCGCGGTGAGCGGCGGCGCAGCGGTGCCGTTGTTCGGCGAGTGGGACGGCGAGACACTGTTGCCGCTTACGGTGTGGGGTGAGCACGGCGTCGTCTCGCTGGCATGACATCGGCACCTTCTGACCTCGCGATCTGGTCGGCAGCCGTGAACACGGCATTGCTCGGCACCGACCGTGCGCCGCCGACCGCGCCCGCGTCGGACGGCGCGTTAGGCGCTGCCGCTGTTGCGCTCGTGCGCCCCGAGTCCGACGCCGCATCGAACCTCCTGCGCGTCGCCGCCGCGGCGAGCGCCTATCAGCGCTGCGGCCGCACGCCCGGTCGTACTCAGGAACCGCCGCCCGCGCCGTGTCCACTTGATGATCGGCCGACGTGCACGCCGGCCGCTGCTGCGTTGCTGCGGCGAATCCTTCAAGGCGAGCACGAGAGCCTCCTGCGAACTTGGCTCATGCTGGCGACTCGGCACGACGTGAGAGCCCCGGCCGATACGCTCCCAGCGATGCTCGATCTCGCGGGCAAGGATCCGAAGCTGCGAGCGCTCGTGCGAGCGGCCGGCGGTACGCGTGCAACGTGGCTCGCCGCGCTCAACGAGGACTGGGCATTTGCGATTTCGGGCGAGAATCCGGATGCACTGGCGACCATCTGGGAGACTGGCACTGGCATGGCACGCATGGAGGCGCTTCAATGGTTGCGGCAGCTCGACCCCGGCCGCGCCCGCACGCTGCTCGAGGCGTCATGGGCGCAGGAAGATCCCGACAACCGAGTTTTCTTTCTCGCCATGCTCGCGCTCGGACTGAATCTGGCAGACGAGCCCTTCCTCGAGCGTGCACTCGATGACCGCCGGAAAGAGGTAAGACAGCAGGCGGCCGGGTTACTGGTACGGCTGCCGTCGTCGGCGTTGTCGACCAGGATGGTCGAACGAGCCAGGCAGTTGGTGACGTTAGGTAAGTCGGCGATTCTCCAACGGCCACGGATCGATGTGACGCCGCCTGACGAGGCGGACGCCTCCATGGTACGCGACGGCGTCAATCCAAAACCTCCAGCAGGTACAGGTCTGGGCGAGAAGGCGTGGGTGCTCGCGCAGATCATTGGCGGAGTCCCGCCAGCCACGTGGAGCGCTGCATGGTCGACCGAGCCCGCCAAGCTGATTCGTGCCGCTGACGGACACGAGTGGCGCGAGCCGCTGATGGCCGGCTGGCTCATCGCCACCGAACGATTCCGCGATGCCACGTGGGCACGGGCGCTCTGGGACAACGAGGGCATTTCTCGAATCGAGCCCAAATGGGGCGCTCCACCCCTCGAGCACGTCTTCACGCGCGCCGCCTCAGCCGACGTCGTTGATGCGGAGCTGCGGCGCGAAGTCGACGCTCGCCCGGACGCCCTGCGCGGCGCCCATCGCGTGACCGTCGCTCTCCTCCGCTGGCCTAACGACTGGAGTGACGCGCTCGCCCACGCAGTCGCCAAACGACTCAAGATCTACGCCGGCAGCGGTGGCGTGTCTTTCACGGGCGAGTTCAGTATGCGAGCGCTGCTCGAGCGCTGTGCGCATGCCGTGCCGGTCTCCGCTGCACATGCATTCCTCGACGGCTGGCCGGAGCAATCCGACGTCTGGCCCACGTGGGCTTCGGCCGTGGACAGGCTTTCATCCGTCCTCCGATTCCGCATCGATCTTCACCTCGCGTTCAACGAGGATTCCCAGGCATGACCATGTCCTCCGCGCCGACCCCGGCGTCCGGAAACGGCGTCGCGATCCTGCGAGCCCACGCCGAACAGCAGTTCGCCGGCGAGCTCGAGGAGCTCACTCGAACGGACACTCGCCCGCGGCCGCCGAGCTGGCGGTTGTCACCCTGGGCCGTCGCGACGTACCTGTTAGGCGGCCGCACGGACAGTGGGGCCGAGATCACGCCGAAGTACATCGGCAATCGGCGCCTGATCGAGATCGCGATTGCCACGCTCGCAACCGACCGCGCTCTGCTACTGCTCGGTGTGCCGGGGACGGCAAAGACCTGGGTCGCGGAGCATCTCGCGGCGGCGATCTCCGGCGACTCGACTTTGCTCGTGCAAGGCACCGCCGGGACGAGCGAAGAGGCCGTTCGTTATGGATGGAACTACGCCCGTCTTCTCGCAGACGGTCCGTCGCTCGCTGCCCTCGTGCCAAGCCCGATCATGCGCGCGATGAGCGAGGGGCGAATCGCACGGATCGAGGAGCTCACGCGCATCCCAGCCGATGTCCAGGATGCTCTCATCACGATCCTCTCGGAGAAGACGCTGCCGATCGCGGAGCTGGGGAAGGAGGTTCAGGCGGTCAAGGGCTTCAACCTCGTGGCCACCGCGAATGACCGCGACAAGGGCGTCAACGAGCTCTCGAGCGCGCTCAAACGCCGGTTCAACGTCGTGGTGCTGCCGGTTCCCGCCTCGGTCGATGAAGAGGTCGATATCGTCACGCGGCGAGTGGATGCGTTAGGCAAGGCCCTGGAGCTTCCGGCCGAGACGCCGGCGGCCGAGGAGATTCGGAGAGTGGTGACGATCTTCCGGGAGTTGCGCGGAGGTGTGACCGAGGACGGCAAGACAAAAGTGAAATCGCCAAGTGGGACGCTGAGCACCGCGGAGGCGATCTCGGTCATCAATGGTGGCCTGGCGCTCGCCGCACACTTCGGGGATGGGCAGTTGCGGTCGAATGACCTCGCGTCGGGACTGTTGGGAGCGGTCGTGAAGGATCCGGTGCAGGACCGCATCGTGTGGCTCGAGTATCTCGAGGCGGTCGTGAAGGAGCGCGATGGGTGGAAGGATCTGTATCGTGCCTGTCGGGCGGTGAGTTAGCGTTGATTCACGTCTTCGGCATCCGTCATCACGGCCCGGGCTCGGCGCGAAGCGTCGAGCGCGCGCTCGAGCGCGTCGCACCGGATATCGTGCTGATCGAGGGGCCACCGGAGGCCGATGCGCTGATCGCGTTTGCCGCGGACGAAGCGATGCGCCCGCCGGTTGCGCTGCTCGTTTATCGGCCCGACGCACCGCGACGCGCGGTGTATTACCCGTTCGCGGAGTTCTCGCCGGAGTGGCGAGCAATGCAGTTTGCGGTGGGACGCGGCATCCCCGCCCGGTTCATTGACCTGCCGCAGGCGCATCAACTGATCGACGAGCCGGCCGTTCCCGAGCCGCCGGACGCCGAGCCTAACGATGACGCCACGGGCGCGCCGCCCCAGAGTGGGCCCATGCGTCGCGATCCCCTCGCCTGGCTCGCGACGGTCGCCGGCTACGACGACGGCGAGCGGTTCTGGGAACAGCTCGTCGAGCATCGCCGAGGCGACGACGAGCAGCTCTTCGCATCCGTGGCGTCCGTGATGACCGAGCTTCGGACCGAGCACGTGGAACCCGATCGCCGTCACGAGGATCAACGTGAAGCCCACATGCGCCGCTCAATTCGCGCCGCGCAAAAAGAGGGGTTCAAGGAGATTGCGGTCATCTGCGGTGCGTGGCATGCGCCGGCGCTCAGCGACATGCCTCCGGCTGCGCACGACACCGCCCTACTCAAGGGGCTTCCGAAGGTGAAGGTCGAGGCAACCTGGGTGCCGTGGACGAACAGTCGCCTCTGCGCCGCGAGCGGCTACGGGGCGGGCATCGAGTCACCGGGCTGGTACCATCACCTCTGGACCGCACCGGACCGCATCACCGAGCGATGGCTCGCACGCGTCGCCGCGCTGCTTCGTGAGGAAGACCTCGACGCGTCCTCCGCACAGATCATCGACACGGCGCGGTTGGCGGAATCGCTCGCGGCGCTGCGCGGCCGCTCGATCGCCGGCCTCTCCGAGCTCATGGAGGCCACGCGCTCCGTGCTGTGCGGCGGCTCCGACGCACCGCTCGCGCTCATCGGTCGCAAGCTCGTGGTTGGCGAGGCGCTCGGTCAGGTTCCCGAGGCGGCGCCGATGGTCCCGCTGCACCAGGACCTCGTGCGCGAGCAGAAACGGCTTCGGCTTCCGGCGGAAGCGGTGGAGCGCCTGCTCGACCTGGATCTTCGGAAAGACACTGATCTCGCCCGCAGTCACCTGCTGCATCGCCTAACGCTGCTCGACATCCCATGGGGACGCGCGCAACGGGGCACCGGCCAGCGAGGGACGTTTCACGAGCTGTGGACGCTCCAGTGGCGACCCGAGCTCGCCGTCTCCCTGATCGAAGCGGCTGCGTGGGGGAACACCGTCGCCTCGGCCGCCGCGGCGCGAGCCACCGATGTCGCTCGGCAGGCGACGGAGCTCACCGCGCTCACCGGTCTGCTCGAGCAGGTCATCCTCGCGGACCTGGGTGACAGCGTCGGCTCCATCATGGACCGCCTGCAGGAAGAGTCGGCACGCGCTCCGGACATCGCGCATCTCATGATGGGGCTTCCGCCGCTCGCGCGCGTGCTGCGCTACAGCGATGTCCGGCGCACCGACCTCGGGCTCGTGGGCGATGTCGTGGATGGGTTCGTCGTGCGCATCTGCGTCGGGCTTCCGGTTGCCTGCAGCTCGCTGGACGATGACGCCGCGACGGCCGTTCGGATGCGCATCGAGGCAGTGCATGGGGCGATCAGTCTGCTCGAGCGCGCTGAGCACACTGCCGCCTGGCACGAGGCGCTTCGCCGGCTGGCCGATTCGGAGCAGGCGCACGGCGTCGTATCGGGGCGAAGTGCGCGGTTGCTGCTCGACGCGGGCGCGCTCACACCCGACGACGCGGCGTGTTACCTGTCTCGGACGCTATCGGTTGCAGAGGATCCACCGCGAGCGGCGGCATGGGTCGAAGGGTTCCTGGAGGGCAGCGGCCAGCTCCTGCTCCACGACGACACGCTCTGGCGTCTCGTGGACGACTGGCTCTCGTCCCTTCGCGAGGAGACGTTCGTCGCGTTGCTGCCTTTGCTGCGCCGTGCGTTCTCCAGTTTCACCGCTCCAGAACGTCGCCAGCTTGGGCAGCGCGCACGCCAGCCGGGGGGTTCCGGTCGCCTAACGTCTCCCGGAGATCTCGAGTTCGATCACGCACGGGCCGAAGCCGGGTTGCGAACGGTGCTGATGCTGCTTGGCATCACTGCGGAAGACCCAGCGCGGCATTGAGCCAGCGGACGAGCGGCAGAAGCCCGGCGAACTCCTTCGCGAGAATGGCGGGAAGCTTGGGGTCGGTGACCGTCGCGTCGGTGATCTCGCGGCCGGTCACGAACGACTGGTAGCGGAGCCACTTCGCCGCGGGGTGATCCTCCGAAAACCCGCGCGGCATCCTCTTGAGCACCGCCTCGTCATCGAGTCCGCCGAATCGTTTCGTGAGGCCGCGCGCGATGCGATCGAAGCCGGTCGGATCGTCGGCGATCGCATCGCGCAGCTTGTTGAGCGATGGTCGTGGAGGCATCCAGACCCCGCCACCGACGAACGACTTGCCTGGCTGGAGGTGGAAGTAGAACCCGGCGCTGCCGGTGTCGGCTTCACTGCCGACGCGGGTCGATGCGCGCCGGTGGTTGAACCAGCAGGCCGCGTGCGTCTTATAGGGTGACTTGTCCTTCGAGAAGCGAATGTCGCGGTTGATGCGGAACATCGACCGCTTGGGGTCGCCGCCGATCTCCGGCGCAAACGTCTTGAACCGTTCGTTCATCTCGCCGATGAGGTCGCGCATCGGCTCGCGCACTTCGGTCTCGTACTCCTCACGATGCGCCTCGAACCACGCCTTGTTGTTGTTCTTCGCGAGCCCGCGAAGGAAGCGCAGCGCGGCTGGGTTGAAACCCATCGAGTCTCCGTCGTGGTTTGCAATAACGGTAATACGCTTTGGGGGCCGCGTCGAAGCCATATGGAGTCAACAGGACCCCTCCGTTCTGGATGCCAGAGCTGCGCGAACAACAGTCATCCCTACGTACGTCTCACTTCACCGTCCAGCCACAACGGGAGTCAGAACTGCAGTCACGATCAGCGCACCTGCCCACAATCGATCAACGTTGAACCACGCCTTACCGAGGAGCCGGAGGCCGAGACGTTCGTAGACCACCACCGCTATCACCCCGGTCACAATCAGGTAGCCAGCGGTATGTATCAGCGCGACAGCCAGGCCGGCCGCCGGCACAGGAGGAATCACGCTCGCCATCTGCACCGAGTGAGCCATGTGCCCGGCATGAGGAGCGCCACCAAGCGCAGCGGGCCTAACGACCCGCAAGAGGAACGGCACCACCATCAGGCCGGCCCCATGCGCCGACGCCATGAGGAACGACCATACGGTCACCTCGCGACTTCCGACCGCCATCCCGCCATACCGCGGATGACTCGTCCGCACGAGCTTCCACACGCCGAGCGTGAGCAGCAGACCCGCCACGACCCACCGGAGCCAGCCTAACGAGATCGCCAGCCCGGCGACGCCGACGACGACCGCCACCACCGCGATCGCCGCCAGGTGACCCGCGGCCAGCGGGAGGAGCGCCCGCCAGACCGCGCCGCGCTCCTGACGCTGCATGCCCAACGCGACCGCGAACAGCCACCCCATACCGGGGTTGATCCCGTGGGCCGCCCCGAGCAGCAGCAGCGCTGCCCAGGGCCACACGTCGTGCACCACGTTGGGTGCGAGAGCCGGAACGCCCATGACGTCACGCGAAGCAGAAGGAATCCGACGACGCGTCACCACCCTGCAGGCGCGTCTGGTGCGGGCGTATCCCCTGCTCGAACTCGACGAAGAACTTCGGATCGAACGCGATACCGCCCGCTGCTCCGACATCGAGCTTCGTCATCCAACCATTGATGCCGTCCGGGTAGAACTGCGCGTCCCACGGTGTGTACAGCGAGTTCGTCAGGTACACCCGCCGCCCATCCCGGCTCACCTCGACCATCTGCGGCGCGCCGTTGAGTGGCTTGTTAGGCGCGCTCGGGTGAGCGGTCCGATTCACGATCCCGCCGATCTTCACCGAGCCGACGAGCCGCGGCTCGTGCGGGTTCGACACGTCGTACTGCTGCAGCTCGCCCGTTCCCCAGCACGACACGTACAGATACTTGTCGTCGAGCGAGAGATTGAGATCCGTCACGAGCGGCGGCACCGCGCCGAAGCCCTTGAGCAGCGGTGGCAGATCGTCCGCATTCGCCGGCACGGCCGGAATCTCGATGACCTTCTTCACCTTCCACTGTGGCGTCTTCCCGGTCGTCTCGTCGCGGTACCACATCCAGATCGACGACGAGAGATCCTTGAGCGAGACCACTACGCCGACGAAGCCGTACGCCCGCCGCGGATTGTGCGCGGGGCGCAGCTCGAGCACCATCTGCTGCTCGGCCCCCAGGTCGAGCGCCTGCATGTGACGGCGCGTCTTGAGGTCCCACACGTGGAGCGCGTGACCGTACTTGCCGCCCAACAGGAGCTCGGGGTTCACGCCGTCCTTCACCATGTTCGGCGTGCCCCATTCGCTCGAGATCATCGTGTCGAAGCCCAGGTGCCACCAGAAGTCGTACGCGAGGTGCTGCGGCCCGCGGTCGTGCTCCCACGCGCCCTTGACGTCGAAGCTGTCGTGATCGAGCACGAAGATGCCGCCGGGGCCGTTGCCGTCGGCACCGCCTAACGCGTTGACGTAGACGCCATCGGGGCCGCAGTGCACCGTGTGCGGCGCAGCATAGCCGGTCTTGGCGGCGATCTCGCGGCCCTCGATCAGCTTCACGAGCTCCGGATTCTTCGGATCGGGCTGCGTGTCGAGAATGTGAATCCGCGACGAGCCCGTGCCCGGCACGACGAGATACCGCCGCTCGACATGCGCGTGCGGCGCGTACGGGCAGAGGTGCGAGCTGCACGCGTTCCAGCCGAAGTGGTGCAGCTCGTTGTCGCCGGTCGGCAAGTCCGTTTGACCGACGAGGCGGCCGTAGGACCGCGAGCCAGGGTCGACGTCGACGACGCCGATGGCGTCGCGCTTGCCGTTGCCACCAGCCGCGATCATCGCCACGTAGGCGAGCTGCTCGGCCGGTGCATCCGCCGCCAGGGTCGGCGAGGCATAAAAGGTGGGGTCAGGGCGCCAGCGTCCCATAATTGTATCCTCCGCGCTATCTGCAGACTGTTCAGATGGACCGGCTGTTGTTAGGCAGCCGGCGATTGGGCGTGTCGGTATTTTCGACGCGCGCAACCTACGCGGATTGGACGCTGCTCACATGAGGCGCGAGTCCCGGGACATTGCCGGGATTTCGCGAGGGGGGCGGGTTTTCTAGGACCGGCGTCCCGCTGCCGGGCTTTCGTCGACGCCGAAGCCGGCGTCGCGCGCGCGCACGATCACTTCGGCGCGGGTGGAGACCCCGAGCTTCCAGAAGATGTTCGTGACGTGATTGCGCACCGTCTTGTCGCTGATGCGAAGGCGCTCGGCGATGTTGCCGTTGCCGAGGCCTTTTGCGACGAGGTCCAGTACCTCGGCCTCGCGGTCGGTAAGCTCGGGGAACGGCGCTGCCTTCCGGGCGAGCCCGTCTTCATCCGCGCCGAGAAACGCGTCGATTTCGGTGAAGAACTGCTCGAACGCCGGCTCGCCCTCGAGCAGCAAATGGTTCCGGCCCTCCATTGTCACGAGGCGGGCGTCCGGGATCAGGCCGGCGAGGCGGCGTCCTTCCTCGAATGGGATCCGGAGGTCGCCGTGCCGATGCAGCACGAGCGTCGGTATTCGGAGTAGCGGCGCAACGTCTTGGACGTCGACGTCGCCGAACGCGGCCATCATTCTCGCGGCGTTCTCGGGCGACGCGGACTCTCGCTGGAGCCGATCGAAGGCGCGCAGGTCCTCGGGCGAACCGTCGGGGAGAAACAGCGCGGAGAAAACCTGTCGGAACGCCGGCGTCTCACGTCCCCAGCCAACTCGAACGAGGTCGACCAGGATTCGCCATTCCGCGAGGTGGGCCGGGCTGAGATTTCGCTTGTTGTACCCTCTCGCGAACGAGCCGTACAGGATGAGGCGACTCACGCGCTCGGGGTGGCGGATCGCGTACGCGATAGCGATCGGTCCGCCTTGCGAAATGCCGAGCAGCGGAAAGCGCTCGATCCCTGCGGCGTCGACGACCGTCTCGAGGTCCCGAACCCAGGCGTCGAGCGAGAAGTCGGCGACGTTCCAGTCCGAGAGTCCGCACCCACGCTCGTCGTAGCGCACGAGCTTCCGTTTCCGCGTCAGCCGCTCGAACAGCGGACGCCAGATTGGGGTCCGCCAGTCATACTCGACGTGGTTCAGCCAGTTCGCGGCCTTCACGAGCGGCGGGCCGGTGCCTGCCGTCGCGAACGCGAGTCTGACGCCGTCTATGGTCTTGCAGAAGCGGATCTGTTGTTGCATTGGGATCGGAGTGGGCGCACAATCGGTCCAGGCAAGCCCAACGGCCGGCGCCGCGTTGGCTCCCAGGTGGTCAGGATGTAACAGGCGATAACAACACGGCAAGCCTGTCCAACCTTTTCGCATTGGCATATGGGTTGGCCAGGCGCTGGCGACTGGTGAGGCGTCCCCCCAACCGCCCAGGCACAATGCGTAAAGACACGTGGGTTCCGGCGGCGTGCATCACGACCGCATGGCTGTTCGCGACGTCCTGCGCCACCAAGCAACAAGCTGACCTTTCACCCGATCCTTCCGCTCCGCGAGTGATAGTCGAGGACGGCGCGCTCGCGGGACGCGTCGATCCTGCCACGCGCGTCCTGGTGTTCGAGGGTATTCCTTACGCGGCCCCACCGGTGGGCGACCTTCGGTGGCGTCCTCCTCGCCCGTCGGCGTTGTGGGCGGGCGTCAGGCCGGCGAACCGGCTCGGCCACAACTGCATGCAGCACCAGCCGTACGGCGACATCACGCCGGACGTGGCGGGAAAATCCGAGGACTGCCTCTACCTGAACGTCTGGACGCAGTCGACCGAGGGTAGGCGGCCTGTGATGGTCTGGATTCACGGCGGCGGGTTCTTCGCCGGGTTCGGCGGCGAGGAGCGGCACAACGGCGGCCCACTGGCGCGGAAAGGCGCGGTCGTCGTGACGCTCAACTACCGGCTTGGCGCGTTCGGGTTCATGGCGCACCCCGCGCTCGCCGCGGAGTCGCCCGATCACTCGTCAGGCAACTACGGGCTACTCGACCAGATTGCCGCACTGCAGTGGGTGCAACGAAACATCGCCCACTTCGGTGGGGATCCGTCGCGCGTCATGATCTTCGGCGAGTCGGCCGGCGCCATGAGCGTGGGAACGCTCATCGGGTCGCCGCTGGCGAAGGGACTGTTCCAGCGTGCGGTGCTCGAGAGTGGCACGGGCACGACGCTGATGCAGGCGCGCAAGGAAGCGGAGGAGAGAGGCGTCAAGGTGGCCACCGCGTTAGGCGTGAGTGGCACCGACGCCGCGGCTGCCGCTCGACTGCGTGCCGTGCCGGCGGAATCCGTACTGGCGGCGGCAGTGCGGATCGCCCCGAATCCCGGCACACCGGTGTTCTTCCCGTCGATCGACGGCCGCGTGCTGCCGCGCCCCGTCGACTCCGCGATCGTGGCGGGATCGGCCAACATCGTCCCGGTCATCGTCGGCAGCAACGGCGACGAGCCAGCGACCATCTTCGGCGCGCCGAGCCGGTCATTCGCGCGGCTCATCACGTCGAAAGGCGCGAAGGCGTACGTCTACCTGTATACCCGCGTCGGCGACGATTCCGTCAGTCGACGCATGGGTGCGTACCACAGCTCGGAGATCACGTTCGTGTTCGGTCGCCCGGCGCCGCTGCAGCCCGTCGCAGGTCATACGGCATACGACTCCACACTCGCCGATGCGATGAGCGATTACTGGGTGGCGTTCGCGATGTCGGCGGACCCTAACGCGGGGCCGGCCGCAGGCAAGTGGCCGCGGTGGCCGGTCTACGATCCCACAACCGACGCCTATATGGAGCTCGGGCCGCAGATCGCGGCCAAGCGGGATCTGCGTCGGGCGCTGTTCGATTCGCTGGATGCGGTTGGGCGGTCGCGTGGAGAGATCCGGCCGTAGCAGCGTGTAACGCGGCTGGCGACTCGGTCAGTGTGCGGGCGCGGACCGACGAAAGTCAGTGTGGTGGCGCGGTGCGAAGATGCGATCTTCCATCGCCCAGGGGTTGGAGGACGCAATGGCGCGTGCCGAGCGCATCCTGATCGTCGGCGGCGGAATCGGTGGCCTGTCGGTCGCCGCCGCGCTTCACGCGTGTGGCTTCGCGCCGGAGCTCATAGAGCGCAGTGACGCGTGGCGCGCCGTAGGTGCCGGCATCGCGATCCAGCCGAACGGTATCCGCGTGCTGCGAACGTTCGGCGTTGGCACGGCGGTCGAGCGCGCGGGGACGGTCATTCGCCGCTGGGATTTCTGCGATGAGCAGGGCGAGGTACTCTCCGCGACCGACCTCACCGCGCTGTGGAACGACGTTGGCCCGTTCGTAGGCATCGCTCGGCGTGAGTTGCAGCGCGCGCTGCTCGCTGGCGCTGCCGCCATTCCATCGCGTTTGAGTACGTCGATCAAGTCGCTGACTCAGGACGATGGAGCCGTGTGGGTCGAGCTCAGCGATGGCTCCGCCGCTACGTACGACCTGGTCATCGGTGCGGACGGGGTCGGGTCGTCGGTGCGATCGCTCGCGTTCGATGCGCCACCGCCCGTGTACGACGAACAGATGGTGTGGGGCAGCCTCGCGCCGGTTCGTCCGAGAGGGCTGACCAACCTGCAGTTCCTGCTCGGCGACGGCTGCTTTTTCGGCTTGTGTCCGGTGGGTTCCGATCAGACGTATGGCTTCGCGAACATCGCCGGCCCGCCAATTCGCGATCCCGTGGAGGGCCGCCTCGCCCGCTTGCGCGAACGCTTTGCTGACTTCGGCGACATCGTAAAGGAATATCTCGGCGCCCTGGACTCGACGACGGAAATCCACTGCTCGCCGATCGAGTGGCTGAGCGAGGAGCAGTGGTGCACCGGTCGCGTCGTGCTGATCGGGGACGCGGCGCACGCCAGCTCCCCGATGATGGGCCAGGGCGGGTCGCTGGCGGTGGAGGACGCCGGCGTGCTGGCGGACTCGCTCCGGGCGGCTGCCACGGTGGAGCAGGCGCTCGAGGCGTTCGTCGTTAGGCGCCGGCCACGCGTGCGGTGGGTCCGCGAGCAGAGCCGGATTGCCGGCGAGAGCCTGCGGATGCCCGTCTCCGCGCGCAACGCGGTGCTGCGAGCGCGCGGAGACGAGATGATGCGGCAGCGGTTCGCGCCGCTGATCGAGGCACCCTGAGCCCGTCAGCGCACGACGACTTGCACGTCCGTTGCCTGGCCAGGAATCGGCCCCTGCTTGGGCGCGCCGAATTGCAGCGTCAGGCTTCCCGGCGTGGTCGGTGTGAATTCGACGTCGTAGATCTCACCCGCGGCGAACGTCAGCGTCGCGGCCCGCGTCGTCGCCTGGGACGGCGGCAGATCCGCTCCGTCCTTCGCGATGACTCGCCACTGAGCGGGCTCTCCGTCGTCGAAGATCGACACCGTCGCCGCATAATCCGTGCGGATGTTGATCAGCCGGAACCGATACGTGACGCCTGACCGAAGCTGCATTGGGTTCGGTTGCGCCTGGCCATTGAGCAACGCACGAGGGAACGGCCCGCGAATCAGGTTCTGTGTCGGACCGTCGTCGCTCAACACCAACAGGCGATCCGTTTCGCCGTCGTAGTGCTTGCCGCGATCCAATACGACGATCGACCCATAGAGCCCTGACGCGATCTGGCCGAACTCGTCGAAGTGCGAGTGGTACATGAACGTGCCGGCGCGCGGGGGCGTGAAGCGCACGGTCAGTGAATCGTTCGGTGCGATGGCTGGCAGCACCGACGATCCCGTCCCGCTCCACCCGGGCACGCCGTCGGGATAGCTATCGAGCTCGATGCCGTGCCAGTGGACGGCCGCGGGCATCTGCGATCGATTCACCACCGTGATCGCCACCGGCTCATCCTTCTTCAGCACGAGCGTCGGGCCCGGCACCGTGAGCACGGTCGTATCGCGCTCCTCGGGCGTTCCGCCGAGAACGTAGGCGTATCCGGGGAGGCGATCGTAGACGTTAGGCTTCGAGCGCACGATCAGCCGCATCTGACGATACGCGCGCGACGGTTGCGCGGCGGTTGCACCACGGGGCGCCACGCGAATACCGAGCACGAGCCCCGACATGGTGTGCTGCGGGTGTCCGCGCGAACCGTCGTCATGCGAGTGCTCGGTGGGTTCGGATGCGTCGGAACCCGGCATGTCGGGCATCGCCATCGGCACCGCCGGCACCCCACGCTGTGTCCCGATCGAGACGAGTGGCGAGATGTGGCTCACGAAGTGGCAATGAAACACCCAGTTACCCGGGCGCGTCGGTGACCAGGCGAGCGCCATCGTGCCGCCCGGAGCAACGACCTCGGTCACCGCGCGACGCTGGTCGTCCCGTGCGTACGTCGTGTACTGGGCCCCGTTCCCCACCGCATCGACCCTGAAGTAGAAGCCGTGCAGATGGAGAGGGTGCGGCAGGTCGGTGAAGTTGATCCAGCGCCATCGGAGCGAATCGCCCTGCATCGCATCGAGTCGCTCGGTGTACGGCCACGAGCGGCCGTTGATCACGAGCGTCGCCCGGTCGAGCCCCGTCGGGCTCGAGGGGTCGATGACCGCCCACCACGAGATCGCGAAGACGCGGTCGTCGGGCACCACTCTCGCGTCGGCCGGGTCCACGATGATGGCCCCATTGAGCTGGCTGTCGTCACCCAACCGGCCAAACACTGAGCCCTTGCTGGTCTTCCCGGCGTAGTAGTAGGTGCCCGGCTCCTTCGCGTGAAAGCGGAGCTCGCGAACCGCGCCCGGATCAACGACGAAAGTGTCCGCGGCGAGCCCGCGCATCTCCGCGAAGCCGAACAAGGTCAAGGGTTTGTCGAGGGAGTTCCGCACGAGCGCACGCACTTCGGTTCCCGACCTCACGCGAATGAGCGGCCCGGGGTTCTGCAGTGGCTTGCCCTCTTCGCCGAATGCGGCGACAGGGACGCCATACCCGTCCTGCGCTTCGGGATACCAGACGCCGTTCCGCGCCTCGAGTCGTACCGTGAGCGTGCTGCCTTCCAATTGGCCGGCCGGTTGCCTGTTGTCGCTCGTCGCGATGCGTGCGAGCGGCGGTTTCACTCCGGAGTTGAGTGTCGAAGGTTCAGCGCCTTTGGCGCCGGTGATGGACAGGACGATGGCGATGTGCGCGGCGCCGGCGAGCGGGGCGCGCAACGAGTATCTGCGACTCATACCAATCCACGGCGATTAGGGGATCTTCATGCTGCTGCCTACGCCGGTAATGAGCGCAGCGCCGATTCGTAGCGGGATCGGGCGCTCGACGGGATTTGGGTGGTGTGATGGCTTGGTCGCGCGCCTGACTACGGTGGGAATCGGACCCGACCAAAGTCAGGGACCGGTCGGCCGCGGCACCAATATCGTCCAAGCACCGACCCGTGACGCCGGCTCACCTTCAGCCATGAGACCTCGTCACTTCACTCGCGGCCGCGGCCTTCTCTATGGTTGTGCGCCGCTCGCATTTGGTCTGTTCGCGAGCAGCGGGATGGCACCGGCGCCCGGGCCGTTCGACTACGATACCGTGGAGATCGCGCCCAACGTCTACGGCTTCTTCGAGAAGCGGCTCAATCCGATCGTCAGCAGCAACATCATCGCGGTGATCGGCCGGGACGCGGTGCTCGTGTTCGACACCGGGCACCACCCGACGATCACCCGCCGGATCGCTGGCGACATCAAGCGGCTCACGACGAAGCCCGTGCGCTACGTCGTGATCTCTCACTGGCACGACGACCACTTTGCCGGAAACGCGGAATTCGCGAAGGCGTTTCCGGGCGTCCAGATCATCGCGCACGAGTTCACGGCGAAGATGATCGAGAGCCGCAAGGACAGCTTTCGCGGCGAGGCGTGCCGCAAGGACATCGTGGACTCGTCCAAGCCACTGCGCGATCTGCTCGCCAGGGGCAAACGTGCCGATGGAACGCCGATTTCCGACTCCACGCGCCACCGACTCGAGAACTTCGCCGAGGCGCTCGACGCGCAGATGCCGGAATGCGATGCGATGGAGTACCGGGGAGTCGATCGGCGCATCGACGGGTCGCTCACGCTCGATCTTGGCGGTCGAAGCGTGGAGCTCAGCTTCCTGGGTCGCGGCAATACGGCTGGGGACCTGGTCGCCTATCTGCCTGACACGAAGACGCTCCTCACGGGCGACCTCGTCGTGTATCCGTTCCCGTTCGCGACCGAACCGTACGTGACCGAGTGGGCCGCGGTGATGCGCCGGATCGAAGGGATGGACCTAACGCGGATCGTCCCCGGTCATGGCCCGGTGATGAACGACAAGGCGTACGTTCGAGACGTCGCTGAGATGCTCGAGTCCATCTCGAGCCAGGCGAAAGCCGCGTATCAGCCGGGCATGACGGCCGATCAGCTGCGCGAGAAGATCGATCTTTCTCGGTTCAGCGACCGTTTCGCGCACGGCGACGCCTTCATCAAGGGGAACTTCGACGCGCAGATAAAGGGATCGGCCATCGATCGGATGTGGCAGGAGCTGGCGGGGCAATGGAAGCCGGAGGGATAGTTCGGCGCACCTGGCGGGCATCGCGTTAAGCCGACGAGAATAACGTGCTGGTGGGGCGGCGGAATCCGGACTTGACCCGAGTCCGTACGGTCGGCACGCGTCCCCTTCGCTCGCCCCGATACGATGCCCTGGAGAATGGAATGACCGAGTCCCTGCACGACCGCGTGGTTGCCGCCATCGGTCAGGCCTACGAGCTGGAAGACGAGATTGGCCGCGGTGGCATGTCGGTCGTGTTCCGCGCGCGCGATCTGCGGCTGAATCGACCGGTGGCAATCAAGGTTCTGCCGCCCGAGCTCGCCCACGACGGCGCCATCCGGACGCGCTTCACTCGCGAAGCCCAGACGTCGGCCCAGCTGTCGCACCCGCACATCGTGCCCATCTACGACGTCGGCGAGCGTGACGGCGTTGCCTACTTCGTGATGGCGATGGTGACCGGCGGAAGCCTCGCCACGCACCTGATGCGCGAGCCGAGACAGCCGGTCGACGAAGTGCGCCGCATCCTGGCGGAGGTCGCGGACGCGCTCGCCTACGCCCACCTGCGCGGCGTCATCCACCGGGACATCAAGCCGGACAACATCCTGCTTGATCGTCAGACCGGTCGCGTGATGGTCACCGACTTCGGGATCGCGCGGGCCATGGAAGCCGGCGCGCGCCTGACAGCGACCGGAATCGCGGTTGGCACGCCGACGTACATGTCGCCGGAGCAGGCGGTCGGTGAACGTGAGCTCGACGGCCGGAGCGATATCTACTCCACCGGAGTGCTCGGCTACCAGATGCTGACGGGACGCGTGCCGTTCGAGGCAGGGAACTCGATGGCGCTGCTGCTCAAGCACGTGACGGAGCGGCCGAAGCCGATCGCGGAGCTGCGTCCCGACACGCCGCGGGTTCTGCGCGAGACGATCGAGCGGGCGATGATGAAGGCGCCGCCGGATCGGTGGCCGAGTGCCGCAGCGTTACGTGATGCGCTCCTCTCGCCGGAGTCGTTAGGGCCGGTCTGGCGCCCCGAACAGCGCGAGCCCGTGAAATACGTGTCGCCCCGGCCCGACGGGTCGCGAAAGGTGGCGGCAGTCCGCGTACCGTCGAAGCCAATCAAACCTGTGCTCGACGAGCCGCCGTACGTCGCGTCGCTCACGCCCGAACAGCGGAAGGATCTTCGACTGTGGCACGGACGTGTGACGTATGTCGAACGCATCAAGGCCATTCGCGGCTACGCGTTCCTGACGCTCGCCGCGACCGTCGGCGGAATCGCAGCGTTCGTGGCCGGCGTCAACGAAGCCCCGCCGCTCGTGCTCGCTCCCATTGTGCCGTTGTACATGTCGAGGAAGCTCTGGCTTCGCCGCCAGTCGCTCCGCGATGCCGGATTCGGCCTGCGTCAGCTGCTGCCGGCGCCGCACTTTACGATCCGCCGGAAACGACCGGTGCTGGAGGAACAGATCCAGAAGCTGGCACCGGTCGAGGTGCTGGAGAGTCCCGAAGGGGCGGCGATCCGACGCGCGGTCGAGGACCGCGCTGCCATTTTTCAGATCTTCGACAAGCTGTCCAAGGCCGATCGCGCGAGCCTGCCCGACCTGGGCGCGACGGTGAAGCTGCTGGTGGAGCGAGTGGCCAGCCTGGCCCAGGCGCTCTACCGGCTCGACCAGAGCTTCGACCCAGCGTTAGGCCACGAGCTTGACGCCCGCATTGCGCGGACGGAGCGTGAGACGCCATCGCCGGAGGCCGAGCGACAGCTTTCGCTCCTTCGGCGACAGCGGGCGACCCTCGATGCCCTGGTGCAGCGCCGGTCGGTGCTCGCCCGGCAGCTCGAGAGCGCCGGCTTGGCGTTAGGCAGCCTGCGACTCGATCTCATCAAGGTCCGGTCGTCGGGGCTGCAATCGGCGCTGTCTGACGTCTCGTCGGCCACGCAGGAGGCACGCGCGCTGTCGAACGACATCGACGCGGTCCTCGCCGCGGCGGCGGATCTGAAGAACCTCTGAGGGACCCTAGTCCCCGGTCTCAGGGCAGACGGGTCCCCTTGCCAATGAGGGTGTCGTCCGTCAGGCGGACCTCGAATCCCTTCGCGCGATCGCCGGCCGAGTCGAACTGGAGTTGCATGAAATCGAAGATCTCGGCCATCTCGCCGTTGTGCATCCGGCCCAGCTTGAACCAGTCGCCCTTGCCCGGAAGCAGGATGTAATCCCGGTATCCGGGCTCGGTCTTGTACATCGGGGGATCCATCACCGCGCGAAGCTCGCCGCCGTCGTGCCTAACGGTAAGCGTCACGTCGTCCGCGGGCTTCTCCTCCTCCGTCTCCGCGACCGTGGAGTCCTTCGGCGGATCCGGCATGGGCTCGAAGTGCAGATGGTACCGCCCCACGACTCGCCGCGCGATGTCGACGGAAACGATCGTGCTGTAGCTGGGCGACACCTTGAGGCGGACGGGCACGTACACCGTGTCCCACTGGAACGCGAGCGTCATCCCCGTGCTGCTCATGTCGGGAATCCACCACGTGAGCGCTTCCATGAACGGTTTTTTTTCGCGAGGCACGTCGAACCGCACCTGGCCCGCGCGCGACTTCGGCGGCTGCGTGTGGAACCGTGCCGTGTCGGGATCGAGGAGCATCTGCCACTGAGCGCGATCGACGACGAACCAGACGGAGTACGACCCTTTAGGAACAGGTTGCCCCTGGATCGTGACGTCCTTCGAGAGATCGAGGCGCGTGGCGACATTGGCCCCTGGCGTCCAGGTGCTTCCCCATTTTACCTGCGTCCCGAACAGACCGGTGCGTCCGCGGGCTCGCGGTCGAGAGTAGGTGATGGTGACCTTCGTGCCGTCGACCGTTTGGGATACGGACGCCGCCTCGCTGGCCACCAATTGGCCCTGAGGTTCGGCACGTGACGTCACCAGGATCAGCGCGACTGGCGCAACCAGGATCGGCGCGAAGATTCTCATTGGTGCTCCGCGGCGAGACGGTGAGATGCTCTACAATCTACGGGAGCGGTCGGTGACGTCCACATTATTCCGACGCGAACTGTGGCGGCAGGGCCCCATCGTATGCATGGCGTTCCTGGCGTGCAACGGCCCTTCGCTGGCGCCGCGGCCCGACACGACATCCACTCCCGCCCCCGAGCTGAAACAGGTTTGGGCCGATGAGTTCGACGGGCCCGCTGGGAGCACCATCGACGGCACGAAGTGGCGCTATGATCTTGGCGATGGATGTCAGTCGGGCAACTGCGGCTGGGGTAACAACGAGAAGGAGTCGTACACCTCGGCGTCGGAGAACGTCTCGCTCACTGGGCAGGGGCAACTGCAAATCGTCGCGCGACCGGCGACGACGAGCCTAACGTGCTACTACGGCCCCTGCCGGTACACGTCGGCGAAGATCACCACCCGCGGCACCCTCGACGTCGCGCCGGGCCGCGTGGAAGCGCGCATCAAGCTCCCGGCAGGCCAGGGGTTGTGGCCCGCATTCTGGCTTCTCGGGAGCAATGTGGGTGCGGTGGGTTGGCCGCAGTGCGGCGAGCTCGACATCATGGAGAACCACGGAAGCGATCTGACATCCACGAGCTCCGCGATGCACGGGCCGGGCTATTCAGGCAACACACCGTTCGTGCACTCGTACCAACTCGCGGCTGCCAACTTCGCCGAGGACTTTCACACGTTCGCCGTGGAGTGGGATTCGAGTCGCGTGACGTTCTTCGTCGATGGGACGCAGCACTATGTCATCCAGCGTGATGAGGTCGAGCGCCGCGGCAATTGGGTGTTCGGCGGGCCGTTCTTCATCATCCTGAATCTCGCCGTTGGCGGGAACTTCGACGGCGACCCGAGGTCGGACGCGATCCTGCCGGCGACGATGCTCGTCGACTATGTCCGGGTCTATCGGTAGTTAGGTAGGTCGAGCTTTTTCGCGAACAACGATGTAGCGGATGTTGGCGGAAGCGGCCAGATATCCGGCTTTGCGCTGACAATTGCCCGTTAGGCAGTATCCGGTATTTTTCGCAACATCCGCTTCATCCCAGTTCAGACCAAAGCTTGACGCTACATCGATGCGTACGACCGCCATCCTCTTCGACCTCGACGGTGTCCTCGTCGACTCCACCGAGTGTGTCGAGCGCGCGTGGCGAAATTGGGCCGCGCGTCGGGGACTCGATCCCGAGCGTGTCATGGAAGTGGCGCACGGGCGACGCACCATCGAAACCGTGGCGCTGCTCGCACCGCACCTCTCGCTGGCGGACGAGGTTGCGGCGCTCGAAAACGTCGAGGCGCTGACCACCGACGGCGTCTACAAGGTGCCCGGCGCCCGGCAGCTGCTCGAGCGCCTGCCGGCCGACTCGTGGGCTATCGTCACCTCCGGGACCCGGGCCGTCGCCACGCTTCGCATACGGTACACCGGACTTCCGATGCCGCGAGTCCTCGTCTGCGCCGACGAGATCACGCGCGGAAAACCCGACCCGGAAGGCTATCTCACCGCTGCCGCACGGCTGGGGCGGGCACCGGCTGACTGTACGGTGATCGAAGACACGCCCGCGGGACTGGAAGCCGCGCGCGCGGCCGGCATGCGCTCGATCGGCATCGCCGGGACCTATCCAGCCTCGGCGCTCATCGCGGACCTCGTCGTACCAAGCCTTTCGGCGTTGCCAGCGGACCTCTTCGACGCCGTCATTTCCCGCGCAACATAGCGACGGTACCGTCCACCCCGTCCGGCAGCTGCTCGTTCGCGAGCTGGTCCTCGTCGCCGACGGCGTGCTTGAGACGCAACAGCTCCGCCTTCAGCCTCCCGGTCAGCTGCTCCTGGCCCGGCTGGCCGTAGATGTTGTTCATCTCGAGCGGGTCGTTCACGAGATCGTAGAGCTCCCACTGATCCTTCTTCCAGAAGTAGATCAGCTTGTGCGTCATCGTGCGGACGCCGTAGTGTGCGCGCGTGTTGTGATCGCCCGGATCGTGGTAGTAGCGGTAGTACATCGAAGTTCGCCAGTCCACCGGCACGTGGCCCCGCAGCACCGGCACGAGGCTGCGGCCCTGCATGGCGTTAGGCACCGCGATCCCGGCGGCGTCGAGGAACGTCTCGGCAAAGTCGATGTTGAGCGCCATCGCGTCGCTCCGCGAACCGGCCTTGATCACCGCCGGCCAGCGAACGAGAAACGGCATCCGCAGCGACTCCTCGTACATGAACCGTTTGTCGAACAGCCCGTGGTCGCCGAGGAAGAAACCCTGGTCGCTGGTGTAGATGACGATCGTATTTCTCGCGAGCCCGGCCCGGTCGAGGTAGTCGAGCACCCGGCCGACATTGTCGTCCACGGACTGCACGGTCGCGAGATAATCCTGCATGTAGCGCTGGTACTTCCAACGTGCCAGCGCTTCGCCGGTGAGCGTGACGGTCGCACCCGCACGAGAGGTCGTGACGGTCTCCGGCTTGGTCGCGAGCCATTTCGCCAGCGAGTCGCCCGCGAGGCCGGGCGGCGGTTCCAGCTTGAGATCGCGTCGGGTCATGTCCTTCGCCACACGCTGCTCGTTCTCGTGCAGCGCATCGGTTCGCGTGGCGTACGAGTCCCAGAGTGTCGACGGCTCGGGTATCCACCGATCCACGAACGGCGCGCGGTGCGCCGCGTCGGGGTCCCACGGCCGGTGCGGCGCCTTGTGGTGCAGCATCAGAAAGAATGGCTTGCCCCGCGGCCGGTTCTTGATGAAGTCGAGCGCCAGGTCGGTGATGACGTCGGTCGCGTAGCGGCCGGTGTATGTCGTCTCGCCAGTGGCGGTGTAGAGGATCGGACTCGTGTAGACGCCCTGACCGGGGAAAATCTCCCAGCGGTCGAATCCGACGGGATCGCTGCCGAGGTGCCACTTGCCGATCATCCCCGTGTAATACCCACCCTGGTGGAGCAGCTGCGCCACCGTTAGGCGGGCGCTGTCGAACCGGTTGAATACTGTCACGCCGTTCACGTGCGAGTACTGGCCGGTGAGGATCGCCGCTCGGCTCGGCGTGCAGATCGAGTTCGTCGCGAAGACGTTACTCAGGAGCATGCCTTTCTTCGCCAGACGATCGATGTTCGGCGTCCGGTTGACGTGCGACCCGTACGCGCTGATCGCGTGCGCGGCGTGATCGTCGGACATGATGAAGACGATGTTCGGCCGCTCGGCCACGCGCGGATGGGTGTCGGCCGCGTCGACACCGCTCTGACCTGTGGCGAGGCCCGCGAGGCTCAGGGCAAGGATGAAAGGTCGCATGGCGTGGAGTATGATCACGCGCGAGAGAACAACTTACAACTGAAACACTCAAAGACTGGAAACTCTGAACTCTTACAGGGCAGCCCGTTTACGGACCCGCCAAGAGCAGGGAGCCGTCAATGCCGCGGAGCTCAATCGCTGACCAGACTTGAGCGAGATGTACGGCCAGCGAGTGAGTCCCTCGTTTCGCCGCGCATCGCCGGACGTTGATGGGTTGAGAACGGGAACCCTGCAAGAGGTCTGAGTCGGCAGTTGTGAGTCCAAGGTCAGAGTTGGTTGACTTCAAGACCTCTATCGGAGGTCCTGGAATTCAAACAACGCTGACACCTTTGTTACTCCACTGTCCCTTTGTTCCCGATACAATGCGGAAGCGGGTACCGCCAGCAGCCGGACTGACCAACCACTCGTATCCACCCGAGGTCGACGCAAATGACGCGCCTAACGAAGCCTGACACCATCGTGCTCGTCCACGGATTCTGGGTCACGCCGCGCTCGTGGGAGCACTGGATCACGCGCTACGAAGCGCGCGGCTACCGTGTGCTCGCGCCGGCGTACCCCGGCTACGAGATTGAGGTCGAGGCGCTCAACGCCGATCCGTCGCCCATCGCGAAGGTCACGATCCCGCAGATCATCGAGCGCTTCGAGTCGGTCATTCGCGGGCTCGATTCGCCGCCGATCATCATGGGTCACTCGGCGGGCGGTGCGTTCACGCAGATCATGCTCGACCACGGCTACGGTGCCTGTGGCGTCGCCATCAACTCGGCGCCGACGGAAGGCGTGAAGGTGCTGCCGCTCTCGCAACTCAAGGCGACGTTCACGGTGTTCAAGGACCCCTCGAACCGTCACAAGGCGGTGGGCCTTACGCACGAGCAGTGGCACTACGCGTTCACGAACACGTTCAGTGAAGAGGAATCCCGGCCGCTGTACGAGCGGTACCACATTCCGGCGTCGGGATCGATTCTCTGGGGTAGCGTGCTCGCGAACCTGATGCCTGGTCCGCAGGACGCGTGGGTGAACTACAACAACGATTCCCGCGTGCCGCTGCTTTTCATCTCCGGCAGCGAGGATCACCTCATGCCGCCGTCCGTGCAGAAGTCGAACCTGAAGCACTACAAATCGAACACGATCACGGAGATCACGGAGTTCCCAGGTCGCGCGCACTTCATGCCCGCGCAGCAGGGTTGGGAAGAGATCGCCGACTACGCGCTCGAGTGGGCCGAGCGTCACGCGGTGTCGAAGACGCCCGCGAATGAACCCGTAGCGGGCTGAAGTTACCCGCGTCGGGTCTTTCTTTCCGAATCCGCGCGGGGAATTCAAGCGCGCCGGCGGACCGCCTCCTTGGCTTTCTGCAGCCGCCGCTCCCGCTTTCCACGCGCAACTTCGGTGGCCAGCGCATCGAGCCGCTCATTCCACGCGCCACGGAAGCGGTCGAGCCACGCCTCCACCTCGCCGAACGGCACCGCGCCGAGCTCGTACACTCGACGCGGGCCTTCCGCGCGTGAGGTGGCGAAGCCGCTTTCGCGAAGCACGCTCAGATGCTGCGACACGCCCGGCTGCGAGATGTCGAACTCGCGCTGGATCGCCTCGACGACCTCACCGGACGTCCGGGCGCGCTCCACGAGCAGCTCGAGGATCCGGCGCCTAACGGGGCTGCCGAGGACGTCGAAGGCCTGCGTCACCGGCGCTACCCGGATGCGGGCGCCGTGTCGGCCGGCTCGCCCGTATACGCGGCGGTCGTCCGTGCTGCCGCGGCACGCGCCGCGGCCGCGTCGGTTCCGGCGTCAATGGACGCACGGCACCAGTCGTCGCTGCTGTGGCGAACGAACTCACGACCGTTCTCCGAGCCGAGCCACGCCATTCCCTCCCGAGGATCGACGGCGATTCCGGTGTCGAGGTATCGCCCGAGCCCGAGGAGCGCGGTGTCCCAGCCGACGCCCACGGCGCCCGGCCCGAACTCATTCCATCGCGGGTCGGGGACGCGCGCTACGTGCTCGAGCCGGAGAAGCGAGCGACCGTCTGGCGTCGCCTCGAGTGTCACCTCGAGCCAGGTCACCTCTCCGCCGAATTCCCACGTCATGGCCACAGCGCGCGGCGGCTCGCATCGCGTGATCGTGCCGCCGGCGTTACCCTGAAGCTGGTAGCGGCCGCCGAGTCGAAGGTCGCCGGAGACAGGGAGGAACCAGCGCGGAATGCGATCCTTGTTCGTCACGGCGTCCCAGAGATCGTCGACGGTCGTGTCGTAGGTGCGCGCGGCCGCGACGACGCGTGCCGGCTGGCCCTCATGCAGGCGCGTCTCGACCTTGCGGGTCACAGCGCCGATCTGACGGGGAATGTCGAATTCCATGGATCACTCTGCCTGCTGGAGGTCTCGATATAACTGCCAACTAATATAAGTAAAGATTTATAGGACGCCAGTGGCCCTGGCGCGTCGCGCTTTCCGCGAGGACGTGTAGTTTGGTTCGAGCCCGTAGTCCGGACCGCTCACCCGAGGCGAATCCATGAGCCGTATCCCTAACGACGACCCGCTCGAGCCCCTCGACGACAAGGACCGTGACCTCGGTCTCGACATGCCGATCACGCGGCGCGATTTCCTCAACTCGACGCTGCTCGCGAGCGGCGCGCTGCTGCTGAACGCGAAGGCGCCACTGCTTCAGCAACCGCAGGGGCCGACCGGCCTCGCGTGGGAAGGACCTGGCGGCGTCGGCGATTACGCGCGCTCGCACGGCAACATGTGGGCGACGGTCTCCACCGCGCACGACCTCCGCGACGGCAAGATCGGGGGTGAGGCGGCCCGCCAGCGAGCGACCGACACCGGTGAGCGCTACGACCTCATCGTGGCGGGCGGCGGGATTTCCGGGCTTGGCGCCGCCGCGTTCTTCCAGAAGCTCAAGGGCGGCAAGGTGCTCGTTCTCGATAACCACCCGATGGTGGGAGGCGAAGCGAAGCGAAACGAGTTCAACGTCGATGGCGTGCGCCTCATCGGGCCGCAGGGCTCGAACGACTTCGGCACGAGACTGCCGCCCGGATGGGCCGGTGACTACTGGAAGGACATCGGGCTTCCGTACGGCAATGATGCATTCGAGCACCAGGCATGGGCCGCGGGGGTCACGCCGCTGGAGATCCCGCGCGAGCACTACTACTTCCAGCTGTGGGGCGACGAGTTCGCGAGCCATGGCTTCTTCTTCAAGGAGCCTAACGGGTCGCTGCGCCTCGTCCGCGACGCGTTCGGCGCGGGATTCAACGAGACGCCATGGTCCGAGAAGCTGCGCGCCGACTTCACGAAGTGGCGATCGTCGCCGAAGGTCTATGAGGGAAACGACCTCGCGCGGTGGCTCGACAGCATGACGTACGAGGATCTGCTCGTCAAACAGCTGGGCCTCGACCCGGCGGTGGCTCGTTATGCGGACCCGATTCTCGCCGGCGCCGCCGGCGGGCTCGGAAGCGACGTCATATCCGCCCAGTGTGCCGGCCAGATCGGACTTCCCGGTACCGGGAACGGACAGACCTTGCGCATTCCTTCCCACAAGCTCGCCGACACGCTCGGCTTCATCTCGTCATTCCCCGGCGGGAACGACGGTATCATGCGCCACGTGCTCAAAAAGCTCGTGCCTGACGCGATCGACGGGCAGGGCTTCGCTGGCGTGTTGAACGGCCCCGTTCGATTCGAGAGGCTCGACCGCCCAGCCAACCCCACGCGAATCCGGCTCGGCGCCACCGTCGTACGGGTAACGAACCTGCCTAACGGCTCGGTCGAGGTCGTGTACCACCAGGGTGGCGGGTTGCACAAAACGACCGCCGGCAGCGTTGTCATGGCCAACGGCGCGTGGACGTCGCAGTACATCGTGGCCGATGTCCCCGAATCCCATCGGGCCGCGTTTACCGATTTCGTCCGCGCGCCGATGCTCGTCGTGAACGTCGCGCTCAAGCGCTGGCGCTTCATGTACGATCTCGGGCTCACGGCGGCGAGCTATCGCGACCTGTTTGGATTCTCGTGCAACATCCGCCAATCGATGGTCGTCGGCGACTACCGGCCAACGCTCCACCCCGACAAGCCGACGATCCTCACGTTCTACATTCCGTTCGAACGGCCCGGCACACCGATCAAGACGCAGGCGGCCGCGGCCCGCACGGAGATGCTCGGCACCAGTTACCGCGACTACGAGCGCAGGATCCGCGAGCAACTCGTCAGGCTGTTCGGTCGCGCCGGCTTCGACCCACGCCAGGACATCGCGGGCATCATCCTGAACCGTTGGGGCCACGCGTACGTTTGCCCGGCTCCCGGGTTTTACTTCGGGCGTGACGGGAAGCCGGCGGCACCGGAAATTCTTCGCCAGCCAATCGGGCGGGTAGCGTTCGCGAACTCGGAGCTCAACGGTCACCAGAACTGGAGAGACGCGACCGCAGAAGGGAAGCGCGCGGTGGAGCAATTGCTCGCCTGAGCTAGGTGGACAAGAGTGTTGTCGCAAACGAATACGTCAAAGACCTGACACGGATGAACCACGATCACCACGATGACGCGGATTTGTTCCGAAACCATCCGACCATCGCGGCGCCGGAAATCAGTTCGTTGGTTTTCTGACAACGCAACCGAGCGGCTGCCGGGCGTCTGGAATCGTCAGCGTCAGCGGAGCCAATCCGTGCAATCGTCGTGATCGTGGTTCATCCGCGTTAGGTCTTGGCGGTTTTGCCACCGCCGGTCAGGCTCGGTCGGGGGATGTCGAGAGCTGGCGAGGGGCGCGATTTGGCAGAGTCGCCATTCGCGCGCGGGGGAACCAACGCGTATGATGTGAGGGTTGCGTTTCCTGAACCGAGGCCTGCCATGAAAGCGTACCTCATTACCACAGGGACGGTTTTCACGCTCGTCACCGCAGCGCACGTCTGGCGTGCTATCGCGGAGTCCACCGCGCTGGCGCGAGATCCCTGGTTCATCCTGCTCACCGTGTTCGCGGCCGCGCTCTCCGTGTGGGCGTGGCGGTTGCTGCGAGTGGCAACGCGGTCCTGAGGGTCCGCTCGCCGAGGTCGCGTTATGGAGATACTGCTGATCTCGCTCGGAGTGGTCGGAGCCTACGTCCTCTCGAGCTTGCGCGTACTCAACCAGTACGAGCGCGGCGTCATGTTCTTCCTGGGGAAGTACACGGGAACGAAAGGGCCCGGGCTCATCTTCGTGCCGACCATCCTGTCGCGCATGAAGCGCGTGTCGATGCGCGTCGTCGCGATCGACATCCCGGCGCAGGAAGTCATCACGCGCGACAACATCTCGGTCACCGTGAACGCGGTGCTCTACTTCCGCGTTTCCGACCCCGGGCTCGCCATCCTGGAGATACAGGACTACCTCTACGCCACCGGCCAGCTCGCGCAGACGACGCTGCTCTCGGTGCTCGGGCAAGTAGAGCTGGACGAGCTGCTCGCTGACCGGCGCAAGGTGAACGAGCTGCTCAGGCAGATCATCGACGAGCGCACGGACTTCTGGGGTGTCGAGATCTCCGCCGTCGAGATCAAGGATGTGCAGCTTCCGGAAACGATGCGGCGCGCGATAGCGCGGCAAGCAGAAGCCGAGCGCGAGCGGCGCGCGAAGGTGATCAACGCGCAGGGCGAGTTGCAGGCGTCCGAGACGCTGGCCGAAGCCGCGCGCGTGATGTCGACTCAGCCCGCGTCGCTGCAGCTGCGTTATCTGCAGACGGTCACCGAGATCGCGACCGAGAACAACTCGACCACGATCTTTCCGGTGCCGATCGACATGCTGAGCGCGTTCTTCAAGCGGGCTCCCGACGCGTCGGCGCCCGCCGCGGCGAACACCGAGCGAAACAAGCCGGCCGTTGCATCCGAGCCCGCGCCACCACTGCTTCCGCCCGCAGACCCGGCTGAGGCACTGCCGCAGATCCGAATCGACTCGTCCCGACAACCCGCCGAGTGATCGGGCGCACGCGCCTAACGTGCGCTCCGTCGCAGCCGCTCGGTGTCGAATAACCCGGTGACGTGGGGGAGCATTAAACACTCTTAAACCAGGCGGCCGTTTGTCGCCGAACGCGCGCGAGTCACCGCGCGGCGACTCCAATTTCGTTTGCTGTGGATCATCAGACAATCGGACCGCGCGAACCAGCGCGGCCCCCAACCTTACTTCAGCCTCCGCCGCACGCTGCAGGAGCGGAGACCCGTGTACGACCTGTTCGGCCCATTCGGTTCACGCCATCCCGAACCGAGCCGATCCCGCCTCCCTCGCACGCCGAACGCGCGTCGGCCGAGCGAGAGCCACAACTGATTGCGCGAGTCGCGGCGTGGATCGCGATCGGGATCGGGTGGACGATCTTCGTCTCCTGGTGGGCCATCGTCCTTCGCCAGGAGACTGCGCGCTCGCTCGGCGTCGCGTTTGGCTTACTTACCGCAGCGCTGGCCGTATGCGTGGTCGCGATGCTGGCATGGACGAGCTACAACATTCGGCTCGCGAGGAAGGCCACGCGCCGCCAATCGAATCGCCCGGTCGTGATACGCTGGGAGCGTGACACGCTCGGTCGCCGGCTCGAGCTGCCGGCGGGCGACGTCGCGTGGACGGCGCCGGAGGTCCGTGTCGTACTGAAGGATGGCGTCAAGGCGTACATCGCCGTCGACCCGGAGGAGCTGTGATGACGTTCGATCTCTCTCCGGCCGTCGACGTTTTTCGCGCCATCTCGGACTCGGTGCCGTATCGCGCTGCGCTCGTCTTCTACGGCGCATATCCGATCGCGATGGCATGTGTATGGATCGTCCTCAGCATCGCGTTCGCGCGCCGTCGCGAGGGGAAGGCGAATCTCGCCAACAGTGCGCCGGGTAACGCTGCGGCGACGACACTGCCCTTCGTTTCGGTGGTCATTCCCGCCCATCGCGAGGCCGATACCATCGGCCGAACGCTCGAGGCCTTGCTCGCGGTCGACTATCCGTCGTACGAAGTCATTGTGGTGAACGACGGCTCGCCGGACAACACCGCTGCGGTCGTTAGGCGCTACGTCCATACGGGCGTCGTCCGGCTGCTCGACAAGACGGTGAACGAAGGCAAGGCCATGGGTCTCAACGACGCGCTCCCGCTGTGCCGCGGCGAGATCGTCGTGGTGCTCGACGCGGACATTGTCGTGACGCCGGGAGTCCTCCGCGCGCTTGTCCCGCACTTCGAGACATCGCGCGTCGGCGCGGTCACGGGCAACCCCCGCGTCGCCAACCGCGGCTCGCTCCTCCGAAACCTGCAGACGCTGGAGTTCGCGTCGATCGTGTCGGTGCAGCGCCGCGCCCAGCGCATCTGGGGCCGCGTGCTCACAGTGTCCGGCGCGATCGCCGCGTTCCGAAAGACGGCGCTCGTGGACGTCGGCCTGTTCTCGCCTGACATGGCCACCGAGGATATCGACATGACCTGGAAGCTCCAGCGCCGCTTCTGGGACGTCAGGTACGAACCCTCGGCGGTCGTGTGGATGGAGGTGCCACCCACGCTGGGCGAGCTGTGGAAGCAGCGCCGCCGCTGGGCGCGCGGGCTTGCCCAGGTGCTCTTGAAGCATCGCCACGTTCCGATGACCTGGAAGCTCAGGCGCCTGTGGCCGGTGTTCTGGGAAGGTGTGCTATCCATCGCCTGGGCGTACACGTTCCTGGCGCTGACGACCTACTGGCTCGTCGCACACGCCATGGGGTTCTCGCCGTACGGCTCGTCGCCAATCCCGAGCCTCTGGGGCATGCTGACGGCGACGGCCTGCCTAACGCAGCTCGCCACTGGCGTGCTGCTCGACCGTCGTTACGACCGTGGGCTCACGCGCTACTTCCCGTTCGCTGTCCTGTACCCGCTCGTGTACTGGATGCTGATGTCCGTCATCAGCGCGATCTACACCATCGACGGGCTGCTGCGAAAGCGGCCGTCCGTGCAGGTCTGGCACATCGCGCGTGTTGGCGCGACCGCGGGACCAAGGGCGACATCATGAAGGGAAATCGAATTCACATGAGCACAAATCGGATCCGTGTGCGCACGGCTCGACTTCTCGCCGCAACGGCGCTGGTCGTTCCCGCCACGTTGCTTTCGCAGGATGCCCGGACTGTCGCCGACTCGCTCGTGCACGCGGCCGACGTCGCTGCGTACCAATCGAAGCCGTACGAGGCCATCGCTGCGTACGAGCGAGCTATCGCGCTCGATCGTTACCTGCGACTGCCGCTGCTGCCGCGGTTGGGCCGCCAGTACCTCTGGTCAGACCGTCCGAAGCAGGCGGCGCAGTTGTTTTCGGAATATCTGGAACTGCATCCGCGTGCTTGCGAGACACAGCTCGACCTCGGGCTCGCGCTCTCGTGGGCCAACGAGCTGGATGCGGCGCGTGTCGCCTACGACAGTGTCGCGGCGCAGTGTGTCTATGAGCGCGGCGCAGCGCGGCTCGGGGCCGCCCGCGTGCTGCGTTGGGGCAATCACTTCGCCGAGTCTGAGCGCCGCTATCGGGCCATCCAGGCCGACGGCAGCGACCTCGATCGTGAGCAGGCGGCGATCGGCCTTGCCTACGTGCGCCTCGCGCAGGGCCGGCCGCGTGCGGCGCTCGCCCTCGCCGATTCCATGATCGCGACGGGCTCGAACGACCGGTCCCTCGTGGAGGCACGAGCCATGGCGCTGGCGGACCTCGGCGCGTTAGGCGCGGCGGTAGACCTCGTGCATGGCGAGCGGGAGGCTGGGCGCGGCTCGGCATCGATGGACCGGCTGGCCCAGGGGTGGGAGGAGCGCGCGCGCACGTCGTTTGCCCTCGGCACCCGGGGGTTCCGCGATCACGACGGGACGTCGTATCGCGCCGCCGAGCTCGCGAGCGGCGCCGCGCCGCTGGCGTTAGGTAAGGTGCGCGTAACCGGTCGGGCCGCCCAGCTCCGCGGCGACGGCGTCGAGCTGCGGTCGCGAGAGGTGGAAACGGCGCTCGACCTGCGGCCAGCCCGCGCAGTCGCGCTGTCGGCGAGGGCAGGGCTCAGCGCCTACGACGACATCGCCTTCTCGCCGTGGGACGGCGAGATCAACGTCGCATGGCTGCCGAGCGATCGTCATCGGCTGGACGTCGCGGCGGCGCACGTCGTCATCAACGACAACGTCGCCGCGATTCAGAATCACCTCACCGGAACGTTCGGGAGTATCGGCATCTCGGAACGCCTGACGTCGGGGCTGTCGCTCGCTGTCTCGGCCGACGCGACGCGCTGGTCCGAGGACAATACGCGGCTGCGGTTCCGGGTGACTCCACGGTGGTCGTTCGAGGGGGTGCCGATCTTCACGGTCGAGTGGCCCACCACGTACCAGCATTACGACGCGCCGTTCGATTTCCGGTTCTTCTCTCCGGAGGAGTACGTCGAGACCGGTCCGGCGGTGAACGTCTCCAAGCGCGTTGCGAGGGTGTGGTATCTGTCCGCATATGCGCGCGGTGGTGCGCTACGAGAGACCGGCAGCGAGTGGCAGCCGCTCGGGATGGGTCGCGCCTCGGTAGAGCGCGATGTGAGCTCGCACTGGGGCGTTCGCCTGGATGGCGGCTGGTCGAACTCGAACCTTACGGGCTCGGCCGGTTTTCAGCGCACATCGCTTTCGCTCGGGGTGACGATCCGGCCCTGACGGTTCGCTCACGGCCCGGCTAGATCAAAGGGGTCAGCGTCGTTTGAAACCATTCGGTGCCGAGAAGGGACCGACTTTCAAACGACTCCGACCCCTTTGTTTCACTTCGAACGCACCGGATAGACATGACTGCGCGCCATGTGCTCGTCTCGGCTGCCATTGTAGCGGGCGCCTTCACCATGAGTCCACGCCAGGGCACGTCCCCGGCCACCAAGCGGGCGCGAGAGGTCGTCGCGCTCATCAACACCGCCACTCCTGCTGCGATACGGGCCTACGTGGATTCGGCGTTCGCGGGACGAATGCGCTCACTGCCGATGGGGGCCCACATCGATTTCTTCATGGGCCAGCACGAGCAGTCGGGCGGATTCGACTGGGTCGAGGTGCAGGAGGAAGCACAAGGTCGCACGACGGCCCTCCTCAAGCAGAAGCTCACGGGCGACTACACCGCCATCTCGGTACAGGTGGAGCCCTCGGCGCCGTATCGCATTGCGGGGATCGGCGGACGCCCACCTCGCGCGAAGGCCGCGGCGGCTGCGCCTTCGGTGTCGAGCGACGCCGAGATGGCGGAGGCGATCAAGCAGTACGTCACGACGTTGGTCAAAGCCGACGTGTTCTCGGGGGCCGTGCTGCTCGCGAAAGATGGGAAGCCGATCTACGCCGGAGCCTTCGGCGAAGCGAACAAGGACTTCGACGTGCCTAACAAGCTCGACACGAAGTTCAACCTCGGTTCCATGAACAAGATGTTCACGTCAGTGACGATCGCGCAGCTCGTCGAGCAGGGCAAGCTGTCGTACGACGATCCGCTGTCGAAATTCCTTCCCGATTTCCCGAGCGCCGAGACGGCGAAGAAGATCCGCATCAAGCACCTGCTCACGCACACCTCGGGGCTCGGCAGCTACTTCAACGACGAGTTCGAGCGGTCGTCGCGGGCGCGGTTCCGGACCGTGGATGACATGATGCAGCTCGCCAAGGGCGACTCACTGGCGTTCGAGCCCGGCACGCAGTGGTCCTACAGCAACACCGGCATGCTGGTGTTAGGCAAGGTGATCGAGGTCGTGACGAAGCAGGATTACTTCGACTACGTGCGCGAGCATGTGTCGAAGCCGGCGGGGATGGTGAGCACGGACGCGTACGAGCTCGATCGGGTCAACCCGAATCTCGCGGTGGGATATCAGCGCGAGTTTCGCGATGACGGCTCGAAGACGTTCCGCAACAACATCTTCATGCACGTGATGCGAGGCGGTCCGGCGGGCGGCGGATACTCGACGGTGGAGGATCTCGTTAGGTTCGCCGAGGCGCTCAAGGCGGGGAAGCTGGTCTCGCCGGCGACCTTCGAGCTCATGACGACGCCGAAACCCGAGGTCAATTCACCAGGGTATGGCTACGGGTTCAGCGTGGATCCCGAGACCAAGGTCGTGGGGCACAGCGGCGGGTTCCCGGGAATCAGCTCGAACCTCGACATCTTCAAGGGCACCGGCTACGTGGCGGTCGTGATGTCGAACTATGGTGGTGGAAGTCAGCCGGTGGTGGAGAAGATCCGATCCCTGGTGAAAGCTCGCACTCGCCCTACGACCTGACCCCTTTGATTCTGCATCCGGCGTCATTTTTTCGCCGGCGTAATGTCGGTCACTGGCAGATCCCAGTGTGACAACAGGACCTCGAACCGGCGCTGTTCTTCGCGCGTGAACGTTGCCTGATCCGGCCAGAGCTGCTTGATCAGCGCCGGCTCGTCCGGGTTCGATGTTGTCGCCATCGCGGAATTCTTGAACGTCAGGGTGACCCGGTAGTCCCAGCGCGCCTCCTCCGTCATGTGATTTGCCGGCGTCTCGATCCTCACCGCCAACAGCCGTCCCGTCTCGACTTCCTTTTGGAGCAGCGGATAGTGGTTTTTCAGGAACAGCTGGAGAAACTCCTGCTGATGCCCCCACTGCACCTTGTAGTAGTACTCCATCGTGTACGGCTGATTCGCGCCACTCTGAGGCGGGGCACCCTGCGCCACGAGTGGCGCCGCGGCGAGTGACAGCGCCAGCGAAAATATCGTTGTCTTCATTCGGCCTCCGATCCGGTTCGTCGCAATCGTAGCCGTATTGCTGAGCCATCGCGAGCATGCAACCGCCGGGCGTAAGGTCTCTCTGGTTTCTCGCGAGCAGTTCGGCAACCTTGAGGATTCCTTTGTTGGAGGTCCTCATGTCCACGCAAGCGCTATCCGCTCCCGCGCCGGTCCAGCCGATCGCAGAGCTCTTCGAGCGAAACCTCAGCATTCGTCACGTCTACCATGAGCCCATTCGGCATGGCGACCTGACCGTGATCCCCGTCGCGAAGGTCGCGTTCGGGTTTGGCGCCGGTGTAGGTCGCCGAGGTCGCTTGCGACGGCGAGGGCAGCAAGTCGCGAGCGACGAGACGACCAACGCGGAAGGGAGAGCGGAGCCGGACGGCCAGGGTGGCGGGGGCGGCGCTCGCATGACGCCGGTCGGCGCGCTCGAGATCGGCCCCCGAGGTACGCGGTTCATTCACTACAGCGAGCTGCCACAATTGCTCGGCGTCCTGGCGATCGGCATCGGTGCCGGGATGCTGCTCGCGGGCCCGGGACCAGCGGGGCTACGCCCGGCGTTCGGCAGAGTGGTGAAGCGAATGCGGAAGCTGCGATTCCACTAGTGAGCCGTGCCGACATGTCATGGCGGCCCAGGACAGAAACACCAATTGAACCGCAGAGACGCCGAGGTCGCGGAGGATGTCCTCCGCGACCTCGGTCGCCTAACGCCCCGTCGGTTACTTCCCCTTCGGGATCGCATTGCCGTGACACGCGACGCACAATGACGGGTTCTTCGCCCGCATCCGGTCCGCATTGAAGCCCGGGCCGTGCGGACTGAATCGGAACCCGCCGTTCACCGCCGAGTGGCACGCCGTGCAGTCCCGCTCCGCATGACACGCCACGCATGACTCGAGGCTCTGCCGCGCGGCCTGCCCGTGCCCAAGGCTGAAATTGCGATAGACATCATGATACCCGGCCTGGCCGAGTCGTGACGTCGCGACGAGCCCTGACTGCTTGTGACAGCTCTGGCAGAACTGCGACGCGTTGTGACAATCGCTGCAGTTGGCCTCGCGCGAGTACGCCGCGCTCGGGTGACGCGTGAGAAATTGCGCGGGATGGTACGTGACCTGCCGCGTGGCATCCGGGCGATGACAGTCCAGGCACGTCGCCCGGATGTGGCACGTCTCGCAGGTCTCGGGTCTCGAGTTCGCCTGGGCGCCGTGGTGCTCGCGGAATTCGGGTGTGTGACTCGCTGGCATCAGCCGAACGAGGTGCGCGCCGGGCCCACGACCCGGGCCAGCGGCCGGCATGGCGTTCACGACGCGTGACGGCGTCCCGATGTGGCAGCTCACGCAGCTCTCGCGCGTGTGGCACGTGGTGCAGGTCGCGCTGAGGCGCTGCGCCTCCTTGCCATGCGAGCGAAGAAAGGTCGGCGCTCGATGACTTGGCGGCGCCTGCAGTGTCCCGGTGTAGGCCGGCGAGCGCTCGTCCATTGCCAGTGCGGCTATCACCGGCGATTCGGGCGCGTTGACGTGACACGTTATGCAGAAGTTCTGCGCATGGCAGGTAGCGCAGGCCGCCGATACCGCCGTGGGGCCGGAGGTCGTTGTTCCCTTCGCCAGCTTGCCATGTCCGCCGAGCGCGAAGTCGGGTGCCTCGTGCGACTTCGGTTTCGGGAAATTCGCGATGTCCTCGCGCGTCAGCGTCGCCGCTGCGGTCACTGGCACGTGACA
>Ga0207706_10000380_pt1 | contig 48389 bp, 47 predicted proteins | sample KBSC53metaG_FD_184318 | JGI IMG/M metagenome (GOLD analysis project Ga0207706, IMG submission 184318) | Corn rhizosphere microbial communities from Kellogg Biological Station, Michigan, USA - KBS C5-3 metaG (SPAdes) (version 2) | ecosystem: Host-associated > Plants > Roots > Rhizosphere > Soil ... | reverse complement strand
GATATCTGCAAGGCGGATTTTCCGTCCGGTTATAACCCGAATGCCCATACTTATAGCCAGAATGTGGCGAATGCCACTATCCTGCAGGACCAGGGTTTTGTGCCTGCGCCATAAGCGGCTGTATTTTTCTTTTGTATTAGTCATATCACGGCAGCCCGCTCAAAAGCGGGCTGCTTTTTTTGTGTTTAATTTCGCGGGTTTTGCGGGATGCCGCTGGTATGCAGTTCATTATCAGGTATTGGCAGCACGTAATTCGGGCTGCCGGGTGCCAGGGTATAGGTTTGCCCGTTGATGATTCGTTTGAGCGTGGTGGCAAACCGGTTGTCGGTATTCAGCCGCTTGAGGTCGCCCCAGCGCAGGCCCCTTCCCACGAGCTCTTTTCTTCGCTCGGTCAGGATGATGCCGAGGGCACTGTCCGCATCGGCTGCCGTAAAGGGCACATAGGTGCCGGTTTTCCAGCGGGTCGCCAGCAGCGTGTTGAGGTCGGCCATGGCGCTGGCGTCGTCGCCCTGCCTGGCGTAGCATTCGGCACGGATGAGATAGACCTCGTCGGTGGCGGTTCCGGCGAACATGCCGGTGTTGCCGCTGTACGTGCCTTTAAAGCTATGCTGTCCGCCTGCAGCGGTTTTGAAATAGAGCGCCTTGCGCAGGTCGTTGGCGTCGTAGCTGGCGTACAGGCCGGTATCGATCAGCGTGGAAGAAGAACTGTTATAGGAAGAGGTGCTGATCAGGGTGGCGTAAAAGCTGACTTCGGCGGCATTGTCCGGGAGCGGGTAAGGGAAGGGCCGGGAGGCTGGGGCAGATAGCGTATTGTAATCGGTCAGCGCACTGTTCTGCTGCAGGCTGGCAGTGGCGGCTGCCTGTGCTTTCCCGTAGTCGCCCATTGTGAGGTAAACGCGGGCGAGCATGGCCCGGGCGGCGGCGATATTGGGCCGCGATTTGAACAGCGCGTTGGCGGGAAGCAAGGTGGCTGCCTCGCTAAGGTCGGCGGTAATTTGTGCGTAGGTTTGTTCGAGGGTGCCACGGCCGCCGATCACATTAACGTCAGAGGTAAGGTGCAGCGGAATGCCGGGTAAGGTGTTTGCTGTTGCCGGGTCGTAATTCGCCGCGAATTCCTGGGCTAAGCCATAAAAGGAGTACCCGCGCAGGAACAGGGCGGTGCCTTTCACGGCATTGTATTCGCCGGGATCGTAGCTGCCGGGCCCGAGGGCTTTCAGTCCGTCGAGCACGACGTTGGCCGCAAAGACGTCGGCATAGGGCCGTGTCCAGTCTTGTACCGTGGTGCCGCTGTACAGGTCTTTGGACCAGAGATAGGTGTTTTGACCGACGGGGTTCAGCGAGACGAAGGTATTGCCCGAGCGGTAGAAGTCGTCTGAGGAAATGACGTTCAGGCCGGGCGCGACATTCAGGTTGTCCGAAAAATCGAGCAGGGCACGGAAATCGGAAAGCGTTGTGGGCACCAGCAGGGATTTGCTGGGTTTGGCATCAAGGAAACCCTTGGTGCAGCTGGCTGCCGCTGCCAAAAGGAGCGGAAAGCAGAGGTATAGCAGATTTCTTTTTTTCATGGTCGTTTTCATTAGTTAAAAGTTCCTTTCAGGCCGACAGCGATGGTACGTACGGGCGGCAGGGTATATTGGGTGAGGTAATCGGGGTCCAGCTGGTTTTTGGCAGCTTTCCAGAGCAGGGCCAGGTTATTGGCATAAACATACAGCTGCAGCTTGCTGAAGGGTAGTCTCCGGACATGCTGCCGGTCGGTAGTAAAGCTGAACTGCAGGTCCTGCAGGCGGATGTTGTCGCCGCGTTCGACCAGGACGGAAGCGTACGTATAAAAATTCTCCCTGTCGGGGTCGATAATGGATGGCATGGATGGTACCTGGGTATGGGCCTGGTCGCCTGGTTTTTGCCAGCGTAGGGCAAAGTCGCCGTAGCCGCCTGCGCCGGTGAGGACACTGGCATAGTTGACCGATTGCCTGCGCACATAATAGCCAAGGCGGTAGCTGATATTGGCGGACAGGGAAAAAGGGCCGTAGGTAAAAGTGTTGCGCAGGGCGCCAAACGTGACAGGCCTGCCCGGGCCGTTATAGACCAGGTTGCCCGCGGTAGTCGCGGCTCTTATGCCGGCATAGTCTTCGCTAACAGCGCCATTGAGGTAGCCCCGCGGTGCGCCGCTTTCCGGGTCGAGCCCGGCCCAGCGGAAACTGTAGATGCCGTACAGGGGTTTGCCCGCCGTCGGGATCGGGTAGCCGCCGGTGAGGTAGTCGGAAACGGCGTTGGTCGAGGTGGCAAGGTATTTACTGACTTCGTCCTTGACATAGCTGAACAGGAAATTGGTTTGCCAGCCGAGTTTGCCGGTAAGGTTCCTGGTGTTCAGGGTGAGGTCCACGCCCTGCCCCTTGGTGTCTGCGTTATTGCCGGTGAACAGGCTGATGCCGGTCTGCGGCGGGTACGGGCTGTTGCCGATCAGGTCGATGCCGCTTTTCCTGAAATATTCGATAGTGCCGCTGATGCGGTTGTTTTTGGTGCCGAAGTCCGCCCCGAAATTGATGATGCGGTCACGTTCCCAGCGCAGTTCGGGGTTGGGCGGGTTGACAATACGGGCGATGTTCTGGCCGATAGGCGAGGCGCTGGCGTCGAAGTAAAGGGCAGTGGTGTAGGCAGACAGCGATTTGTCGATGTTGCCGTTATAGCCGTAGGTGATCCTGAGCTTCAGGTAGGTCAGCGCCTGGGAATGCCAAAAGGGTTCTTCAGTCAGGGTCCAGCCCGCGCCCAGGGAGTAAAGGGGCACGCCTTTTTGGTTGGTATGGACGCCGAAGAGGTTGCTCTGGTCGAGGCGGGCGCTGGCGGAAAGCAGGTAGCGGTGACGGTAGCTGTAGCCGATATTGCTGTAATAGGAAAGAAAGCGGTCGGTCAGCTCCGTAAAGGCGTCGTAATTGGGTACCATATTCCCGGTATAGTCAGGGTCGAAGGAATAGGTGTAGGTGCCGGTATAGTCGACTGGCTTGTTCGAGGCGTGGGCGTTGTCATACCCATAGAAACGGGTGGCGTAACCGCTTGAGTGGTTGTCGCGGATTTCGGCGCCGCCGATGGCGGTGAGCTCATGGTCGCTGCCAAAGGTTTTGTGGATGTCGAGCTGGGCGCGGGCGTCCTGGTAGATTGTGGTGGTGCTGCTGACGTCGAGAATGCCGCCGCGGGGCACGGCGTAGCCCAGGGTGCCATCTTCATTGAACTGGGTGAATTCGTTGATGAGGTTACGGGCGTAATAGCTGTCGGGGCTGTAGTTGTTCCGCAGCTCAGCGACGGTACGGCCATACTGGTATAATACGCTTGCGCTGAGCCAGGGCAGCAGGTGGTATTTTAGGCTGGTATTGAGCCGGAAGTCGGTCTGGGTGTTCTGGTTGTTGTTCAGCCGCAATTCGTCGAGCGGGCGATAATGCCAGTCGAGGAGGCCATAGCCGGGGGCAGCATCAACGAAGTCCGTGCTGAAGTCGTGTACGATAGCCAGATGCTTTCCGTCGGGACCGGCGATGCTGGCATAGGGATACAGAGGCTGGGAATTAAAGCCGCCCAGGTTGAGGCTCGAGACGGGCAAGGCGTTTTGCGGGGTTTTGCTGCCGGTGAAATAGAACTGGGTGCCGATCTCGAGTTTGTCCTTTAATAACCGGGTTTCGTTCGAGGCGTTGAGCGTGACCCGGTCATAGCCGTTGCCGGCGGCATTGTCAAGATTATGGTCGTAGCCCGCGGAGACGAGGTACCGGTTGCCGGTGCTGCCGCCACTGAGGCTGAGGTTGTATTGCTGGTTGGCGCTCGGACGGAACAGGTATTTACTAATGTCGTTGCGCACATCCTGTTTTTCATAGGCGGCGATCTGTGCGTTCACCTGGCCTGGGGTGAGTGCGCCGGCCTGCTGGGCGTATAGGAGTTGTACCACGGGGGTAAGCGGCTGGTGGCTGGGGTCCTGCTGGAAGGCGTCGTAGTAGCCTTGCGAGAAGAGCATTTTTTCGACGGCGATGTAGTCAGTGCTGCTCATCTGGGGAAGGTAGAATAAGTTGGGCCGGCCCCCAAGCATCACGTTGACGTTGAAGCTGACCTGGGTGGACTGGTTGTACCGGCCCTTTTTGGTGGTGATAACGATCACGCCGTTGCCCGCGCGGCTGCCCCAGATGGAGGCGGCAGCGGCGTCTTTAAGAACGGTTACGCTTTCGACGTCGTTCGGGTTGATGTTCAGGATGTCGCCGTCATAGGGGAAATTGTCGATGACGATAAGCGGATTGGCGTTGCCCATTATGGTGCTTTGACCGCGGATGCTAATGGCGGAGCCGCCGATGTTGTTAAAAATAAGGCCGGAGGTGACGCCGGCGAGGCGGCTGAGGATATCGGTGCTGACGCTGCGGTTCAGCAGGTTGTTGCTGACCTGGACAAAGGAGCCGGTGGCCCGTTCCTGCGGGAGCGTCTGGTAGCCGGTGGAGACGGTCACTTCTTTGAGCTCCTGTTCCTTTTGGTCGAGGAGGGCGACGTGGCCCATCTGGTCGAACGCGTTGAGGCTGAGTTCGAGCGTCTTGTAGCCGATGTGGCTGATCTGCAGTACGGCGCGGGGCGGGACGCCGTCGATCCGGAACTGTCCCTGTTCATCGGTGTTGGTGCCGGCGAGGGTGTTCTTGACGGCGATGCTCGCGCCGGCCAAGGGTTGGTGGGTGGCGCTGCTTAGGACGGTGCCGCGGATGCTGCTTTGCGCGCGGGCCTGGGTGTACCAGGTGATGCAGACGATGATATATAGAATGAATTTTTTCATGGGAGATGGCTTTTAGGGTTGACGGTCGCTGAGGATGAGTATTTCGCGGGTGCGTTTGCCGGGTTGGAGCTGCAGTCCGTACCGGGCGAGTTCGGTGTTGATGGCGCCGGTATCGGGGCCGCCTTTGGCGCTAAGTTGCTTGATAGGTACCTCGAGGTCGATGGGGTCCGCGAGGCCGGTTTCGTCGACAACGGGGTCATGCAGCAACTGGTAGTAGTTGAGCCTTTCACAGAGGATGCCGAGGGAGCAGTTGCTGACCGTCCAGCCGAAGCGGTCGAGCCGGACATCGGGATTGTTTCCCTTGGTGACCGGTGCTCTGCCCCCGGGGATCCGCGAGAGGATGAGACATTGCCGGGTTTCTTTGATGATGGACGCTTTGTACCCGGTAAAATACCGGTCGAGGTCCTGGCGCATCATAGACAGGGCCGAGGGGGCGAGGTCACGCGGAACCTGGAGCTCGTAACAAAAGCCGTTGCCGCGCGCGAGCCAGTCGAGATAGGGCTGGCCGGCGTCTTTGCGGTTAACGAGGCGCGTGGTGTCTTTGACGAGCAGCCGGGTGTTCTGCCGGTTAAAGTTGCGACCGGAGTCCGACCAGGCGAGTTCGTATAATTGGTGGATGCTGTTGTTTTTGCAGGTGATCTTCCGGCCGGTAATAGTGTCGTTGACGATGGCCAGGCCGGGATGCAGCCCGGGGGTATAGCTGGTGAGTAGGGAATGGTAAAGCAGGTTATTGCCGTCGCCGCCATTGCCGCCGATCAGCAGGGGCTTGTGATAGTCGTAGGGCTGCTCTGCATAAGGTTTGACGGTGGTGGCGGGGTTTTCCCCGGCGAGCATTTTGCGGATGTTTCCGGCGTTGATGTCCTGGAAGCCGGTGATGGCGGCGAGTTTTCCCTCGGCGTCGATCCAGACGTAATGGGGATAGGAGGCGGGATGAAAGCTGTTTTTCAGGGTGGTGTCACCCGTGACTTCGGCGAGGTGGTATTGCCTGTGATGCTGTGCCTCGAGTTTCTCCATGAAGTTATGGACCTGGTTTTCGGGCTGGTAGGCAATGCTGATGAACTGAACTCGTCCTGCGAATGCCTGCTGGAGGCTGTCCATTTTGGGGATCATAGCGACACATGGCGCGCACCACGTGGCCCAAAAGTCCAGGATAAGGACTTTACCCTTGAAGTCGGATAGTTTGGCTTCGGAATGCTCGTAATTGGTCAGGGGTTTGAATTCCAGGTTGGGTAGCCGGTCGCCGGGTTTTGGCGCCTGGGCGTAGGAGAAGATGCTGGTGAAGAGGATGGCAAAGGCGATCAAAATGAGGATGATGGTCCATTTGTATTCTTTCCAGCCCTGGTGGATGTTGGTGTCGGGGTAGGCGGGGGTAATGTTATTGGTATCTGGTTGGTTCCGTTTGGGCAATAGCTGTCCTGGGAAGCGCATAAATCGTTTCATTTATAAGTGAATTTTGGTGTATAATGGGTTAAACTAGGATGTCACGCTTCGGCATAGCGTGTGAGGGTGAGAGCATGTCACTCGGGAGGGGTGATGAGCAGGAACCAGCTGTGTACGGAGTAGTTGATCATGGCTGGTTTTCTTTTGTTGGTGATGGATTGGTTTTTATAAGTGCCCTGTTTGTTTGGTGCAATTGTTCTGCCGCGGCCACCAAACTGGTTAACTGATCTAGGAACAGGGCGATTTCTTCGTCGGTATGCTGCTTTTTATTTTCGGGTTGGCTGGCCCAGGCTTTGAAGAGGTGGACAAGCGTGTTTTTGGTGGTTCGGGTGTTGTTATGGGCAAAGAAGTCTTGTATTGCGGTTGGCAATGTTTGCTTTGGTGTGAGTGATGAGTGTCGGATAGCGGCTTCCATAGTTTCTTGGTTTGGTAAACTGTCGGGTGGCCGCCGGAAAAAAATAAGGCGTGGAACCCGACTTATCGCCCTGGAGGTACTGGTATACCGGGAACGAATAAGTGAGCCCACGCCTATGGCGTGAGCACTTTCACTTATTTCTCGTTCCCTTAAAAAATTACCAGTTTTCCAGAGCGAGTATTAAGTGCGAATGCTTCAATTTAGAAAGAAGAGTCGCAAATTTAACAATTAAGTCATGCTTAGTTTAGATATTCGTTAAAAGGCTAATATAAGGTTATTTTTTAATGGTACAAAATTCTGTACCATTATTTTTTAATGCAAAGCTGATATTTCGCTAATGTCAGCGAAGGATCAGTCATTTAAAGAAAAATTAGGAAAGACAATTGAAGAAAAAAGACTTCAGCGGAATTTTGGAGTTCGGGAATTTGCTCTTTTGGCTGATATTGAGCATCACCAATTGATAAATATAGAAAAAGGTCGTGTGGATATTCGATTGTCCACACTTTTGAAAATAGCGCATGGCTTAAACGTTGAGCCTAAAGAATTATTAGAATTCTAAAAGGTTTTCAATTCATATCGATTGGGTTCGATTCCCGACGGGGCTACTAAGATTGTCAAATCACCCTTGTAAGTCAAATACTTACGAGGGTGATTTGTTTTTACTGTCAAGGTTACTGTCAATAAAAGTAAGGTAAATTGGATAAAATCCAAATAAAATTGTTTTAATCAGAATTGCCTATACAAATCTGCCTTTTCATTAACAATCAAATCTATTCGCAGTTTAGCTTCCTTGCACATAATAGATAAATCTAGAAATTAAATTGTTCTCTGAATTCAAGAAACTGTTTACTGTTTGCAGATCTCGCCGGACTCTTCAGTAAAAATCGTAGTGTAGACTGAATTTAACATTTCTTATTAACAATAATATGCGGCAAATGACTTCAAGTTAGAAAAAACTATTGTATGTCGACTTTCAGACCTAAAGTCGTTGATAGTTATATTGATGGGTGCGATCAGTTCGACAGGATTGAATGTGCTGAAGAGCGGGGCGGGTATATCCTAAAGAAAGTAAAACTAACAGGGGATGGGTAAAAAATGAAAAAAGAAGAATTAATGCTGGGGATGGAAGTAGAAGTTATAGATTGCCGTTTAATGGTAGAAAGTCTCCGGGTCAGAAGGCACAAGACAAGGGGTTGGAGTTGGCTCATCCGATGGATGCCCCAGCCTCTGGTGGAAATTCATATTTAAGGGCAAGACTTAAGAATCATGCGGATCACAAAGTAGAAACTAGGCTTCACAGAAAAAAAGGTGGATACTAAAATTATGCATAGAGAAAAAATAAAAAATATATTGGCGTTAAATTCAAGCGACAGATATTGGTACTCGATTAGAGAAATCGTCAAATTAGAAATAGTTTGGGCTATATCCACTGAAAATTCTTGGGTTACATTCGTTGATAAAAATCGTGACGAAATATTTCCCGTCTGGCCGCATAAAGAAGTTGCCGAAATTTGCGTATTTGAAGAATTAAAGGTTGAGAATTACTTCGTAAAAGCTATTAAATTTGAACTTTTTATTAAATATTGCATACCCGATATGGAAGAAGACAATATTTTATTCGGGATGTTTTATAATAAAGAAAGAGAAGCTCTTGCTGTAAGCCCTCAGCAACTTTTGACTGATTTAATGGATGAATATAATGAAAACTATGACGAGGATATTTTATAAGTGACTCTTCGCAGGTTCAAGCGTCTCCCCCAACATGGTGCAATGAGGGGCAGGGCCGTGTGTGAAAAGCTTGTGCCTATTCAAACCCTTGGTTTACCGCTTGGGTGATCCGGTTATTCGTTAGCTTTGTTTGAAATGAAGAAAATTGGATTTTTATCGTTTGGGCACTGGTCGAATCATTCTTCTTATGGTACGCGTACGGCGGGTGATACGTTGCTCCAGTCCATTGATCTGGCTGTTGCGGCCGAGGAATTGGGTTTGGACGGCGCCTATTTCCGGGTGCATCATTTTGCGCGCCAGTTGGCGTCTCCGTTTCCTTTGCTTTCGGCTATCGGTGCCAGAACCAGCAAAATAGAGATCGGGACAGGTGTGATCGATATGCGGTATGAGAACCCCTTTTATATGTTGGAAGACGCCGGGGCTGCCGATCTGATATCCGGTGGGCGTTTACAATTGGGGATCAGCAGGGGCTCGCCGGAGCAGGTGATCGATGGCTGGCGTTATTTTGGTTATGAACCGGCTGAGGGGGAAACTGATGCGGATATGGGACGCCGTAAAGCAATGGTGTTCCTGGATCAATTGGAAGGTAAAGGGTTTGCCCAGCCGAATCCGTACCCCATGTTTCCTAATCCGCCGGGTTTGTTGCGCCTGGAGCCGCACTCAGAAGGGCTGCGAGAGCGCATCTGGTGGGGAGCTGGTTCGAATGCTACCGCGGTATGGGCAGCAGAGAAGGGTATGAACCTGCAGAGTTCCACCTTGAAGTTTGATGAAAGCGGGAAGCCTTTCCATATTCAGCAGGCTGAGCAGATCCGTTTATATAAAGAGGCCTGGAAGAAGGCAGGTCACGGGCGGGAACCAAGGGTTTCAGTCAGTCGCTCCATTTTTACACTGGTCACCGATCAGGACCGCTATTATTTTGGACAGCAAGCGAAGGGGGCCGATAGTTTTGGTTATATCGAGGCGGATCAACGCGCGGTATTCGGTAGAAGTTATGCCGATGAGCCGGATCAGCTGATCAAAGAACTGGCGGGGGACGAAGCGATCCGGGAAGCCGATACGCTGTTATTGACTATTCCCAACACGCTGGGTGTTGATTACAATGTGCATGTGTTGTCTTCGGTACTGGAACATGTGGCGCCGGGACTGGGCTGGCGATAAGTGATGCAGGTATGGCGTCATATGTACCATCCTTGATGGTCATCCGGAATAGCGGGTGTTGCTAGTTGCAGCTTACGGCGCTTTATAGAGAACGTAATGATCACTTAGTTTCTCGCCATACCACCCCTTATAACCGGGAAAGCTTTTCAGAATGAATTTTTCCTTTGGACCTGCATAACTATCAGGCAGGATGATGTAAAGCGGTCCGGCGTGGCCATCATATTCATAATCATCCATGTCAATCTTCAGCTCATCGCTGATAGGTTCCAGGCCCACAATACGATTATTTTTGATTTCAAGACCAAGCTCCTTGTTTATAAAAACGAAAGTAGCGTTGCGCACCTGCCCGTCGATGGTCATTACTTTGTTTAGAGCTGTTTGATCAATATTTTGCTGGGCAAAGCCTGACGTGCCATGCGCACTTTGGTTTTTATTGAACAGATAGCCATGGCTGAGGTAAATTATGCTATTGATGGCAATCCCTGCCCATAGGCCACACAAAAGCAAACGATAAGGACTTTTCATACGACTGAATAAATAAATAGCACCCGGCGTCACCAACAGGCCAAGCACCCTGAAATGCCGGGCTTCGTAGGAGATGGCCTTTTGCATTAGGTATACATAGCTGAAGAAGAAGAATGCAACGGAGTAAAAGATGATTACCAGTAAGCGGTAATTCTGATCGGGCACTTTTTTGAGAATAGTACTCACCAGCCACAAGCTTAATATTGCCAGTAGTACTAAGATGACCATTACCTGCCAGTCATTAAAAATGATTTTGCCGGTATGATATAGTAGTCCATGACAAATATCATCGATAGAAGAGGCCGAAAGCAGGGGAGATGCCAGCGGAAAGACAAATGTTTTCCAGGTTAATTTAAGCCCGGTTGTCACGGTTGCGGGGTTTGTTCCTTTAGAAAGAAAGGATCCATAAATCGTACCTATAGCTATTATTGCGGGTATTGCGATCCATAGGCCGCTTTTTATCCAATGAGTAAGGCTTTTGTTTTGAAATGATAACCTGAACCACATAAATAAAAGCCCTGCTGCGTAGATCCACATGGTGGAGGATTTGCAGAAAAAACCGACGAGCCCGGAAAATAAGATGAAGAGCAACATTTGCACGGATGGCTTTTTAAAGACCACACATCCATAAAGGAACCACCCGGTAAAGGCAAAGGATAATATTTCGCCTCCACTATAAAACACGTAGGGTACCACAAAAATCTGTTGACAGGCAATAAGCAGTGTGCTCAACGCTGCAATAAAAGACGTAAAACCTGCTTTTTTGAAAAAATAATAAAAACCCGATAATCCCAACAGCTGGCATAACAAAACGGTTAATGCCGATGCCTGCCCCGTGTTTAGTCCGAATACCAACTTAAAAACGTACGGCACAAGGTACTGCCCAGGCGACCACCAGGTAAGGAATTCGGAGGTGTTTTTTGAAAAGTCGACCTGATCAGGGCTTACCATCCTATTGAATTTGCCACCCATTTCCATAGAACGCATTACCAGAAAACCATTGGTCGGGTCGGGAAATAAGGAAGGCGGTGCAAGGAACGACAAAATGCCCAATATCACCACGAGAGCGAAAAGGCTACCCATAATGATTTTGCCGGTTTGTTGCGGGTTAGATAGCATGGTTATTCGATAATACGGTCTCTGACCTTGACTGCGGGATTTCCCTGATAAACAGAATATGCATGGAGGTTCTTTGTTGCTACAGAGCCGCTGGTCAGTACCGCGTGGGATGCTGCTGTAATGCCTAAATTGACAGTGGCCCCTGCACCGATCCAAACACCTTCCTCTAAGGTTACCGGGGCAGTAATCAGGTCGAAAGTGGCTTTTTTATAATTATGGCTGCCAGTGAGGATGGTAGCGCCTTGCGAAATACAAGTGTTAGCGCCGATAGTAATCATCTCCAAACTATCCAGCCATACATTTTCACCTATCCAGGCATTGTCGCCGACGGTTAGGTTCCAGGGATATTTTATGTTGACGTAGGGCTTTATCGCAATGCTCCTGCCCAGTTTTGCGCCGAATGCTCTCAACAAAAATCGCTTAACGCTATAGACCGGGAACAAGCCTGATTTAAAAAAGAAGGCGTTAGTATAATGCCACAGGAACCTTGTTAACGCGTTGCCGCCAGGATGGTAGGGGTGGTTGTTGTATGTTGAAAGGTCAGTTTTTTGCACCAGTTATAGGTTTGTCGCCATACTTTGCTCAAAAGTAAGGACTTGCGGTAATATTTAATTTGGTTGGTATAAAATAAACTCATCACTTACATATATCTGTGTAAACCACGGTAACCGATTCTTGCCAAAACTTAGGAACAATAAATTATTTCGCGTAGCATCTTTTGGCTTTACTATAGGCATAGGCGAAAGGACGAATTGGTTATTTACTCCCAGTTCGAAGGCATATCCTGGGTCAGAGATGACGATATGATGGTGGGGATATTTTTGTGAAATGATCCTGGCCAAGTTTGCCATATCTCCGTTATGATCTTGACGGGGGCTCAGGATTTTAAATCCTTGTAATTGTGGGTCTTTGCTGGATACGGAATCGCCGACCGCATATTTTTTTATTCTCAGCACAAACGAACTAACGCCGAATGAAACAGATAAAAATATTAAAATAACGAAAAGATATTTTATCCCGGCTGATGACTTCAATATACAATTTAACAAATACGGAAAAACTAAAATCGCAATCGGTAAAAAAAGCCGGTCTTCATTTGAGATAGCACTTCTCCTTAAGGTGAAGGCAAGCCAGTATAATACATAGAGAACTGAAATAACAGTAACCAGCCGTACGGTCCAGCTCTTTTTTAAGGTTGCATACAGATTATGTCTATTTCGATGCAATGAAAATACCATTAAAAGCAATAGGATTACCATGCAGCCACTAATTACGAAATCCGGCACATTTATTTTGTTGAATAAATTTCCGTAGATCCCAGAAATGCTTAGGGAGGCAAATAGAATTTCTGTTATTGGTAAAAAGAGTCCTGCTAAAATTCCCGACGCAGTAATATTCAAGCCATAACTATTGGCTGGATTATCCCCTAATCTTAGAAATAAATAATAATCTGTAAGAAAAGCTGCAATGAAGGGAAGTAAAATCAATGCTCCTTTGAGCAAATTGATCCATTGTGTCTTGTAAAAGAAGTTTTGACGACTCTGAATTTTGCTAAAAAAATACTCGGTTATTAAAAAAACATTTAAGGCCAGTTCAAATAACAAGAAACTGTTTTTTATAAATAAGCCGAAAAGATTTAAGACATACAAAATGGCGAATTTCCATAGGCCATTGCCATGAAATATCTTAATGATAAAATAGTAGATATAAAGGTAAAAAGGGGTATAGAAAAACAGGAAAAGATCGGAAGAGCTATATTGGATAATATTAATATTTATAAATCGCTGCAATAACAAAACGACCAGCGCACAAAGGACTACCTCACTGCTTAACCCTGACAATTTGAAAATTTTGCAATAGAAATAACTCCCGGCGAGGATTGAAGTGAACGAGAGTATAGCAACAGCAGTTCCGATATTTACAAAAAGAATTTTTGATACGAAGTAAGGTATCTGATACTGTCCCGGAGCCCACCAAGTTAATTCGCTGGTGGTAACAGCCAAATTACCCTGAGATAAAGTTAATACTTTATTCCAGGCCTCCCCATTTAGGTAATTATGTAAACTTAACATGCCCTGCAGGGCGTCATTACCGACAATAGGCCTGTAAATTAAACTTATGATGAAATACGCCAGGCAAACAAGAGAAAGAACAATACGTAGTTTGAATCGAATAGACCATTGGGCCAACTTAAGTGATCCGACCATAGGTTAATATTTATTGAAGTTGACCCTCAGGAATTTAGCGTCTGTTATTAGGCGAATTTTAATCGGCCGCGACATCCTGACTCAAAATAAAACTCGTTCCGAATGACAACTACCATTTTAACTGTTGCCCACCTTGGGATAAAGGCGCGTTGGTTCTGAAAGAAGAGCTAGTGTTTTGCAGCGGTTACCTGCTTATCATCATGCTTCACCCAAAAATAAAGGGTTATGGCCATGATGATATAGATGGCAATATTAAAAATAGTGTGGTGGTCAAGGATTACCTTGGATTTTTTGTCCCAAAATAAAACCAGGAAAACAAAGCGTAATACGTTCAATACCTGTATGCATATGATGCCGGCGAAAAGGAAAATGAGTTTTGGCTTTAGGTCCTTTGGATAGGCAATCACGAACGCCACAAAGAAACTCATTACGCCCAGGCCAAGACAGGAATATACCACGTCGATGGTCCCGCGGCCGGCCACTAGTAGCTGATAATCATTGCTGATAGCGTTATAGCCGGACCAGTTAATGATGGTCGTTGAGGTATTAAGTAATAAATGGCGAAACCAGCGAATATAATTGAAATGCTCATCAAAAAATGGGAGATAGTGGCTACCATGTGAAGTTATACTAAAGTAGGCGATATTGAAATAGTAGAAAAGCAGGAAAAGCCCCAGGAAAACCAGCAGAAATCGCAACGGAGAATGGTTATGCATTTTTTTCATTGTTCCGTTGCTTAAGGATTTCATCTATCTTGACGTCGACGATCAGCCGGAACCAAAAGCTTTGAAGAAAATGATAAATGATTCCAGTCCGCCCGTCCAATACGCCCAACTGAAAAATTAGGCGCTGAGTAAAATAGAGCAGTGGCCGCACGTAACGCGGTAGTTTCCACCATAGTTGTTTACGCCAGGCCGTCCGCTCATCGGGCGATCCTCTAAACACTGGTTTTACGGTTTGTATACGCATTTGCATCATGCGTTCGACTTCTTCCAGTGCTACAAGGTCACTGTACCGGTTATGCTTTTCTATCCAAAAACGAATACTGTTTTCTTTCAAATTCTCTTCTAAAATAACCCCGTCCTTCCATATTTCAAGCCTGCCTGGCGCTATGAAACGGTGATCCATATTTTCGTTCGTATCCGAATAGCCTTGACCGTATCGGAACATTTTGAGCAGATAGAAAGGATAGTATCCACCGTGTTTGATCCAGCGGCCCTTAAAAAAATTTTTACGGTTAAAATAGATGCCATTTATGCTGGCATAGTCGCTATCTTTGAAGTCAACCAATCGCGCTTTCAGTTCAGGCGTAACAATTTGATCGGCGTCCAGGCATATAACCCACGGGGTTGTAACCGGAAAATTTTTTAAAGCATATTCCCATTGTTTCGGGTGATTTTCAAAAGGGTGATGCAAGAATGAGGCCCCATGTTGCTCGCCAATAGCAATAGTATTATCTGTACTGCCGGAATCAAGTATAAATATTGGGGCACTCAGGTCGCTGATAGACTGCAACAAGCGGCCTAAATGCATTTCTTCGTTGAAAGTTAATATGATGAATGAGAACTCCGTGTTCAAAGCAATTTCGCTTTTATAATCATCGATTTCCAAAAGTAAGGAGCCCTTCCACAACCTTTAAATGCGGTTACGGTAAAACCTTTATCAGTTAACAGCTTGCTGAGCGTCTCCTTTGACCAAAACTTAATATGCCCGCCACGCCAGGTCGGTGCATGATGTGAATCCCACCTGCCGAGTAAAGCCAGTACCAGGTTTTTCCAGTAGCCATGGTAAGGCGTTGACAGGATTAACTCACCATCCGTTCGGAGTAATTTTTTACAGAAGTCGATAAATCCTTCCGGATCGTACAGATGTTCGATAACTTCCGTGGAAATGATGGTATCAAAAGCTATTTTTTGTAACTCGTCCGGAAGATCGCTGCTCGCGAGATCTTGCAAAAAAAAGCGGTTTGGATTTCTGCTTTTTGCAATCGCCAGCCCTTGCTGAGAAGCGTCAGTCCCGTAAGCATCGAAGCCCTTGGTCAGCAGAACATCGACTAGATACCCATTACCACATCCAAGGTCGAGAATAAAATGATTTTTTTTCCTATCTAAAAGCGCCAGGATCGGTGTCTCTAGGTAATCGAAAGAATGCGCCGCGTTGTTGCTGGAAAACCCGTAATCCCTGTATTCAGCCATTTTTTAGGATTTGATGGTACATATTCAAGTACCGCGTTTTTAAATAGGTCTCGTTAAAATCCTTTTCTATTCGAAACGGTGCCGTTTCTCGTATTTCGATAAGTTTTGCTCTTTCCTTATTGGCTCGTTCAATGCCGCTTTTTAATGCGGCTGGGTTGTTCTCACAAATCCAACCCCAATTATTATCTTCAACATAACGGGATAAGCCGACGTTTTCACTCAGCAATACAGCAGTGCCCACGCTCAGGCTTTCAATGACAACATTCCCAAAACTCTCATCATATGAAGGTAATACCATTAAATGATGGCGCTGTAAAATATCAAATTTGTCTTCCTTTCGGAAACCAATCCATTCCAAATGGTTTTCTAGGTTATTGTCTTTCGCCAACTTTTTTAATTTGCCAATGTAGGAGGGTGTCCCTTCGCCGGCAATAGTCAGACTGTAAGATATATCAATAGCTTTCAACGCTTCGAACAATATCTCAAGCCCCTTTTTTTCTTCAATCCTGGAAAAAAATATCATTTTCAGCGAGCCTTCGGGCAAAGACATTTCCATCTGACGTTTGGGAAGCTTGATAAAGTTTGGAATATTGAATATGCCTTTTTGTTCTGTCAGTTTTAGGATGGCTTCACCTTCGTGGTCAGAGGTTACATGGATGAAACTTTTTCTCAAAAGATATTTACCCAGTAAATGATGAATTAACTGTTTGGGCATGGTATTCCTGTTTGAGAATGAATAGGTACTTAACGTTCCCCGAGGAGAGATAACTACCGGTACGCCGCTCTTTATGGCAATCAGGCAAGAAAGTAGAGATACAAAATTCCACCAGGCATGAATGTGTACTATATCGAAATCTTTGATTTCGCGACGCAGCCTTTTTAGTAGATCGGGTGAAAAATGAGTATGATCTTTGGTAACCCGTTTAAAATAAGTGACAATGACGCCATCAAGCATATGTCTGCTGTTTGGCGTCGTCGTCAACTCTTCGGTCCCGTTTGCAGTGGTGGTGAAGACTTCGACAGTACACCCTGCCTTGGCCATTTCCTCGCTTAGCTTTGAGACGGACATAGTCGGTCCTCCATAAACGTAGGCAGGTTTGTATGAAGCGTTTATTTGTAGTATTCTCAAGTTTTTTCTAATACATGCATCGCCACCAGTATCTTTTGGATGAGTAACATGCTAACGTATGACCAAAAAACCGTATTGATGATAAATTCGAAATTTAAGCCGCGCCAAAAGATCTGGAAAAGTCCGCTAAATATGAAAGCAGTCCCAAGTATGTAACCTCCGAAAAGTTTCTCAGCCTGTTGTGAAATGAGTTGCGCAAATGCTCCATATAAAAACAAGGAAATAAAAATACCGATCGCCCCCGCGCTTAAATATGCATCAACAATAAAAGCCGGTTTTGCTGACACGATCGATCCACGGTGAATAACGCCTGCATTATATACCCGCTCCATTACCAAGTCCTCAGTATTAGGTTTTGACGGCCAGAAAACACGCGGTATTATGGCATAAGCAGCTTGCTCAAGTAACGTAAAACCGTAAAAATTTACCTGATTTGGCGTTGTCTTAACATACTTGGTGAACATGTCAATTTCACTCAGCCGGTTTACTAAAAAATACCAGTTACTTTGATCTCCTTGTCCATTTGCCTGGCTTAAAGCCGCGTCTAAGGCTATTTCCGATGCCTGGTCGGCTGCAACATCGTCTGCCCAAGCATTTTCCCTGAAAATACGATTGTAAGTAGGTAGAAATAAAAAAAGCAGGACTAGCGCCGGCACGAATATGGTCAGCACTATTTTTTTGTAATGTGGATAAAGAAAAATGCCCAAAACCATTATACTGGTTATGATCGGTTCCTTGTACCCAGATAGCAGTGATTGATAAAAGTTAGATATGTATAGAAATGCGCATATAATTGTATTTGTAATTTTTCGTTGGGGTATGGCGAAAGCCAAAGCCAGTGTTCCCGCAATAAAACTCAGTGCATTGAATTGATTAGAAAATTGAGACAGGCCTTGCACATGTTGAAAGATGTAAGACAGAGGGAGCGTTATTATCGCCATTATCAATAAAAGATTAGCGACTCTTTCATTATTTACACGGTACTGGTGGCGGATCGGATATTTCATACAAATAAGCATCCCTGTGACAAGTGCAGCATGCCCAAGGCAATAATATCGTTGGCATTGAGCGGTAAGTTCCAGTTGTGCTGTATCGACCAAATAGTAGTTGCTTACTTTTTTGAAGTTTTCATAGCCTAATACATCTAAAAAATAAAAAATCGATGTGCAGGCCATATAGCCTGCGAATATGATTTGCACCAATATGATCGGTCTCATTAATTGCTCAGCAAATGAAAGGTCACTTGGAAGAGGTGTAATTTTTCCGCTTATTGTTACAAAAAGAATAAAAAAAGAGCCTAGCCATGCTACTACATAAGAAGCCTCGGGGTCCGATTTAAATACCAACGCCAACAGCCAGGGCACATATACTAACACATATTTTTCAATGAGGTTAACTTTCATAGTATTTCACCTATGGAGATCTCCTTCGGCTTCCAGTTGGCTGAAAATATTTTCTATGGTTTGAACAATATTTTCAAAGCTCCAGGAGCTGATCATTGACTGCGAATTATTTCCCATCCTGATCAGCTGTTTTCTCGAGCTGGTTAAAATATTTAATTTTTCCTGAAGGTCTTTTAAATTCCCGCTTTCGAATATAAATCCATTGCTTTGATTTATCACCAGGTCAGCAGCGCAGCCCACACGGTCGGATGCAAGTATTGCTTTTCCGCAGGCCATTGCCTCATTGATCACCATGCCCCATGTTTCACTGTTCGACGGTAGACAAAGAAGATCACAAGCCTGGTATATATTTGGCATAACGCTTTGATTTTGAAAATCAATGAAATGGACATTGGTATGATCTTTTGCGAGCTCTTTAAGCTCATTTTCCTGCTTACCGTTTCCTAGCAAAAGTAAATGCACATTCGGCTTTCCTAATCGGATAAACGCTGAAACCAATAACGATACATTTTTGACCTTCTCAAATTTACCTGCATACAATACCAGTATATCGGAAGCTTCCTGCACTACCGCGGTTCGCAATTTCAATGCTTCGTTACTACGGTCCGAAGCGAATCGATTGTTGTCAATTGCGTGGGGGGCAAATATCAGTTGATGATCTTTTAAACCGTATCGTTTAAAATAGGCTTTGTTGTTCGAACCCACATATAAAGCAGTATCGACGTGCCGGTAGACCCATTTTAGAAAGAAAGATTTACAAAGATTCTTCCAGCTAAATTGGCTATTCAAAAGTGTTGAATCTCCCCGGAACAGTACCGGTACTTTGCCTTTAAAGTGACGCATTGCCTTAAGATGCCCGTTCCAAGCCCATCCAAATACAAGAATGGCATCTGCGTGCCAGTTTTCGATAAGGTCGCAAAGATCTGGAGTAACGATCCCGTTAAACTGTTGACTGCCTGGCCGTGCAGCAGTATTCCTGACCCACCTGTAAGGATATCCTTCCAGTAAGGGGACGTCCCATTCAATGGTTTTCCCAAATCCGGGATCATGCTTTTTTTGCGACGATTCGCCCCAGGTGTAGAAAACCATAATACGGATATTGCCGCGTTCATGAAGCAGCTTAAATACCGGTGCGTAGTATTGAATAGGGTGAGTGGTGATAATTGCTAAACGCATGAATTAAATAGATTCTCCCATTACCTTTATTGGCTGTGCCGTTTTTAACCGGCGTTCAATAAAATTCAGGTCGCGGCAATAAATGGTATTAAAATCACCATAAGTAGTAGTCGGCGCCAGAGTTCGTTGGAAAGCATCATACTGATATGGTTTAAATTTCTTCGACAACAGAAGATGATGTATATCTTCTTCAATAAATTCATATCGTTCTCCGCTGCCATTTAACTCTATAATAATTGCTTTTAGGCCAGGACGTTCTAACGTTTGCGTCATCCCTCGTAAAACTTCCGTTTCATAGCCTTCCACGTCTATTTTTATCAAAGCTGGTGAATTGCTTTGCGCCAAGGAGTCAATTGTGATAGCAGAAACCGTGACCTTCTCGCGGTCGGTGTGCTCATTATGGGCTACCACGTGATTTGTTGTATCCTCACTTGAAGTAAAAGTCAATAAGCCATTTGATGCCCCAGCCGCTGAATTTATGATTATGACCTTGTCCTGAAGTTTGTTTAAAGCGATGTTCATTGCTAGCAGCTCGAAGGTTGCCTTTGCGGGCTCGATAGCAACTCCTCTTGCACCGCACACCCCACAGGCCAACAACGAATAAGAGCCAACATTAGCGCCAATGTCAAAAAAATTGTCCTCTGGCCGAAGAAAATGGAGCAAGAATGCCATTTCATGAAATTCATGCAAACCCACATAAAGATTGCCAGTTAATCCCGCCAGACCTTTACGGACATAAAATTTTACAGGCCCTAAAAATTCTTTTATGAACAATTTCTCCTGTCTGAGATTGCATTGCAATTGCCATATAAGGAATCGACAGATGCTTCTGGCAATGTGTCTTTTCGCCAGGGGATGGTTCACGATAAATCCAAATGTCCTTTTAATCCTTCCCATCAAGTACGTGATCAAAGAAAAGGCATTGCCTTTTGGTCATATTCTCTGCGCTGTATTTCTGTGCTGCTAAAGAATTGTAAGCCTCGGGCCGGATGTCTTTATTGGCGACCTTGCGCAGGAAGTCGTAAATCTTTATATGGTTATCCTTGGCGATGTCATAACTTAATACATGGCGTGCGCCATATTCATTGAGAATCTCAACCACCGAGCTTTGCGAATTAAAGATAGCGAGAAGTGGTTTTTCCGTTAACAAATACGGATAAATCTTTGAAGCCGTGTATTTCGGGTCATCCGAGCCGGGAATAAACAGTGCGTCGGCCTGAAGCAGGGTGACAAGTGTATGGTAGTAGCTGATCCGGTCCGTTATTTCCACGATATTATTTTCCAACTCAAATTCTCTGGCCAAAGGCATGATCGTCGGCTCCCCCTGTCCGGTGGGCGCATAACTGGTGCCGATAAAATATACTTTTATTTTTTTGAATACCTCCGGTTCAGTTTGTAGGCCACTTTTGAGTGCCTCAAATAGTGGTGATATGGCCCGGTGCATGTCTTGTCCTCCTCGACCGATATAAATCAGATTAATAAACCGAGCGTCGATCAGCGGGCCAAACAAATGCTTATTTGCCTTTGCAATTTCCAGGTCAGCTGCGAAGGCGCCAAATGTTATGGTTTCCACAGGAATATTTTTCATTTCAGGATAACGGTCTCTTAAATCATCAATGTAGCTTTCTGACACGCTGATCAGTCCGCTTACTGATTTCATGGCAATAGGCTCAAGATGCTTGTTTAGCCAGTAAGAGAACCAATATTTGCGCGGGCGCTGGTGCTTGGGTTTATCTTTGTAATAATTCGAGTGCCAAGGGTCCTGCATATCAATCACGTACGGGACATCGAATTTTTTTTTCCAATAGGCGCCCAGAATGGATACGGGGAAAGCTGTCGTTGAAAAGAAAACGAGATCAAATTTTTTCGCCCTCAGCAATTTGTTTACCGTTTGTTTGTAAAACCACAAAGAACGGATAGCTAGACTACCTAATCCGATTTTGGAAGTCCATTTCTTATTAAAGGCTTTAACAGTGTGAATTGTGACATCAGCTGGAAGACTTTTCAGCAAAAGACCATCCTTTACAATATCAGAACACTGGGGGTCGATTGTAACCACTTCAACATCCCAGCCAAACTCTTTAAAGTATGGTATACTCATTCTTACGCGTTGCATATCAGCAGCATTTGATGGCGGGAAATTAGGAGATATGATAAGCAATCGTTTATTCAAGGTTCAAAACGGATTGAATCATTTTAACGAACTTTTGGGATTCATTCTCCCAGTTTAGCGTTCTTTGCCCCAATTCTGCACTTGCCTTCCGGGTTTCAAAGAGCAGGTCCCGGTCAGCATCGTACCGCCTTAATATGTCCGCCAGTTCAGCCCGAGTTTTATAAAGATTTCCTGCTTGTGGAAACTGCTTCATAAAATTTGTCTGGGCAATTGTGTGGCTTACAGCAAGCGCTAGGCCGCACTGGAGATAGGTATAAAGCTTGTTGCTGAGCGCCAACTTATTGTTCATTGAGAATCCCGGTTCTGACGCTAACCCGATATCAAACTGCTCTCCAAATTGAAAAATGTCATCGGGAAACATGGTAGGATGAAAATGCAATGAACAGTTTCCTGCATGGGTTACAACCATATGGTGAAGAGAATCCTTGTAAGGGGGGCGTATTTCGCCCAAAAGATGTAATTCAATCCTCGCCTCGCTCAGCCCAATCCCAAGTATAGCTTCTTCCAGGCCCCTGCGCGGACCGATCATTTGAGAAAACCAGAATATCTTTAATGGAGATGTAGTATGTTTGGGTATTACTGTTTGTATCCGCTTGGGAAACACATTACAGATGCTGAGAACGTCCATTTTAAATAATGCCCTGTATTTTTCAGCGATAGCATCGCCTGCCGCAGTAAGATAATCTAGCTGGGGAATATATTTTTTCTCGATACGGATGGCAAGTTTGACACGCTCGTCATTCATGTCGTCAGTGATCTGGTGCCGGTGAAAATCTTCCGCATCAAACCCGCTTTTTACTCCATTTTTCTTTGCGGCAAGAACTGCGACAGGTAGCGCCGCAAGGTTGTGACCAATATATAAGTCAGCCCTGCACCTTACCGCTTTTTTTAGTTGCCAGCGAAAATTCCTGTTTATTTTTGATTCGGGTCTATTCGTCAGCTTTTGCATTACTGCAGAACAATAACGGATCATTCTCGAACCAAGAGATGAACCGGTCCAGTCGAGAAATTCGTATGTCCAGGCGGGGTTAGATTCCAGGATCCGTTGATCGTGACCGATTAAATACCGGACATACTGGCTGAAAATAATGTGTATGTCCAAGCCTGTTTGCTGAAGAGCCGTCGCCTCTTTAACCAGTCGGGGATTCGATGCCAAATGCCCGGGCGTAATTAAACAGATTCGTTTTTTCAAAGCGACTGTATGAAATTTACAAGTTTGTCGCCATAACTGTCCCAGCTGAATTGACGTGCTTTTCCGGCAGCGCTATTTCCCATTCTTTGACTTTCCAACGGATGGAGATATAAATATTCGATTTTATCAGCTATTGCAACTTCGTCTCTGATGGGAATAACGAAGCCATCGGTTCCGTCAGAGATCACGGAATCTCCCCCGGAATTTGGAGTGCAGATTACCGGAAGGCCGCAAGCCATCGCTTCCAACTGGACGTATGCCATACCTTCATCTAGACTAGGAAATACGAAAACTGACGCCTTATTATAGTGTTCTATTAATCGGTGATGGGGCACGCGGGGAATATGCGTAAATAAGGTGGCGTATTTATCCATTATGCCTCGAAACTGCTCTTCGACGCTCCCGATCAATACACATTTCAAATTATATTTTTGGCTTAAAATTTCTAATGCCTTAAATAAATATATTAGTCCTTTTCGAACGCCAATGGTGCCTACAAATAATATTGAAAATTCGTCTTTGGGTGTTGATGCTGGCATGAAAAGCTTAAGGTTTGCGCCATATGGAATAATGACACATTTATTTTCCGGAATTCCTGCATCTATAAAGGACGAGGCGACGTACCGCGACGGGCAAAGAATATAGTCGGCCAGTGTAACTTCCTTAAGCTCACGTTGAAGGATGAAATCAGGCGTCTTTTTATTAAACCTTAAATTTAACGCACGGTATTCTGTATCTAGAATTTTGTTTTGCGCGATATTACAGGAGCCACACTCTTCTACTATTGCGATGCCTCCCTTAGCCTTTATTTTTTTAATCGTTGATAAACCCGCCCACGCCCAGGTAATCGATATAGTCGAATCGCCTATAAACAATGAAGCGACGCTGTCGTACCACAACGGCAGCCGGTAATTCAGATATTTAGCCACCTTACTGGTGCCTAACCCCAATTTATTGAATAGATAAACCACGGCAAAAAACGGGGGAAGGAATTTTATTTTGCCCTTTTTCAGCGAAACCCGATTAAGATACCTGGATTTGGGATGCGCCGTGACTACTTTATTCAGCAATCCATGTTTGTCCAGCTGGCTGGCCATATAGTCCGAATGGAATTTTGTACCACAGCATACCAGGACGCTTTTATTTCTAACCATCGGCTCTCTGCTTTATTAAATTGTGATAAATCTCCAGGTATTGGTCTGCAATTTTTCTGGATGAAAAGTTTTCTTCAACATGCCTGCGAACCAACCTTCGATCAATTTTGGGCACTAACTGTACTAGCTGTGCTAATTCACTGGCCTCAGAAGCGATAAAGCCGGTTACTTCGTTCACCACGACTTCAGGAACCGCTCCTCTTCCAATACCCAGCACCGGCGTGCCACAGGCCATAGCTTCAATCATGACAATGCCGAAGGGTTCATTCCACTGGATGGGCATCAGCATAGCAGAGGCATTTTGCAACAGCTGTGCTTTCTGAATATCATTTACCTCGCCGATATATTCTATTTGCTCGCCCAAGTGCGGTTTTACAAAATCATTAAAATAAGATTGTTCATTTGTTGGGACGTTGCCGGCGATGATCAGCTTCTTACCACTTTTCAGTGCAATGTCGATGGCCAGGTGAGTGCCTTTGATCGGCTCAATTCTCCCCAAAAATACCAGCGGGGCATCTTCGGAGACTGTATAATTTGGGAGATATTTTTTAACATCGATGGCATTGTAAACCGTAGACGTCTGCGCGAAAGGTGCAATCTGGTCGGTTATGTAGTTGCTGCAGCCGGTGAAGGCAAGCGTGTTCTTCTTTGACAGCCGTACGGCCCTTTTTACTTGCCTGATCGTAGGTTCCCTTTGATAACTTACCAGTTTGGGAATTCCCGCCGGTAAAAGCGGCAGGATATAAGCCAGTCTCCCAAAACAGTGTATAACGTCATATTGGCGGCTTAGCAGCGTTTTATTGACTTGCCAACCATTGTAAATACTAGCATCTCCCCTGTAGCTGGAAGAATGATAAGGCACCAGATCGCAGGATACCTTTGAATCGCGATGAGCAAAAAGTGTTACAGAATTCCCTTTTGCCAAGAATTCTGTAATGAGCAGATCGATGATCCTTTCAATGCCTCCGTATAACTCCGGCGGTACGGGAATTGACGGGTCGGCTGTAATAGCAATTTTCAAACGATTAGTGTTTTTTTTAGATACAGGTTATTGGAATACCATAGCCTGTGTTTATTAAAAAGATTTCTTCGCGTCTCGTAAATACCGCAAATAACAAATCCATTTTTTTCCATGAACTGATCTACGTCCGAAAAATGAACCTTTGTTTCCTGACGTTCGTAACCCACTTCCAGGTAAACACAATTAATGCTTTCCTTCAAAATGTCACCACAGCCTTCCAAAACATCGAATTCAGCGCCTTCTACATCGATCTTTAAAATGTCAACATGGGAAATGGAACGCTCCTGCAAGAAATGATCCAACCTTGAAATTTCGACCGATTCTGTCCTTTGGTTACTGCTTTGAACCGAACCCCTGAAAGAACTTATTGTATGGTCATCATATAGAAAAATATCGGCTTGCGTATTGGCACTTCCTAACGCTTTAGCGATGGGATGCACTTTTTTTGAATTTGCCGTCTTCTCGAGTAATAGCTTGAATGTGTCTTTAACGGGCTCGAATGCATATATGTCAGCGTCAGAAAACCAGTAGTTCAACTTCTGCGTAATTGAGCCATCGTTGGCCCCAGCATCAATAATTACCGAAGGCGCCTGTTTTAACGTCCTTTTCAGATCAAATAGCCAGTCTCGTCCAAAAGGGAAGTTATGGGTAACAAAACTGCTTCCCGATCTGATTATTGACTGTTCGGCCCATTCTAGTGCTTGCCCTGTTTTTAATTTCCAATTCACATGCCTTAATATTTGAATAACTATCTATTTTCTATTTTTTAACATGAGGCGTTTAACAAGTTTCCAGCCGACGACTCTGGCAAGTGCTTTCCCATAAGGACCCGCTTGAAAACCGAGTGTTGGTTTTGCCAGATCTTTAATTCGCTCTTCCGCTTTTTTTATTAATTCAGGACAATTTGGGTAAGCGGAATAAATAAAAAGCTGTAACATATCAGCGCTTAGCTGCCGAGTAACCGCATCGTACCGCCTGTCTGTTATGGTCGCGATAGTTTGCTCAAAGGCACGGTACATCGATTGAAATCCTTTATCGGATTTTAATGATGAAAGGCTACTTGGTATACCTGACCGGTAATATAAGACTGACCCGGACGTGAATATTACTTTTTCAGATGAAAGAATGGCCCTTGCAAAAAAGTCTGCATCATCTAGTAATGACAACTTTTCATCCCACAATCCGCCATGTTCGATGATTTGTCGTGGGATTAAAAAAATTCCCGGATTAGTCATTGACGAAGTATTGGCCCATGAGGTGCAGATCCAGTCAATTGAATCCATCGATTGCCAGCATGGCTCAGGATTCGATTTAAAAGTAGTTATGTCATCATGGTAAAAACGACCCCATTCACCGGAAATAATGCATTTAGGATTTTTGACGGACATAGCTACTTGACGGCTTAGCATCTCAGGGTTGATCAAATCGTCACTGTCTAAAAATTTTATGAGAGTCCCTTTTGATTTTTGAAAACCAAAATTTCTTGCTGCAGATGCTCCTTTGTTAGGTCCACATATCAATAAAATCCTACCATCAGAGAAAGTCTCTTTTACTTTAGTGACCGTTGAGTCGACCGAGCCATCGTCCACTATTATGATTTCTATATTTTTATGCGTCTGCGAAAGTACTGATTCAATGGTTTTGCAAATAAATCTTTCAGAATTATGGGCAGGTATAATAACGGAAACCAATGGATTCTCTATATCACTAGCTCCCATGACCGTTTTAAATACCACTCTTTTGATTCGGCAACGTAATGATGCATTACTGCTGAAGGCAGTAAGGCTTCGTGCTCATCAGGGAGGACTATATATTGTGCCGGATCGGCAATTTCGACCATCTGCCCAGCTACCAACATTGCCGATAGAGCTTGTTCAAGGTAATAACTAGAACCTTCGGATTCTTCCATTGCTGCGGTCCAATCCTCCAAGAACGTCCAATTAATAGATTCGCTTTTTAAGCCAATCGCGCCGACGTTTAAGTTCGTCCTGACTTTTTCTTTGGTTAGACTTTGCATAAGGTCAAATGAATAGTGATACGATGTAAAAGGGTCATGCAAAAAAAAAGGCGAATTTGTTTTTTTTAGCCATGTAATAATCTGCCCTGGATTTCTGAAAAAAAGCATATCTGAATCAAGAACCAATTTCCACCCGTTACTACCAATATGTACATCTGTTAATTTTCGTATGTGCGGATAGATTTCGCGTTTTCTGTTAAGCAGCGGATATTTTGAATGCGGCAGATGCTCTTCAATACTATTATTGATTTCGGATTTAGTTTTTATCGTACTCGAGGGAAACTGTCGATTGATTTGGCGAATTAAATCTTTATCTAAGCTTCCGTCATCAATGAATATTGCATCGACTTGTGCTTCAATAGTGCTTTTTTGAAGCGAGTATAAGCAGAATGCTGTTTGATGCCAATATTTTTTACCGGTAAGAAAATATACCAGGAAGTTTTGCTTGCTATTGTTTAAACGCATTTCTCTTAAATGAAACGAATGAGCCATCATTTTTTTAGCTCGACGATTGATGGTCATATAGTTAATCAACCCTTGTTTTGAAATGGTTTTTACTACATTAACTGGCCGATAATAAATATTATATAAAAGTTTGCCCGGCGTCATAAATTATTTAATACCTTTTTTAATTCACTTTTCATTAAATCGTCATCGACCGTCTGAATGCGTTTATATTTAGGGTTCTTTATCCGCTTCATGATTTTTGCTGCCAGTATGGGGCCGCATGCATAAGCCAAAATATTAAAATAACGACCACCTCGCATATCGGTAATGGTACTTTTACCAAGTCTTTTCCAAATATCCAGGAAGGAGTTTTGGAATTGATAGTTCATGTCATAAGGCAGCCTTCGAAATGTTCCAAACGCTGCCAATGCCACCATTTTTTTTATATTATCGGAATTGTGCAGATGCTCAGGAAAGTTATTTACAAACTTATATTGAATTGCCAATGCACAAATCCCTAATAGTTCCCAATGATCAGTTAACCTTCCGTCATCGTGATGTATAATAAACGTAAGGGGTTCGTCAATTTTCAAAATTACTGCCGGATAAATCGACAAATTATAATAAAACCATATTTCCCCGATTGAATCGTAATTTCTGCTTAGCGGGATAAACGGAGAAGAGAGATTATTAACCAAGTAATCGCGCTTAAAAATGGGACTATGTGGCGGAGGTTGTATTCGTATAAAAAAGATTTCGGGAACAATTGAACGCTCTAGTTGCATGAATCGATCGAACCTTAACTTGTTGCTGGCATGGTTAACGTGATACTCAGCTACATCAGTGTACGAAATATCCGCATTATTAATACGCATCGCATCGATCTGCACATTGAACTTATTAGAAGCTACTTGATCATCGGAGTCTAAAAATTGAATGAATTCGCCCTTTGCCTTCATCAGTCCATTGTACCTCGAAATTGTGAGTCCAGAGTTTACTTGTCTAATATGTACAATAGGCAAATGCACGAAGGTATGCAGCTGCTCTTGGATTGGTATTACTGATCCATCGTCAACCAAAATGATCTCAGCGTTGATGTTAGAAATCGCATTTTCAATGCTTTTTAAAGTTTCTTTGAGCAAGTCAATCCTGTTATAACAGGGCACGATGATCGATAGATCAATTTTCATTCTTTACGAAATAGGCGTTATTAGTTGCCAAATTACATTTCTTACCTTTTGGTGTATTTCATCGGGGCTGAAATGGCTGTTTCTCCAATAATCCATGTGCTTTCTAACTGATTCACTCTTGGTTGATCTTACCAGAGCGCTGAATGAATTCAAATCATAATCGGATAAATATAGCGGCCATTGATGTTTGCGACACCATTTCCCAATCGCTGAAGATGGCGGAGCGATGATAATCGTTGGAAGATGCAATTGAGTATACTGTATGAATTTACTAGGGTAACATGTTGATATCCATGGCATTTTATGTATTTCATCCGGGTAGGGTATAATGCCGTAATCAGCGTTTTCTGCAATAAAGTTATTTCCTTCTGATGGCGTATCAAAAAGATCAAAACAAGTGACGGTTTCAGGAAATTTCTTTTGAATTTGCCCGGTTTTAGATTTATCCCCTACGATAATGAGTTTATAACTTAGTTGATTAAGCATTTCCGCTATCAACAATAAAAACGGAACGATTTCGTCATAAACCGCGCCGGAATAGGCAAACGTCATACCCTCGGAAATATTTGGGCGCTTTATACCTGATATTTTGTAATCCTCAGGTATTGGATAAAGGAGTTGGAATTTATCAGTATGATTCGGCCAGGTCAATTTGAATTCATCCGAAACAGCGAAAACGTAACGACATGCATTAAGCACTTTGGTGGTATTTTTTCTTAATGTTATTTCATCTCTAAAAAAATTTAATTCAAGAATGTCATCATGGAAGAACCCTATCATGGGAATTCGCAATTCCCGACTCAAATAAGCTGCGAAAGGCGCTAAGAATTGTCCATTGATATAGGAAATGATTACTGACGACTTTATTTGAAGTTGTTCTCTTTTTAAAAACACATGGAGGTAATATCTAAATCTATATTTCTGAAAAAGACCTTCTGCCTTATACGGTGGTAGATGCCAGCGTCGGTTGGGCAGCAGAATTGATCGCCAATTGCCAGGGAATTTCGTTTTAGCTTTGAGAAATGAATTCTTATCAGTCACCCATATAATTTTGTACCCTTCTTCCTCAAATTTTTTAAAATGCCGGTAAAAAATCACAGAGCTTGCATGGGTATTAACCGGCGGCAACTCGGAAATAAAATAGATTCTTTTTTCCGTCATTTATTTGGGAATCTCTTTATTTTAGATAATGCTCGCGAAATGATTGTCGGCCGGGAAGGCAAAATTGGGTAATGGCCGTCAAAATATTGATATTGAAGGTAAGACTCCGGTTGATGAGTATTAACCGCTTCTAAATATTCTTTATATAAGGTGCGTAGTGATGGTTGATCGTCGAAATTGAATCGGTATTTTTCATGATAATGAATCTGTTCCAAGTCAGAGTCTATTCCGCTAAAATGATAAAACATCAATGGGAGGCTATTATTTACTACATATGTCCCGCCCGTTTGGGAAATACTTCGTTCATGTAAGTTCCAATAAGCTACATTGCAGCCCAAATGATCCGTAATCACCACAGACTTAAATAGGATCGGCACCAGATTAAACCAGAGCTGGTCGACAAAGTAGCCTTCTGCCAAATCAATAATACACTTTTCTGCAAGTCGGTCACTCCACCATTTAAGCAAATTGAACGCGACTTTATCTTTCTTTAAAGCCAGAAAACCAAGATTATATATGCCGTGATTTAAAAATAAATTCTCGCCGGGAAATTTCTCATCAATCGGAATCGCGGTTAAAATATGTGGCGTCAATAGCACGGATCCCGCTTCCCAAAGGCTTTTAAATTGGGATAGAGGCTGATAAACATAAATGTCCGGATCGAAGTAATATAGACTATCAGCGTCGGTTTTTTGAAAAAGATATGAAAAAGCGAAGGGCTTTATGGCTGTATTCAGCTCCACTATTGAGTAGTTTTCTTTCATCCACTGCAAGTTCGGAATCTGGAGATCTTCAAGCAGCACTACCTCAGCAAAGCCAAACTGACTGTAATCAATAGTCTTATTCTTGACGTCAGCTAAAAAAAGGTAGACAGGAACGTCACTCAATTTTTTAATTGAAGACAATAAAGTGGCTGCCTTATGGAGATAATTATTCGAACAAATGGTAAAAGCTCTCATAATTTGAAGTCATTCAGTAAATTTTCCCCGGTTTATACGCTCTGAAGTACCCGATTTTATTATCGTATCCTTAGGGACCGATTTAAAGATGATATTATTTGCTCCAATAACACAATTGTCTCCGATCGTAACATTTTGCAGTATAATGGTATTACTTCCAATCCAGACATTCCGGCCGATTTTTATCGGCCCAGTGCTGTAGCCCTGGGACGTGAAGGGCACATTGATATTTTTGTATTGGTGATTATGGTCATACAATCTTACGCCTTCGCCCAACCATGTATCGTCACCTATTTGTATTTCTTCGAAGCAATTCAACGACGAATAATTATTAAATAAAACATTGTTCCCAAGGATAACCCGACCCAATATATTGAAATTGCAAAATTTGTTTATCGAGACCTCCGCGCCGGTAATCAGCTCAGCACGTTCTGTCACCATATTTATGGCTGAATAATCTCCCAGCTGCATCCCGTAACTATGTATTTTCCCCTTTTTTTTAAAAAAATCAATTTTTGCACTTGAACTTAATCTTAAGTTCCCGTCTAAAATCAGAAGCTCATGATGAAGCCATTTTTGATATTCAGAGGCGGTGCGGTTATTGAAATTACTTACTCTTTTTTTTATTGGGAAATAGGTATACTTTAACAGCTTAATTAAAGTAACCTTGGTATTGAATTTTAGCCATTTTAAGATCTCGGATGCCGGGAGAAAATACCCGTTCTTCAAGCCTAAACGAGCTTGCTGCTGCCGGAGTTCATCCTCAAGGGCTGACTCCTTATCTTTATTTAGGAGTTTTACTACCTGAGTTATTTCGAAAGCGAATTTCTTGATTTGATCGTCTGTAAGTAAACCTTTATCGAAATTTTTTAAACGGATATATGCTGAACTGAAGTTTTGGTGTATATAGTCTGAAGAAAAGTTTTTATCATGAATATGATAAATAAAGCACTTTTCGGGGCTCCCCAGAAATTGAACACCAGCCTTTGCTGCACGAAGCCAAAGATCGTGGTCTTCACATCCGGAAGCTTCGCTGCTTTCATCAAAGAACCCGACCGTTTGAAACAATTTCTTATTCACAATCGCTGACAATAGGGGGATTCTGTTATCAAATACGAGAAGTTGATACATCTTTTGGCCGTCTATCAATCCGAATATCTTTTTTAAATGGTACGGTACATTGAAAGGAGTGTGATCGTATTTGGTGTAGCCATCGCAATAAATGATGTCCGCCGACTGATGCTCATTTAAAATATTGAATTGCCGCGACAATTTATTGCAAAGCCAGATGTCGTCTGCATCCAGGAAGGCGATCCACTTCCCTTTGGCGCTGTTTATACCTGTATTTCGGGCGGCTCCCTGTCTTAAGTTTGGTTGATTAATTAATTTTATCCTTAAATCTCTGTGGCACCAAGCCTCCACTATCTGTTTTGTTCGGTCATTGGAGCCATCATTCACAACAATCATTTCCCAATCGTCAAAAGTTTGACCCACAACGGATTGAATCGCATTTTCGATATGTCTCTCGGCATTGTAAGCGGGGGTTATCACCGAGAAGAAAGGAGCTTCTATATTCGGATCCATTTGGAAGGAACTATATCTGAGGTGTCAATTTTAGGATCATTAAACCACTTTTGAGGTGCGATTACTAACTTTTGTTTCGACTTATTCAGCCAGGCGCCCCACCAGCTAAAACTGCTGTTCGCTATGATGTTATGTTTGCATAAACTCATCAAATACATATCCCAATAGTGATTGTTGCGGGTGTTATTTTCTACAAAATGGTGTGGGAATTTCAAGTTTAAATTTTGTTTTGTCCAACATATATCATCAGAAAAAATGAAAAAGGTTGGATTTTTCTCAACAGTCAGTATCCGTTTGATCGCCATGTGGTAATAATCCAATGTACAAAGGTTATGATAAGTGGGGACGTCGCCGTTAACATAATCACCGCGCCGGATATGCAGTGAAACCGCGGGCATATTCTCTATGAGGTGAGCAAGGCGGCGGTTATCGTCGTCTGGCTCTGCTTTAAAGGATAAGTGCTGGCGGATTAATTCTTCATTTTGTTGAAAGTATTTTTCAGTTTGCCAAAAACCATCCAGGTATAAGTTCCCCTTTAGGCTGAAAATTGCTGGATCATATCGAAATGATTTTTCTCCTACATATCTTATCCTCGATATTTTTGTATTGATCCTCGAAAAAATACTATGCCCGAAGTAACGCTGTTTTTGTTGTTTGACGGCATCTATTCCGAAGACATCTAGCTCATAATCACGTAAAGTATAGCCAAGGTCTCCTTTTTTATTTAAAAAGGAGAGATCGAGAATCAGGCCGGAATTCGTGTCATTTGCAATCGATCTGCCGATGCTATACTGAAACATTTGATTTCCTAGCCCTCCTTGTAATTTAACGATGATTGTTCTCATTCCTTTACAAACCAGAAGCAGCCGCAGCCATATCGTTGATGATCGGCATCTGAAATGTCTGCGTTTCGTAGAAAGGCTCCATTGTCTGAAATAAGTGAGAATTCCTTAAGTGTGAAGCCATTAAAATACTTTGAAAATTTTAGTGCGTTGTAAATTCGGTGGGCATTGAATTCAATTCTCTCTTTACCAACCGGAACGGCCACAATTAGGTGTCCTTTGGGAGCGCAAACCCGGCACAACTCCTTTATAGCTTTTAAATCGCCGCTGGGGTCAATCTCATCTCCATACCGCCCCAAACCGATATGCTCTATTGTGTGCATACATGAGATGCTAAAAACACTTCCTGTTTCGAAGTCAAGTGCCATCAAATTCCCCTTTTTTGATTCCAAGTTATCAAGCTCAATAACAGCAGGCCGAAAATCATAAAATTCAGTTTTCACAAACGCAGATAACATTGTGCAAAATTGTAGGCTTGAAGAAATATCAATGTGTTTATCTGGTGAGATCTCCCTGATTACACGCGCCGCCCAGGCTGGGTGGTAAGTATAATGTGGTTCAAAATAGGTAGTGGATGTTTTGTCATTCAGACAAGGAAAAAGATCGTCTTTACTTATCGGAATCCGCTTATCAAAATCTAAGGATTGAAATTTTTCGAAATCGAGTAAGAGAAATCCATTCTGTTTTCTTTGCTTTGAAAAGCGCAGGAATTTTTTTAATTTATTTTTTACGGTGTCAAGCATTATCGATCCAATTTGCTATAAAATCAAATTATCCACTAGAATGGTGTTAATGTAAGTGTCGGCATATAATAAATAGTTTTTTTCAATAAGGAAATCGATCAGTCCGGGGTTTTTTTTGCCAAAAGATTCTTCCGAATACTCTAGTGTTTCGACGCAAATAACCTTCGGGCGTATTTTGAAATCAAATGTGCTCATAATTTGGTAATCCAACCCTTCAACATCAACAGTTAGAAGGTCAAGCGCTCCACCGGGAAAGTATGACTTGACTATTTCGTTTATATTTGTGGTTTTGACCTTAATAATCTTTTCAATTTTGTTATTACCATAAGATGCTACTTTCTCCGCCTCCATTTTGGAAAAAGTATTTAGTGTCCGAGCCGACATGATAAAAAAGTCTTTTTCTTCATTTTTTGATTCAATTCCGACTCCAATATTTAAGTTAGTATCCTTTGGCCTTTTTTTTTCAAAGGTGTTAAATAGCCACGGGTCTGGTTCAATATTGACACCTGATGAGCCATTTTTATAAAAAAGATATGTATTGTTTAAAAAAGTCGGGTGATGCGCCCCGATATCAAGGTATGTCGGTTTATATACCCCGATTTGAGAAAACAGATGTCTAATTATCAGATCCTCCCCACATTGACTATATGACACATTTGGTGAGGGTCTTTTCCAAAAAGACAACCGTTTTTTTATTCTTTCTAGCATAGTATGTTGACCTTTTGTTTGGAGTTCTAAATTAACAGCCACGTCTTATTTAAACGTTAATTCATGATATTATGATTGTTTGCTAATATCTATGAGCATGGGGTTAAGAATAATCCCTGAATTGTCTATCCGTAGAATAGTACTGTCCAATGAATCATCCTTTAGATGTGAAATCGTAAAGAGTGCGGCGTCTTCTACATAATGAAATGTATGCTCTTTAGAAGACAATCCTAATGTGATTTTGTAAAAACCAGCAGATAGCAAGAGATTATTTTCAACGACAACAGCCTCATAATATCCTTCTTCCAAATTTGTTTTTGAACTCCATGCTGTCCTTAAATTGACATCCATTTGGGTTGTTATCCCAATGCCAATTATAAAGTGATTAACCGGCCTGTTTATTTTGAACGAGACCCGGATTTGCCAAAGTTTTCCTACAGGGATCTCCCCGGCGGCGTTCCCTTCACGGTCTTCGATCTGTACCCGCATGGCATATCCGGGCAAATCTTGTTTGTTTAATGGAGGCAATATGTCAAATACCGACTGGGTTGTTTTAGCGTCACGAAGATAATCACCGATAATAGAATTAACCGGACCCGAGCAACTCAGTTTGCCGTTAGTTAAAAGAATTGCATTGTTGCAAATTTTAGATACGCTAGACATGTTATGGCTAACAAACAAAACTGTTCTTCCTTCTCCTTTACTAACATCGCCTATTTTACCGAGGCATTTTTTTTGAAACTCGGCGTCGCCGACTGCGAGAACCTCATCTACTACCAATATCTCAGATTCGAGGTGTGCTGCTACAGCAAATGCCAGACGCACATACATACCGGACGAATAACGCTTCACTGGCGTGTCGATATATCTATCTACTCCAGCAAAATCCACTATTTCGTCAAATTTGCGTTTTATCTCTGTCCTGCGCATACCCAGTATAGCTCCATTCAGATAGATATTCTCTTTACCTGTCAGCTCAGGATGAAATCCGGTACCAACTTCCAGCAAGCTCGCTATTCGGCCCTTCATCCTGACGGTGCCGGTAGTAGGGGAGGTTACCCGGCTTAGAATTTTTAGCAGCGTGCTTTTACCGGCTCCATTGCGGCCGATGACCCCCACTGCGTCACCTTGCTCGATATCAAAGTTAAGGTCTTTCAAACTCCACACAATATCACTTCCGCTGCGGGTGGTACGGTCATTTACTTCGCCGATCTTTAGAAACGGATCTTCTTTGCCGCGTACCTTTGCCCAAAAACGTTCCACGTCTCGCGAGATGGTACCGGTACCAAAGTCGCCTAATTGGTAAGCTTTTGAAAGATTTTCTACCCTGATCGCATTAGTCATTATACGGTATCAACAAATGTTTTCTCGATCTTATTAAATGTAATAATTCCCAATAATAATATGACTGCGGTAACGCTGGCGCTATAACCAAGCAGCCCCCAGCTAAAGTTGCCTCGACCTAAGAAACCATAGCGTAGTGTTTCTATCACTGCGGTTAATGGGTTAAATTTAATGAGCCAGCTATAAGCTGGATATTTTGCCACCGCAGTGGAAAGCGGATAGATCACAGTTGTGGTATACATCAACAAGGGAACGCCGAATGTGACTACAAATGCCAGATCGCGGTATTTGGTGGTTACTGCCGATATCATCATACCCATTCCTAACCCAAGCGCTGCAATGATCAGGATAAGCACCGGAAATAGCATTAGCCCGGCGTTCGGGGCGATTGCATGCCCCTTTCCCCACTCAATACCCATTAAAATCAGGAACAATATAAATTGTACTGCTAACCTTACAAGGTTGGATAATACGATACTTAACGGCATAATCAACCGCGGAAAATAAACCTTGCCCATCACGGCTGCGTTATCTTTAAAAACGGTGGACGTTTTCGTAAGACAGTCGGCAAAATAGTTCCATAAAATGGTGCCCGCCAGATAAAATATCGGCGCTGGTATTCCATCAGTTGGTATTTGTGCAAGATTATTGAATACCAGGTTATAGATCAGTATGGTAAAAATGGGTTGAATAAAAAACCAGATAGGGCCAAGTATGGTTTGTTTATAAAACGAAACAAAATCGCGTCTTACCAGCAGTAGTAAGAGGTCGCGGTAATGCCAGGTGTCTTTAAGCCGCAGGTCAAACAGGCGATGCTCTGATGTTATCTCTATATCCCAGTCTTCTTCAGGCAGCTTGTTCATCGGTCAGCATTTTTTGTAAGTTTTTCTCATAATATTCTTCACCAAAATGCAGCAGGCATTCTTTTTGCAAATTTTTCCTGCTATTGAGAGTCAAAGGAGCGTTTAAATATTTAATAATGGTGTTTTCCAATTCAGTTAAATCGTCAACATTTATTGCTGTGCCTAATTTGCCTTCTTTAATGGCGTCGGTGCTGCCATCCGCGTTCCCGCAAATTACAGGTAACCCGCAAGCGAGTGCTTCGACAAATACAATTCCAAAGCCTTCCTTTTTACTTGGCAGAACAAACAGATCTGCAAGTAAGAAATGATCGGTCAACTCATTTTCGTTCAGAAAGCCTGTTAATATAACCTCGTTCTTCACATCGTATTTATCTATGAGATTTTTGATTCTTATCTCTTCAACAGAATCGTATTGCCCAGAAAGGATATATTTTATATTGGGGAAAGTCCGTTTTAAATCACCGACGGCCTTTATTACCTGCTCGTGGCCCTTATACTGTTCGGATGACGCCAGTCTGGTCAATGTAAAAACTACCTGGTTTGAAGTGCCAAGCCCATATCTGTTCAGTAGATATTCCGGCTTGTCAAAAGCGTCAGGCAGTTTTATAAAAGGATCAACTACATTATTCAATACCACACATTTACCTGGATCGGACCTGTGACGGTCTATCATTTGTTTCCGAGTGAAATTACTCACGCAAATAATTTTATCACAGTATCTTTTCAAAAAAGCTCTTTTTATCATGCTGAGCGGCCGCCATACCTCGATACCATGCGCAATGAGCCATACCCGGCATTTAGGATTGAAAAGCTTGATTAAAATACCAACCGGAGAAAAGTTAATGTGGTTTAGTATTACCACGTCAGCGTTTGGTGCTATTTGGATGCATGTTACCCCTAATCTTATACGGCTATTATTAAAACCAGTATAATTTTCCGGAGGCAAATACTGGCTCATTAAATCATACCTTGTGTCATGCAACGAAAATAGTCTGAAATTCCAACTCTCTGCCTTTGAGATATTTAATAAAGAATAGGCGAGTGTGCGGGTCATCTTCTGAATGCCACCCGTGGTTCTGAAAGTTTGCAGGCTGAATAAATAAATATTTTTAGGCATCCGCCTGAATCTGGTATAATGCAAAAGCTTTGGACCAATGCACCGAATTATTTTTGAAGGAATTTATAATGCTTTTTGACTTTCGTTTTTTATAGAGGCTTTCATTAGTGATCTCCTGGTTTTCCTTCATCCACTCCTGTAATGGGAATGTAAATCCCATCTTGGTCCTGTTCCAGATCGCTTCCGGCAGAATATCGGAAAAACTATCGATCAATAATTTCTTTGGCCTGTTTTTATCAAACCTGATTGCCGGGTTAATACTTTCACTCAGCCGGACAAAATCCTGATCTAAAAATGGCACTCTTACTTCCAATCCATGACTCATTCCCATTACATCTGTATCACGCAAGAGTTGATTTTGCATGTAAAGATTTACTTCGAACCAGGCCGCATCCTGTTCATCATAGTTGTCCACATAAGGCAGTTTACTGTTTGCAAACAACACATCCTCAACCTGGGCGATATCGACATCCAATATTGCCGAGATATCGGCAGGGGAGTAAAGTCCTCTTAAGAATAGATAATCGGCAATAGGGTGATTATAGGCTAGAAAAGCGATTTTCTTGTAGGCGTCAAAAGAAGAATGATTGGCAAGCTTAAATAAGGATGCAGGATACTTTCTGGCAGTTTTGATATACCTGATACGGTTAAAAGAAGGGTACCCGCCAAACAGTTCGTCGGCGCCCACGCCCGATAATACAGCTTTCAAACCATCATCATGTGCAAATTTGCTGATGCACCAGGTATTGATGCCATCTGTTGTCGGCAAATCCATATCTTCGATGATCTGCGGAAAAAAAGTTTCGAAATCGCTTTGTTTTACCAGGTGGTTAAATTTTTCGCCATCGAGCTGTTTTAATATCAGATTTTGATATACACTTTCGTCGTATGCCTTCTCATTGAAATAGATCGATATGGTTTTAAGCTGCGTTTTTTTTTCTTTTTCAGCCAAAAGTGTTATTAAACTCGAATCGATACCTCCACTCAGAAATACGCCGATGGGAGCGTCTGCTATTAACTGCCGCCGTACTGCAAACTCCAGGGTCTCCTTTATTGCTTCTTTTGCAGTTGTGAAATTATCTATACCAGCTTTTTTAAAGATCACATGATATGAATGTATATCATATGAATCATTTTTATGGTTCCAGCACAAAAAATGCCCTTTGGGTAAGCTGTACACATTTTTTAAAGTGGTATAAGGCTCTGGAATATGGCCATAAGCCAGAAATCTGATCTGCCAGTTAGGGTCGGCTTCACCGGCCAGACCTGCGGTTTTTAAAGCCTTAACTTCTGAAGCAAAGGTAAGCTGTCTTGCTTCTGCATGGTAGTAAAGCGGTTTTATCCCCGAGCTGTCACGAACCAGGTAAGTCAAACCTCTTTCCTTATCGTACAGCGCGAAGGCAAATATCCCTCTTAGTTTAGTAAATGCAGCTATACCCCAATAGAAATAAGCAGATATAATCACTTCTGTGTCTGTGCCTGAAATGAACCGGGCCCCAAGGTTTATCAGTTGTTCTTTTAACTCGGGGTAATTATATATCTCTCCATTAAAGGTTATCCAAACGCTCTGTTGTGGATCCGCCATAGGCTGATGTCCTTTTTGGCTTAGATCAATTATTGATAATCTTCTATGCCCCAATGTAAGGCCAACTTCATTGTCATTATAAATGCCTTCATCGTCAGGCCCCCCATGTTTAAGCGCCTGGCACATTCGCTTTACTTTTTCGTTCCTGTCAAATGCTACTAAAGATGTTGAGATTATTCCTGCAATACGGCACATTTCGTTGATAATAGGGGCATATTCATAGCTTCGCCTCGTAAGTCACATAGGTGTTATGTAACTAAGTCACCATGAGTGATTTGTGATTATCCTTTAAACGGTAATAATGGCATTAGGTTAATCCAAGAAAATGCCATTTACCTATATAAGTTTCTTGTAAATATCTTCAAAGCCGATCGATTAATGATGTTGGGGCATGTATAATTACCGAGCATCCCAGGCTCTCCAGTCGCAATGCCAGTTGTTTCTGCGACCTATACGATATAATTTCGCCCGTCATGCCTTTTAGCGGCCCCGCTTTCAATATTATTTTTTCTCCTGGCAGCAAATTCTCTTCGGTAACCTCCAGTTCAACCGGACTTGCCAATAATAATTTTAGATCTTCTATCTGTTTGTCTGGCATCGACGTCACTTTCCCCCCAAAGTAAATAAACCTGGTTATGCCTTTAGTCATTAGGACTTCGGTTTGTTCCCGTTGAGCGATACGTACAAAAATGTAAGATTTAATTAGCGGCTCATCAATCCATTTTTTTCTATCGCTCCATCGCTTGAGCTGGCGCCTAAGAGGCAGATAGGCGTCAATGCCTTTATTTACCAGGGCCATATGCGCTTTTTTTTCAGCCTTGGGGTGTGTATAAACAGGGTACCATTTATACCCATCGGTTTTTGACCTTATATCCATATATTCCTGAGTACTATTTTATCCAACGCCTTAAATCCCACCATTTATACTCTTTCTTATCGACATAGTAATCCGAGCCTTCATAACCACTATAATCTGAATAATAATAATAGTGGGTGCCATGATACTCACTTGTAAACTTAGTTGTATAATACCTCGAATGCAACAGATCTTCGGCAAACGCATTCAGAATAATCACCGTGTTATCTAGGTGATATTCATTGGCGATCCGCTGAGGAATGGTAGCCGCATAAAATTTCGACTTGCCCGAACGAATAACGAAAATATTGATATCGCTCATCCTGATCAGGGGAATTGAATCTGAGACCAGCCCGATGGGCGCAGTATCCACCATGACAATATCATACTTCTTCTTCAGATCGTTCATCAATGTTTTCATTCTTGAACTGTGTAACAATTCGGATGGGTTAGGAGGGACCGGCCCTGACACAATGATGTCCAGGTTTGGCTGTATGTCTTCAATAACAATATCCTCCAGTCCACACTGATTAGCCAAATAGTTGCTTAAGCCCTTGTCATTTGAAACATGAAATGTTTTATGGAGCCGTGAGCGACGTAAATCTGCTGCTATAAGAATAATTTTTTTGTCAATAAGCGATAATGTACTTGATAGGTTAACCGCAATGAATGACTTTCCTTCACCTGCAATTTCTGATGTTATACATATCACTTTACTTTTCTTTTCCGATGCTATAAAACTTAGATTAGTTCGTACAGATCGTACTGATTCAGCAAAAATCGATTTTGGGCGGCTGATGGCTAGGACCTGTGAGTTGTTTTCGTCAATAACATCGGGGAACTTTCTGATCACACCAATGATCGGAATGGAAGTCAAACTTTCAACAGTTTCCTTGTCATAGATGAAGGGATTGATAAGCCTGATAAGGATAATCATTCCTAATCCAATCGTCAGGCCTAATATGACAGCGGTTCTGTTGGTACTGGCTTCGTTTGGTGAAATAGGCGAAAAATTTGGGCGGGCCAGTTCTATAATGGTGGCGCCTGGCAAGATCGCAGACCGACTGATCTGTGCATCCAGTCTTTTTTCGGAAAGAAACGAGTAAACTTTATCGTTGATATCAAAATCTCTTTTTAGACTGATTAAATCTCTTTCCGCTGCTGGTAAAGTCGACAGTTGCTGATTAACCTGGCCCTCGGCCTTATTAAGAAAGTCTATATTCTTATCCAGACGCGTCAAAGTTGCCGAGATGTTTTCCAGGGCCGCATTTTTTAGAACCAATATCTGTTGATCGATATCTTTAATTGTCTGCGAATTATTGTTATATGTTTTTTGTAAATTATTTCTTTCGACTAATAAATTATTCAGATTCCTCGTCAGCTCACCAAGCAAAGGGTCAATATTCCCTTCTAGATTTAGGTTTAGGTTAATGTTGTCTTTATTCTTTGCGATTTGTTCTTTTAACTGCTCGATAGCAAGGCGCTGAATTTTTAGTAAAGACATTTGCGTCTCCATTTCTTTTATTTTGGACATCTGCATTTCCGAGGCGGAGCCTATATCGAGTAACTTTGCATGCTGTTTATACTTTTGGATGTTTGCTTCGGATCCTTTTACCTGGTTGGAAAGAACATCTAGTTGGTCATCTATAAAATGAATAATCTGGGTCGCAGATTGGGTTTTTTGATTTTTATCAAAAGCCAAGTATTCCCGCATGATTGCATTTAAAATATCTGCGGCGAATACCGGGTTGGAATCGGTTTCTTGCAGGGAAACGATATTTGAATTTTTGACCATTTCGCTCGCCCGGAGACCGCTTCGGACTCGGCCTACAAAGTCCTCGGGGACATTAAAGTTGAATATATAAGTAGAGCTTTTAGGCAAATCTCCCGAGTATTGTATAGTGAAGGCGGTGTTGCCTAAGGTTACCGGTTGACCATAGTTATAAATTCTCTGAACGGACTTTCTCCCTTCTTTAAATTCAAGTTCAAAAGATTTTTTATTAATCGGCTGAAAATAGACGCGGTTCCGGAAGAAATTCAAGCTATCGAATTTCAGGAGTTGAATTTTCAGCGGTTTTTCTGGGTAATCGTCTGTTATTCTGGCTCTGCCTGAGATATAGAAGCTGATTCGATAGTCTAGGTCCTTTATTGCATTCAAGATTAATGTCTGACTTTGCAAAACAAAAATTTCACTTTGTATTTTTGAAGGCCCCCGGTCGTTATTATTAATTATACTTACCAAATCGGAGAACTCGGATTTTTTTTCCTCGATCTTTAATGTTGCAGATGTGGAGTACGTTTTAGGCGTGTACCATAAATAGGTGTAGGAGATAATTAGGCAGACAGCAACGGCACCGAGGATCCAATACCACCTACTGAGTAATATTTTGCCTATTTTGAAATAGTCGATTTCCTGAAGAGGCAGTGTTCTCGTGATTTTTCCGGTCTCTTCCATTTATCGATGTATAAGCGCATAAATAACCAGCGCAGAGTTCAGTATAAGCAGTAAAGGTTGCGCTGTCATATTGAAGTTTTGCAGCTGATCGTTTTTGATGGCTCTTTTGTTTTGGGCAATATAAATTATGTCATCGTTTTGCAAAATCAGTTTTGGGTCACCCAAGGTACTAGTCTTGCTCAAATCAACTTCAGTGATTTGGGGATTTTTAGGATTACCGCGGATAATCTTTATATTTTTTTCATCTGCCTTGTCCGTAAGTCCACCTGCTGCACCGATCATCTCAACTAAATTCGTTTTGTCTTTTAATAAAGGATAATTACCCTGCGCCTTTACCTCACCTAACAAAGTGACTTTCAGATTGGTAATCTTAAGCTCAATAATGGGATCCTTGAGCACACTTTTACGATAATCGTCTTCAATCAGTTTCATTGCCTCGGCGCGTGTAAGCCCGGCTACCTTGATCCGGCCTATAACGGGTAAGGCAACGGTTCCATCACCCTCCACCTGGTAGGCTTGCCCTTGTGAAGTAACCATAGAACCGGAACTACCACCTGCGGTCGGAGAAGGCGCTTCATCAACTATATACTTTATGTTTTGAAGGTTCCTGATCTGCAGGACATCTTGTGAGCGAATCCGGTAATCACTGGTTCCGCTTCCCTGAGTGGCCGCGGTATTTCTGGATGTATCCTCAATAGTTCCCCGTTCTTTAAAAAGTAGTTGTTGCTGCTTGTACGAACAAGAGCACAGGAAAACAACCAGGAAAATTAAGTTAATATTGATTAGGTGAGTACAAATACGCATATACAATTAGGCGGCGACTTAGGCCGTTCTCAAAAATACCATAATTTGACAATTTTAAACATTGATTTTTTCCCCATTTTCGGCGTCTTCAACACAATATTGTTGTTTAGTGTAACTGTGCTGTGGCTCTGTTCATGTGAATAAGAAATATTGTCGTATTTTGATCAAGTCATCGCTTATCGCAATTAGTATATGAATCAAGAAAGTTCCATAAAAGATGTACGCCCTAATTTTATTATTTTAGATGGCCTCAGAGGGATAGCGGCGGTGTATGTCGTCTTATTTCATTGCCGCGGGCAGCTTTTTATTGGAGGAAGCGCCTATGCTAATCTGGTGCCGATCGCACAGTGGCCGGTCGACAGGAAACTTATTTATTCATTTTTACAACTTACAACCCTGGGCCGGGAATTTGTGATATTCTTTTTTGTACTTTCGGGATTCTCTATCACACATTCCTTAACAAAAAATAAAAAAATACTCCCCTTTTATTTGCGACGTATCATTCGTCTGTATCCACCCTATTTACTTTCTCTTATCTGGGCGGCGCTTATATATTGGACTGTAAAACATTTCGCGCCCAATCAGATAGACGTCAGTGAACGATCAGTTTTTAATAACTGGGTCTATTTTGTAAGGAATATTTTTTATTTAAATACCGGAGGTTTAATGACGGCCCAATTCTGGTCATTATCACTTGAAGTTATTTTTTACATGTTGATCCCCTATTTCTTTACCCGTAGTCTAGGGTTTTATATTGTCATTTCTGTCATTGGTTACATTGCCGGTTGGTTTATTCAGCCCGAAGGCATGATAAGCAGTTCAATACCTGGTATGTTTTTTCTTCACTATAATTTATTTTTTGCCATAGGCATCCTCCTTTACAATTACTATGGAAGAATTAAACGGCTGTTGCTGTTTAGAAAACTGGTATTTGTAAGCATTATAACCGTCTTATTTTTTGCAATGGTGATCGTCAGGTTTAAACTTGGGGGGGATAACAAGGTCACACTGCTTATGTCGAGCTTTTTTGCAATCCTGATGATCGTCCATTTTTTGGAGAACCAAGTGAGTAACAGTGTTCTTTTATTTCTTGGAAAAATGAGCTATACTATTTACATCACTCATTTGGCTTCATTGTGTCTATTTTTTGTTATTCTTGATAAAATGGGGTTCCCTTTTCATTTAAACATATCGGAATTCTATGTTTGGCCAATAGGCGTTTTGTTTTGTTTGGTGATAGCGATTCCGTTATATTATATTGGCGAATACCCAACAAAGAAAATCTTAAAAAGTATGCGAAAAACTGCGTGATCCTCTGGTATCGCAGCTCGCTAAGATCTAAAAATGGCTTTTTCTTTTTTTCCTTTTTCGGCAGCCTTCCATGTTGTATTTATTGCTTGTTCGGAGCCCTCAATATCGTTCGCAACCCAATTACTGAATTGTATGGTGGGTAGTAGAGGGTATACCACGATTTTACTACTGTTTGGCATAGCGCGTTTTTCATTATTTGGCTGCTTCAATTCAATACTATGAAACACGATGACGCGTGTAAGCTTTATCGAATCCCGATGGAAGATCAGGAAAATAATTCCCATCGCAGATGTAGCAAGCTTCCCTTGCCGCATTCAGCTAAAACAGCTATCATATTTTCTACAGCCAGCCGCGACCGGCATTGATAGAACATATATGTAATCCCCCCCAATTAGTTGAGACTTTGGTCTGGCGTGTATGGCCGGTTACGCTCTATAGTTTAAACACGAGTGAGCTGGCAATCCGATGCTTTTTAAGCGACAGATAACCATTTTGAAATTGCCGCATGAGGCCTTATGGCAGTGTCCTAGTTAAACAAATTTGAGGGAGAGTAACATGCAACAACAGGAATATCCTTTTTCTAAATTGGACGACTTGGTGGAAGTAAGACTGAATCCACTAGCAGGAGCTGACTTTGAATATATTGCCAAAGAAGATTTCGCACAGATCAGAACGCATTTTATCAGCGAGTGCGACCGTGTCTGGACAAATCTTAAAATTCTTGTTTTTGGTCTTCTGAGCGAAGAGAAGATCAAGATTGCCATCGGTCAGCATCTGCTTATTATTAGGCACCTGAAAACTCAAATCCATGCTAACCTCGCCGGACCTCGTGGCAGTTCATATCCCGGCTATGACGGTTCTGTTCTTATCGATCAGCTTGACCGGCTTGAGTCTTTGATCCGGAGCAGATATGCCGTTTATTGCAGTGATAGCCCCTCGGAAATAATTCGCTACAAAATATTTTGCGCGCTAAGCGTTGACCAGATTGGCCTGGTATTAAAAGCAGCCGACGATACCAGGCTCATCCAGGCCAGGTCCCTCAGCCAGGTATTTAAATCGATTGTGCCTTTTCTTTCCACCAGCAATAAAACGGATATTTCCTTTGACAGCATGCGCGCCAGCACCTATCACCCGGAAGCATCTGACAAGGAAAAAGCCATCGCGGCGCTTGAAAGGATGATCGGTAAAATCAAGGATTACCGTTGACGTGATCCCAATGCGCCACCGCAAGCTACATATGATCTGCTATCGCTTTTCTTCTCTGCCTTAATAAATCTGGTCTAAAAAATCTATTGTTTTTTTTCTTTCTGACATTCAATTAGTTAGATGGGTACAAAACGGCTACAACTTCAATTTGGACTTTATGGATGCGTTTTTACGCGCTTGCTTTGTATCACCGGGCCGGCGGTAATAGCCGGAACGGCTATTAAAACTTTAAGACATGGATCACCTTTTTTGGAACATTAACTGGCCCGGCTATTTCGAACTGCTAGCCGCCATACTAGTAGTCTATTACTCATATGTTACACTGCGCTGGTACCGCACGGATATCGCTAAGCTTTTGAGGGGAGACAGACCGGCAGCTGAAATAGCTGGCCAGGGAAGTCAGCTGTCAACGACAGACGGTGTGCAAGGCACAGAAGGAATATATGCGCAAACAGAACAGGGGCCCAAAAGCCTTTCCGAGGCTGAGATGCTGATCATGGCGCTTCTGGCTGCTATCACTGAAAGCAGCAGTCATCCCTACGAACCCCTGGCCACCGCACAAAAGCTTAAAGCGATCATCTGCCATTATCCGGAGCTTAAAAACTCTGCGCAGCGCCCGGCCATCAATAGCCTGGTGGCAGCAGAGTGTAATAAGACCGGCATTGCCCAGCTATCAGAACAGGAAGTTGACATGTGGTGGGACGGATAGCCTTGCCTGCCCTTTCCGGATCGTTCCCGGTCAGCGGGTATACTTCGCCGGAAGCTAATAAGAACTTGCTAAGCGCACGCCCGGCGCCAAGCGCCAGCGCAAATGATCCGCAAAAGGGACACGGCGCCAGCAGGATTTCCAAGCCCCTCCCAGTCAAGAGGGAGGGGTAAAGAATCCTTTACTCCAATTTTTAAACAAATAAAGTGAAATGGAAACGCGTAACAAACAACCCAGAAGTAAGCTCCTCGAAGTTATTGCTTTTTCTCTCATCAATCTGATGCTTACCTCGGTAGCAATGGCGCAGGATGGTAATGCAGGCATCAATCAGGCCAATAGCCAGGTGCGCAGCTACTTCGACTCGGGAACCAATCTGATGTACGCTATCGGCGCTATTTTGGGCCTGATCGGCGCCGTTAAGGTCTATTCCAAGTGGAGTCTCGGCGAGCAGGACACTTCCAAAGTTGCTGCCGCCTGGTTCGGCTCCTGTATTTTCCTGGTTGTGGTGGCCACTATCATCAAATCCTTTTTCGGCATGTGAGAAGCAAAGAATAAGTTATGAGCAGCAGTGTCTACACTATCAATAAAGGCATAGGAAAAAGCATCGAGTTTCACGGCCTCAAGGCGCAGTATATCTGGTATTTCGCGGCCCTGCTCGTCTCGCTGCTGGTCTTGTTCGCCATTCTCTATATCGCAAGTTCGGGAATGATGGTCTGCCTGGGATTGACCGGCGGGCTTGGCGCACTAGGGGGAATTAAAATCTTCACCCTGAGCAGCAGGTACGGGGAGCACGGCATGATGAAAGCCATAGCCAGAAGGCAGGTGCCCAAAGTGCTGAGATCTTACTCCCGCAGATTTTTTCAAGGCCTGGAAAGGAAAGATATAAACGAGGCCGTCAGGGACGGTGAAGTAAAAGAACTTACGGGGCTAGCCGGCAACTAAAGGATATGGAAAAAGACAAACAACTTAAGGACATTCTGCCCATCATGGGCATTGAGCATGACTGTATTCTCTCCAGGCAGGGCGACATGACCGTTGCTTTTAAGCTATCGCTGCCTGAGATATTCACGCTCTCGGGCGAGGAATATGAGCTGCTGCATCAAAGCTGGCTGAGAGCGATTAAAGTGCTGCCGCCGGGTACCACAGTGCATAAGCAGGACTGGTTCATGGAAAGGCAGTTTACCGCAGGTAATGGCGGAAGGATTCAAACCTTTTTAGGTCGCAGTGCGGATCGCCACTTTGAGGGACGACGCTACCTGGAACACAACTGCTACGTAATGCTGACCAAAAGGCCCGAGGAGCGCAGGCCGTCGAATTCGCTCCTTTCCAACCTGGTGCGCCCCAGCCTGGTGCCGCAGGATGGACTTACTCCCAAGGCGCTCGCCGAGTTCCTCGACACGGCGGATCGCTTCAAGTGCCTGCTTGAAGATTGCAAGCTGCTCCATGCAGAGCGCATGCGGGCGTCGGCTCTCTCGAGTGAATCAAGGAAAATGGGCCTCATCGAGCGCTATTGCTTTCTGCCGGATCACGATGACGATATTCTCTATAAAGACCTCGAACTGCGGGATGGACTTCGTATCGGTAGCCACCGTGTGACTATCTACACGCTGGGTGATGCTGAGGAGCTACCTTCAATGTGCGGCGCCAGGATCAATTATGAAAGCTAT
>Ga0207706_10000378_pt1 | contig 48430 bp, 47 predicted proteins | sample KBSC53metaG_FD_184318 | JGI IMG/M metagenome (GOLD analysis project Ga0207706, IMG submission 184318) | Corn rhizosphere microbial communities from Kellogg Biological Station, Michigan, USA - KBS C5-3 metaG (SPAdes) (version 2) | ecosystem: Host-associated > Plants > Roots > Rhizosphere > Soil ... | reverse complement strand
TTCGAGCTGGGCGCGAAGTACAACGGCCCTGGTTTCGACATCAACGTCGCCATCTTCCACGAGCTGTTCGAGGACTTTCAGCTCAACACGTTCAACGGCCTCAACTTCATCGTCGAGAACATCAACGCCTGTAAGGATGACCTCGACGGCGACGATACAGACAATGATGCCACGACCGGCACATGCACGGGCGGGACCAAGGCAGGCGTCAAGAGTCAGGGCGTCGAGATCGAGGCGTTCACGCGTCCCATGCGCTTCCTCGATTTGAATGCGGGCGTCACGTATGCCGACACCAAGTACAGGGACAATCTGGTGGGCGCAGACGGCAGGGCGCTGACTCCCGCTCTGTTCCAGCTTCCGGGACGCCGGATCTCCAATTCCAACAAGTGGACGTTGACCGGCGCTGTCGCGTGGACTCCGCCGATCGGTGGGACCGGCCTGAGCGCCCTGGTTTACGCCGATGCCCGTCACATGAGCGGATTCAACACCGGTTCCGATCTCGACATCGAGAAGGTGCAGGACGCCTTTACCGTCGTCAACGCGCGCGTTGGAATCCGCGGGCCAGGCAACAGCTGGTCGGTCGAGCTTTGGGCGCAGAACCTGTTCGACGAGGACTTCATGCAGGTCGCGTTCGACGCGCCGATCCAGGGCTCGGGGACGCAGCGCGGTGTCGAGGCAGGTTTCTACCAGCGTTCGACGCAGCTCTACGGCGCGTTCCTTGGCGAGCCGCGGACTTTCGGCCTGACCCTGCGCGCCGCATTCTCGCCGCCGCGGGCAATGCCTGCGCCGCCACCGCCACCGCCGCCGCCGCCGCCTCCTCCACCGCAGACGATGACGTGCCCGGACGGCTCGGTAATCCTGGCGACGGACGTGTGCCCGGCACCGCCTCCGCCGCCTCCGCCGCCGCCAGCGGCGCCCGAGCGCGGCTAGGCTTTGTTACAGGGGGGAAGGGGCCTCATCCGAAAGGGTGGGGCCCTTTCGATGTTAGGCCCCTGCCTCATCCGAAAGGGTGGGGCCCTTTCGATGTTAGGCCCCTGCCTCATCCGAAAGGGTGGGGCCCTTTCAGTTCAGAACCGGTCCCGCGAGCGCTGCGAGGTCGAGCTCGGGTCGCGCGCCGTAGTGCTGGATGACCTCCGAAGCCGCGATCGCGCCCAGCCGGAGCGAGTCTTCGAGCGAACGTCCGCGCGCCTGGCCGGCGAGGAAGCCGGCCGCGAACAGGTCCCCCGCGCCCGTGGTGTCGACGAGGCGCTCGATGGGCTCGGCGGGAACATCGGCATGCTCCTCGCCCGAGCAGGCGAGCGCACCCTGCTCGCTGCGGGTGACGACTAGGGTCGGAACCTTTGCTGCGAACTGCGCAATCGCCGGCTTGAGGTCCGTTGCCCGCGCGAGGTGAAGGAACTCCTGCTCGTTGGCGAACAGGATGTCGATCTTTCCCTCGTCGATCAGCCTCTCGAAATCGGCGCGGTGGCGTTCGACGACGAAGCCGTCCGATAAAGTGAAAGCCACTTTCGTGCCCGCCGACCGAGCGACGTCGATCGCCGCCTTCATCGCTTCGCGAGGCTCTTCCGGATCCCACAGATAGCCTTCGAGATAGAGGATCTTCGCGGCGGCGATGGCCGCCGGATCGATGGCGCTGCGGTTCAGCTTCTGCGCGGCCCCGAGGAAGGTGTTCATCGTCCGCTGCGCATCGGGGGTAACCAGGATCAGCGAGCGCGCGGTCGCCCCGACGTCGCCGCGCGAAGGCACCAGGAAGTCGATCCCCATGCTCTCGATATCGTGGCGGTAGATGTCGCCAAGCTCGTCGCTCGCGACCTGGCCGATGAAGGCAGCGCGGCAGCCGAGCGCGGCAAGCCCGGCGGCCGTATTGCCCGCCGATCCGCCGCTTAGCTCGCGCCCCGGCCCCATCGCCTCGTAGAGCCGATCGGCCTCGGCTTCGTCGATCAGGCGCATCGAGCCCTTAGCTAGCCCCTGGACGGCAAGGAAATCGTCGTCGGCGTCAGCAATCACATCGACGATCGCATTGCCGATCGCCAGCACGTCCACGGATTTATCTCTCATTTCGGGCGACTAGCGGCGGCAGCGCGGCCAAGCAACTTGCGCCTTCGAGCGAGCGCGGCCATGCAATGGGGATGCGCGGCTACCTCGGTCCTTCGCTGGCATTGCTGCTCGCCGCCTGCGCGACCACTCCCAGACCGCCCGTTGGTCAAACGGAGCAGCCCGCTGAAGAGGCCGCAACGACAAGAAGCGAGGTCATCGGCATGACAGCGCCCGACCTGATCCATCGCTTCGGCAGTCCCGCTCTCCAGATCCGCGAGGGCGCAAGCCTCAAGATGCAGTTCCGAAGCAATGTGTGCGTGCTCGATGCCTATCTCTACCCGACCGGCAACACGCCCTATCGGGTCACCCATGTCGACACGCGCACGCGATCGCTGGCGCCAGTCGATCAGGCGCTCTGCATCGCGTCGCTGCGGGCGCCCTGAAGCTCGGCAAGGGCCCATTGGGCGGCTTCGACGATCACTGGATCGCCGCTTCCGAGATGAGCACGGATTGCGGGAAGCAGCTCCGGATCTCGGCTGTTCCCGGCAGCGATGAGGCAGTTGCGGATCATCCGGCTGACGCCGATGCGCTTGATCGGCGACCCTGCGAACTTCTCGCGGAACGCTTTGTCGTCGAGCGCCAGCAGTTCGCTCAGCTTCGGAGCCTTCAGCTCGTCGCGCGGAAGGAAGGCGCGATTCGCGGCGGCAGCGTCGGCGAACCGGTTCCAGGGACATACGGCAAGGCAATCGTCGCAGCCATAGATGTGATTGCCGATCCCCCGTCGATGCTCCTCAGGGATCGGGCCTGTATGCTCGATGGTCAGGTAGGAAATGCACTTTCGCGCATCGATCCGGCGCGCTCCGTCGAACGCCTGCGTAGGACAGATGTCGATGCAGCGGCTGCACGAGCCGCAGGTGTCGCGCGCCGGCTTGTCCGGCTCGATTGCGAGGCTCGTCATGATGACGCCGAGGAACATCCAGCTTCCATGTTCGCGCGAGACGAGGTTGGTATGCTTGCCCTGCCAGCCGATGCCGGCTGCCGCGGACAAGGGCTTCTCCATGACCGGCGCTGTGTCGACGAAGACCTTCAGCTCGCCGCCCTCCTGAACCACCAGCCAGCGCGCCAGCGCTTTCAGCGCCTTCTTGACGATGTCGTGATAGTCCCGGCCCTGCGCGTAGACCGAAATCCGGCCGATCGAGCCGTCTCCCGCAAGCGCCATCGGGTCGGCTTGAGGCGCATAGCTCATTCCCAGGGCGATCACCGACCGCGCGTCCGGCCATAGAGCCGTCGGAGCGACGCGCTGGTGAGCGCGTGTCTCCATCCATTCCATCGTTCCGTGCCGATTCTCGCCGAGCCAGCGCAGCAAATGCGGCCCGGCGCCCGGAGCGCAGTCCGCGCGCGCGAAGCCGCAGGCGGCGAAGCCCAGCCGCTTCGCTTCCGTACGTATTGCTTCCTTTAGCTGTTCGCCTCTATCCACAGGGCCGCAATACTCCCTCGCGTCAAACTCTCTAAGGAATTCCGGTGCTTCGTCAGGCGAGCAGCCAAGCACAAACTGGTGAATGGGCCGTCGAAGCCAAGGACCTCGTCAAGGATTTCGGCGAGACCAAGGCGGTCGACGGAGTCAGCCTCGCCGTTCCCACCGGCTCGATCTACGGACTCCTGGGACCCAACGGGGCGGGCAAGACCACCACGCTGAGGATTCTGCTCGGAATCATCGACCCGTCTAGCGGCACCCGCTCGGTGCTGGGCCGGAGCCGGCCGCTCGATGCCGCCCCGGAGGTTGGCTACCTTCCGGAAGAACGCGGGCTCTATCCGGCGATGCATTGCCGCGATGCGATTGCCTTCATGGGTGCCCTTCGCGGGCTGTCGCTGTCGGAGGGTCGCCGCCGCGCCGACGTCCTCCTTCGCGACCATGGTCTCGGCGAATGGGCCAGGAAGCCGATCCGGAACCTGTCCAAGGGCATGGCCCAGACGGTCCAGCTGCTCGGAACGATCGTCCATCGGCCGCGCCTGATCGTCCTCGACGAGCCGTTCGCCGGTCTCGACGCCATCAACCAGGCGCGTCTGGAGGAGCTGATCCGCAAGGAGGCCAGGAACGGCGTCACCGTCATCTTCTCGACGCACGTGATCGCCCATGCGGAGCGGCTGTGCGAGCGGATCGCGATCGTCGCCAAGGGCAAGGTCGTGTTCGAAGGCGCGGTCGACGAGGCACGGGCGACTCTGAGGCCGATCGTCAGGCTTCGCACGCGGAGCGAAGGCGGACCGTGGCGCCAGGCCTTCCCCGCCAATGCGCGGCGCGAGAACGGACTCTGGGTGTTCGAACTTCCGGAAAGCGGCCCGGAGCCATTGCTGAAGGCGCTCATCGACGGCGGCGCCGGGATCGAGACGCTGGCGATCGAACGTCCGGGCTTGCACGATGCCTTCGTAGCAATCGCGGGCGACAAAGCGGCCGCGGAAATGGTGGAAGGAGCGCCGCAATGAGGCATTTGCTTCGCTCCGCCTTCGTGATCGGCCGCCGCGATTTCACGTCGACCGTTTTCTCAAAGGCCTTCATCTTCTTCCTGATTGGCCCGCTGTTCCCGGTGCTTCTGGGCGGCGTGTTCGGCGGCATCGGAGCGCGCGTCGCGAGCCAGGCGGAACAGCCCCGAGTCGCGGTTGTCGCGTCGCACCCGGACTATGCGCGTCTAGAATCGGCGCGAAGCCAATTGCACGAAGCGTTGGACGATAGACCGGTCGTTGATCTCGTCGAAGTCGCGCCGGAGGGCGACGTCCAGAGACAGACGCAGGCGCTTCTTGCGTCCAAGGAGCGCTCCGTCGTCGCGGTGCTGACCGGCGGGCTGGCCAATCCTCACCTCACCGGATCGATCGAGCCCGACGGCATGATCGCCGGGCAGATGAACCTTCTCCTAAGCGCGGCCAGGGCCACGCCGGCTGAAACGGCGTCGGTCCAGGTCACGCCGACCGAGCGATCAACCGGGTCGGTCAACCGGTCGCGGTCGATCACCGCCCAGGCTGGCCAGTTCCTGCTCTTCTTCCTGACCCTGATCCTCGGCACGATGACGCTGTCGCAGCTGATCGAGGAGAAATCGAACAAGGTGATCGAGGTGCTGGCTGCAGCCGTGCCGATCGAGGCCATCTTCCTAGGCAAGCTGTTCGCGATGCTTGTCACGTCAATCGTCGGCATCGCCGTGTGGACTCTGGCCGGCGCCGCCGCTGTCTCGGCCCTGTCGGCGGGCGGCACCTCGATCCTCGCCAGCCCGGCAGTGGGAACGGCGCCCTTCATGGTCCTGTGCGTCCTCTATTTTGGGATGAACTATCTGCTGCTCGGGTCGGTGTTCCTGAGCATCGGAGCGCAGGCGTCGACCGCTCGCGAAGTCCAGGTCCTGTCGATGCCGGTGACCTTTGCGCAGGTGCTGATCTTCGGCTTCGCCGCAATATCCATCGGAGCGCCTGACACACCGCTCGCGATCCTCGGCGCGGTGTTTCCTTTATCCTCGCCGCTCGTGATGGTCGCTCGAGCAGCCGAGCGGCCGGAGCTTTGGCCGCACCTGCTGGCGCTTGGCTGGCAGGCCCTGTGGGTCGGCCTGATCGTGGTCGCTTCGGCGCGGTTGTTCCGGCGAACGGTGCTCAAGTCCGGGCCGGTCCGCCGCTCCTGGTGGAGGCGCGCCGCCGCCTAGCTTCAACGTGGTCGGCGCGAAGTGAATTCGCGCCGTCGCTCCTCCCTCGGGGGGCGGCCGCGGTTCGCCATCTCGTCGAGGTTAGCTCATCTGCTTGGCAGCTTTCGCTAACGCTAGGTGGCTCACACCGTCGAGATGTCCGGCGCGTCCTCGGCCTTCATTCCGACGACATTGTAGCCGGCATCGACGTGGTGGACTTCGCCCGTGACGCCGCTCGCCAGGTCCGACAGCAGGTACAGCGCCGCGCCTCCGACGTCCTCGATCGTCACGTTGCGGCGAAGCGGCGCATTATATTCGTTCCACTTCATGATGTAGCGGAAATCACCGATGCCGCTGGCGGCGAGAGTCTTGATCGGCCCCGCCGAAATGGCGTTGACTCGGATTCCTTCAGGGCCGAGGTCCATCGCCAGATATTTGACGCTGGCCTCCAGGCCCGCCTTGGCGACGCCCATGACATTGTAATGCGGGATGACCTTCTCGGCGCCGTAATAGGTCAGAGTGACGATCGATCCCCCGGGCTTCATCATCGCCCGCGCCCGCTGCGTCACCGCGATGAAGCTGTAGACCGAGATGTTCATCGTGAGCAGGAAATTGTCGAGCGTAGTGTCGACGAACTTCCCGCGAAGCTCGTTCTTGTCGGAAAAACCGATCGCATGGACGAGGAAATCGAGCGTTTCCCACTTCGTCTTCAGCTCGGCGAAGGTCGCGTCCAGAGCATCCATCGAGCTGACGTCGCAATCGAGGAGCGTGCTCGATCCCAGCTGCTCGGCGAGCGGGCGCACGCGCTTCTCGAGCGCCTCGCCCTGGTAGGAAAAAGCCAGCTCCGCGCCCGCGTCGCCCAGCGCCTTGGCGATCCCCCAGGCGAGCGAGCGGTCATTGGCGAGCCCCATGATCAGGCCGCGCTTGCCTTGCATCAATCCGGTCAAAGCTGCGGCTCCTTTTCAAGCTCCACCGCGACATCCTCGCCGGGAGACGGTTCCTCGATCTCGAGCTCGTCCTTGAACGGCCCGCTGTAGATTTCGCCCTTTAGGGCAGTCGGTTCGTAATCCGCCAGAGCCGCGTTGAGCTCGGCGCCGATCACGACGCCAAGCCCGACCACGAAAAAGAACAGAAGCGCGATCATCACGCCCGCGAGGCTGCCGTAGGTCAGGCTGTAACCACCGAAGAGGCCGAGCGCCCATGGCAGGATCTCGACCGTCGCCAGCCACCAGGCGGTGATCAGAAGCGCTCCCGGCCATTTCCTGCAGCCGTGCTTACGGTAACGCGACGGGGTGAGCGCGTAGAACAGCCCGTAGAAGGTGATGAACAAGGTGGTGGCCGGAACGAGCCTATAGATCCCGAGTTCGGTTCCGATCCCTTCGGCGAACGGGAACCACTGAAGGATGATGTGGTGGACCGAAGACAGCGTCACGCTGGCCGCGAAGGCGATCATCAGGAGCAGCACCGCTCCCAGGATCAGCAGGATCGAGCCGAGGCGATATTCCCAGAACGGCGCGCAGAACTTCACTCCATATGCGCGGCGGAGGATGTCGCGGATCGTCTCGATGAAGCTGGTCGCCGTCCACAGCCCGACCAGCGCTCCGAACCACAGAAGCGGCCCCGTCCGAGCCTCAAGCACCTCGTGGATCGGCTCGCGCAGGGTCGCCGCGACATTGCGCGGCAGGCGGGCAAGCACGTTCGCGACTGTCAGCTGGGCGTCCTGTCCCTGCCCGAGGAGGTGAGCCATCGCGGCGGCGAGGATGATGAAGGGGAACAGCGCCAGGATGGACAAATAGGCGAGGTTGCCGGCGTGGATGAAACCATCGTTGTACACTCCGACGGCGACCCGCTTGACGACTTCCCAGATATAATGCCGCGGCTTCAGCCGTCTCGCTACGTCGGGCCCGAAGGCGGCGCTGGCGCTGGCAAGGCGCTTGCGTCTTTGTTCCGGCGAAAGTGGAGAGATGTCCCGCATCCGACCCGCTTCTTACTGTATCCGGAGGAGTTTCAAACTCCGAGGTTCGAGCGGGGATTGCCGCCGCCTCTCCACTTCTCGACGAACCCCTCCAGGTCGGAATCGCCCGCAGGTACATCGACTTCGATCGTGACCAGCTCGTCGCCTCGTGTACCGTTCTTGCCAGTGAAGCCGCGGCCCTTGAGGCGAAGAACGCGGCCCGACGAGCTGCCCTTCGGAATCGTCATCATTACCGGCCCTTCGGGAGTAGGCACCTTCACCTTCGCGCCCAGCACCGCCTCCTTCAGGGTTACCGGCAGCCGCAGCCTGATGTCATTGCCTTCGCGCGCATAGAAGGGGTGCGGCTGAATCGAGATGGTAACGATTGCGTCGCCATTGCCGGCTGGACCGGCCTGGCCCTTGCCGGCGAGGCGGATCTTCGTCCCATCCTCGACTCCTTTCGGGAGCTTGAGGTCGATCGTCTTGCCGTCGGCGAGCTTGATCCGTTGCGGCGCCGAGGTTGCGGCGTCCACGAACGGCACCTTCAGGCGATAGGCGGTGTCGGCGCCCTTCTGCGGAGCCCGCTGGCGCTGGCGAAAGCCTCCGAAGCCGCCGCCGCGGCCGCCCCGGGCGCCGGATGCCCCGAACAAGCCTTCGAAGAGGTCGCTGAGGTCGGCCGGATCGCCGAAGTTCGTCTGGAAGCCCTCGAAGCCGTTTGGCCCGCCGCCCATTCCGGCTCCTCCGCCCGGCCGCGCCCCGGCGAAGCCGCCGCCGAACGGCATTTTCGGATTGCCTTCCTCGTCGATCTCGCCGCGGTCATATTGGGCGCGCTTGTTCTTGTCAGACAGCAGGTCGTAGGCGCGAGTCACCTCGGAGAAGCGCTGCGCCGCTTGCGGGTTGTCCTTGTTGCGGTCGGGGTGAAGCTGCTTTGCGAGGCTCCGGTACGCCTTCTTGATTTCGGCCTCGCTCGCGCCCCGCTTCAGTCCCAGCCTCTGGTACAGGTCCAACGCCATTGTCTTCTCGTTCTCCCACTGCACCGAAAATGTCCATCTTTGCGGCCGCAATGGGGAAATGGGCGAGCGGGGAATTGGCTGCAAGCGATGCTTGCCGCTAAAGCCCCAGCCATGTTCGTAACCCATCTCGAATGCTCGCTGACCGGCGAGCGTTACGACGCCGCCAAGCTCCACGGGCTGAGCGAGGCCGGCAAGCCGTTGCTCGTTCGCTACGACCTCGGCGCAGTGGCGAAGGCCGTGAGCCGCGAGGAGCTTGCCGCACGCGAACCGACCATGTGGAAGTGGCGCGAGCTTCTCCCGCTTCCTGACGGCGCTCCGCCAATTTCGCTAGGCGAACCGCAGACCCCGATCCTGCCCCTGCCGCGAACGGCTGCGAAAGCCGGGGCCATCGACCTGCTTGTCAAGGACGAGGGGCGGCTGCCGACCGGCTCCTTCAAGGCACGCGGACTGGCGATGGCGGTCAGCATGGCCAGGCATTTCGAGGTCGAGCGGATCGCGCTGCCGACCAACGGCAATGCCGGCGCCGCGCTTGCGGCTTACGGGGCTCGCGCCGGGATCGGGACGCTCGTGATCTGCCCGGCGGAAACGCCCGAGATCAATATTCGCGAAACCTCGGCCTATGGCGCCGAAGTCTGGGTCGCGGATGGCCAGATCGACGAGTGCGGGCGGCTGGTTCGCGAAGGCGCGGCGGAAGGGCGCTGGTTCGACTGCTCGACGCTTAAGGAGCCCTATCGGCTCGAAGGCAAGAAGACGATGGGGCTCGAGCTGGTCGAGCAGCTCGGCTGGAAGGTGCCAGACGCGATCTTCTACCCGACCGGCGGCGGGACCGGCCTGATCGGCATGTGGAAAGCATTCGCCGAAATGGAAGCGGTGGGGCTTATCGGCCCCGAGCGGCCGCGCATGTACGCGGTCCAGGCATCGGGCTGCGCGCCGATGGTCCGCGCGTGGGAGCGCGGCGACGAGTTCGCGGAGCGCTGGGAAGGCGCGGCGACCGTCGCGACGGGGATCCGAGTCCCCTCCGCGGTCGGCGATTTCCTGATTTTGCGTGCCGTCCGCGAAAGCGGCGGCGCTGCAATCGCCGTCGAGGAGGAGGATATTCTGCAGGCCGTCGAAGATGCGGCCCGGGACGATGGGATGCTTCTCTGTCCGGAAGGCGGAGCGGTCCTCGCTGGTTGGCGTCAGGCGCTGGACGGAGGTCTCGTCTCTGGCGAGGAGCGCGTGGTCCTGTTCAACTGCGCCAACGGCAACAAATATCCGCTTCCCGACCGTTCAAGACGGCTCGAGCTTGCGCAAGCAGATGCATCAGCCCTTTAGGTAAAAAAGAGCCCCGACGACCGGACGGCCGACGGGGCTCCGTGCTTCCTTGATCCGCGTGTTCCGCATCGCCGCGGCGATCGATGGACTTTCATCCGCGACCCGCCTCGGGGACGCGCACGAGATCCGGAGCACCGCCGTAGAACACTTCTTCGTCCTGCGGGTTCCGTGACCCATGACAAAAAAGAAAAGGCTCCGAATCGCCAGCTACAACATCAACGGGATCACAAGCCGCTTGTCGATCCTGCTGCGCTGGCTCGAGGAGTTCGAGCCCGACATCGTCGGCCTTCAGGAACTCAAGACTACGAACGACAGGTTCCCCGCCGACGCGATTGCGGAGCTCGGATATTCGGCCATCTGGCACGGCCAGAAGAGCTGGAACGGGATCGCGCTCCTGAGCCGCGTCGGCGAGCTGCACGAAACGCGGCGATGCCTTCCGGGCGATCCCGACACGAGCCAGAGCCGCTATATCGAGGCCGCGGTATGCGGGCTGCTGATCGGCAACATGTATGCGCCCAACGGCAATCCATGGCCCGGGCCGAAGTTCGACTACAAGCTCGCCTGGCTCGACCGGCTTTACGATTATGCACAGGAGCTGATCGACAATGACGTGCCGGCAATCCTGATCGGCGACTACAACGTCATCCCGACGGACATGGACGTGTACAAGCCGGAGCGCTGGGCGAAGGACGCGCTCTTCTCGCCGCCGGCGCGCGAAAAATATGCCGAGCTGGTCGAGCAGGGCTGGACCGACGCCATTCGCGAGCTTCACCCGGACGAACGGATCTACACCTTCTGGCATTACTGGCGGAATTCGTTCCAGCGCGATGCCGGAATCCGCATCGACCATGCGCTGGTCAGCCCGGTGCTGGCACCGAATCTGAACGCGGCGGGAGTCGACCGCACGCCGCGTGGCTGGGAAAAGACCAGCGATCATGCGCCGATGTGGGTGGAGATCGAACTACCGTAGTGGGCCTTGGCTTCGCCTCTTCCCCGGAGCGTCTGCAGGCAAGGCCGGTGCCGGATGCAGGATTCGAACCCGCGACCTTCGGTTTACAAAACCGCTGCTCTACCAACTGAGCTAATCCGGCTTGGGCCGAGCGTTTGCTTTAAAGGATGCCGAACGTCCAGCCTTCCGTTCGTGCGATATCGGGTGTCAGCCCATGCGGCGCAAATGCGCGGGGCTCGCTCATCGCAAGCTGTCGCATTCCCGCCGCCGTGACGAGCGCGTCGGTCTGGTGGTCGTTGGGCTCGAAGCGGAGCCGAGCAGCCTTGCTCCCAAGACCAGTGAGCGCCTCGTTCAATTGCTTGCGGGTGCGGAGCTTGGTACCCGGCATTCCGGCGCGTCGAAGATAGATTCGCGTGTAAATCTCGGCGACGGCGCTGCCATGGGCCGGGAGCGGGTTCATCGGCCAGATGGCGACCTTGCCGTCGAGGCGATGGAGCAGACGCATTCCCGAAAAGCTCGCTTTCGCGACCTGCGCCGCGCCGATGGCGTCGAACGCGCTGGCGGTCTTGCGGCCGCCTTGGCGGTTGAGCTGCTGGTCGCAGTGGCGGAAGCGCATGAAGTCGGCTTTCACTCCGTCGGCGATCCCGAAATAGAAATGCTTGCGGTGCGCCTGCTCGAGGAAGCTTGCCGCGCCAAGGTCCGTGTCGTCGCTGCGTTGATCGACATAGGCCCAGAACTCGCGGGCGCTTTTCGGTACGCCTGTTTCCCCGGGCAGATATTCGCCGCGCTCGAGGAAGGGCGGGGCGAAGCTGAAATCGAACCCGAACAAGGTGGGTTGCTTTTCAGCGCGTCGAAGGAGCCATTCGAGAACTTCCTCGCGAGACCAGATGTGCCCCCGGCGGATGAGACGGGGAGGACCGTCCCCCCGGGCCTCGGCGATCGCGATTCCCTTGTGCTTCTTTCCCTTCGCGCCGGACCAGTCGATGGCGACGAAGCAAGTAAAATGTGTCGTCATTGCGAGCGTAGCGAAGCAGTCCGGAGTTTGTGCCGCTGGATTTGCTTCGTCGCTGCGCTCCTCGCAATGGACGATCTACGGTCTTGGCCCGACTTCTTTCTGCTGCGCTTTGGTCAGTCGGTCCCACCAGGCTCTGCGAATAACGTTCTCGATGCGCTCGCGGTCCGGGCTTCCGAAACGGACCAGCACGGCTGGATATCCGCGATAATGATCGGTCTCCCAAAAGGTCTCCGGATCCGTTTCCATCAGCAGCTCCTTTTCCTCGATCGGGGCCATGACCGCAAAGCTGCAGCGCTCTCGGCCGGGAAAGAGGAAGGCCTTCCCGCGGACTCGGACGGCGGGCTTGCCGTAACTCGTGGATTCTTCGGTCCCGGGCAGCGTCAGGCCGAACGCCATGACGCTGTCCCAGTCATTGAAGCGGTCGTCGCTCACACCAGCGGCGGCTGGCGCTCGTCCTCGTCCTCGGAAGGACTGCTCCGTTCAATTCGCGGCGGACGCGGCGCGCGGCGTGGCGGCGGCCCGTTCTCGTCGGCGTATCTTTCGAGCAGCCGTGCCGCAGCGTCGCGCCCGCCGAGGCCGAATGCGAGCGCTACCGCAACCGCCGCCGAGCCGAGGATCAGCCCGAAGGCGAGGATGACGATCTGGTCGGCCAGCCCCATGAAGGTGAGGCCGATGGCCGTGAACAGCGCGATGATCGCATAGCGGACGATCGCCTGCGCGTAGCTGTCCTCTCCAGTCGAGCTTCCGACCAGCCCGGCGATGATTCGCGCCAGGAAAATGCCGGTGACGATGATCAGGGTCCCGAAGATCACCTTGCCGCCGAGCTCGGTGATCTGGGCCAGGAAGATCGCGACCGTTCCGCCACCGAGCTGCTGTGCGGCCTCGATCGCCGCCGCGAGGATGACGGCGATGAAGGCGACGTTGGCGACGATCCGCGACGGGCTCGCCTTCGGCGGCAGGACGCCGGTTGACCGAACCGCATTGTCGAAGCCCGTCGGGGGAAGGATTCCCTCGATGATCGTCTTTACGAAGCGAGCCAGGATGAACGCGATCCCGAGCCACAAAGCGGCGGTCAGGATGTGCGGAATCGCGGATAGTATGTCGTTGAGCATGTTCGTGGCGGGAACGGATATCGCGTCGATCTTGAGGACGTTGAGCGCAGCGATGGCGATCGGGATGATGATCAGCGCGTAAATCAGGATTCCGACCGCGCGGGCGACGGTGGCGCGAGTGGTGCCCGGCGCTGCTCCCGGCGGCACATCCTCGGGACTCGTTCGAACAGTGCCCGCGGTGTCGCCGATGCCGATCCTGGCCAGCAGTCCGTCAACATTGACCGCGGTCAATGCGGTCTCGACCAGCCGCTGCGCGATTCGGGCGAGAATCAGGCCGACGAAGAAGATGAGGCCGGCCGCGATCACGTTCGGAAGGAAGCCGAAAATGCCGTTCAGGAGCTGGTTGATCGGCTCCAGGATCTGGCCGACCCCGAGATATTTGAGCGCGGCCATGATTCCGACGAGCCAGATGATAAGCTTGGCGATCGTCCCGAGCTGGTGCCCGACCGTCTCCTTCGGGCCGCCGGTCGTGTGCTTCTGGAGTGCCGGGATCCGGTCGATGGCCTTCTGGAGCGCCCATTTGACGACTCGAGCAACGATCCAGGTCGCGACGAGGATGAGCAGCGCGATGAGAATTTTCGGCGCCCAGTACATGAGCTGGCCCTGCCAGTAGTCGTTCGTTCGACCCATTTCGTACATCCGGCCTCAACTCCCCTGCTTGGATTTCTCCGTCTGTAGCGCCTTGCGCCGCTCCGCCCAATATTCGAGGCGTTCGCGCACCCGGGCTTCGAAGCCCCGGTCGGACGGTCTGTAGAACTCCTGGGACTCCATTTCTTCCGGCCAATAATCCTGACCGGAAAAACCCTCGTCCGCATCATGGTCGTATGCGTAACCCTTGCTGTAGCCGATGTCCTTCATCAGCTTCGTCGGAGCATTGAGGATATGCGGGGGCGGCATAAGCGACCCGCTGTCTTTCGCTGCGCGCCAGGCCGTTTTCTGGGCGGTGTAGGTTGCATTCGATTTGGGCGCCGTAGCCAGATAAATGCAGGCTTGGACGATCCCGATCTCGCCCTCGGGAGAGCCGAGGAAGTCGTACATTTCCTTGGCTGCAAGACACTGGAGGAGCGCGTTCGGGTCGGCCATGCCGATGTCCTCGACTGCGGCGCGTGTCAGGCGCCGGATCATGTAGAGCGGCTCTTCTCCGGCAACGAGCATTCGGGCGAGATAATAAAGCGCTGCCTGCGGGTCGGACCCGCGAATGCTTTTGTGAAGCGCCGAGATCAGGTTGTAATGACCCTCGCGGTCCTTGTCGTAGACCGGCACGCGCCGGTGAAGCAGTGCGGCCATCCCGGCGGGATTGAGGGGCGTCTCCGGAGCCACGTCGAAGACCGTCTCGACCTGGTTGAGTAGAAAGCGCCCGTCGCCGTCGGCGCTTGCGACCAGTGCTTCGCGTGCCGGCGGAGTCAGAGGCAGATCCTGGCCGGTCTCGGCTTCCGCCCGCTCGATCAGGGTCTCGAGCGCGGCTCCATCCAGACGTTGGAGGATGAGCACCTGGCAGCGGGAGAGGAGCGCTGCGTTCAGCTCGAAGCTTGGATTTTCCGTCGTTGCCCCGACCAGAGTGACCGTGCCGTCCTCGACATAGGGCAGGAAGCCGTCCTGCTGCGCGCGGTTGAAGCGGTGGATCTCGTCCACGAACAGTAGGGTCTGCTGACCGGCCCGCGCCGCCGTGCGCGCTTCCGAGAACACTTTCTTCAGGTCGGCCACGCCGGAGAAGACCGCGGAGATGGCGACGAAGCGCATGCCGACAGCGTCGGCGAGCAGCCGGGCGATGCTGGTCTTCCCGGTCCCCGGCGGCCCCCACAGGAGCATGGAGCTCAACTTGCCGGCAGCGACCATCCGCCCGATCGCGCCTTCGGGGCCGGTAAGATGGTCCTGACCGACGACCTCCGCGATGCTCTTCGGACGCAGCCGGTCCGCAAGCGGCGCGTTGGGCGCAGCCTCTTTCGGCGGTGCGGTGGGCGCGATGTCGCCAAACAGGTCGGCCATTCCCGGCAAAATAGAAGGCGGGGTGGAAAGTTGCACGCGGTCTCTTGTAGGCGATGCATCTAAGATATATCTTAGCTCTATCGAAGGAGAGACGAGATGCGAATCCATCACGATTGCGATTCTACTTCTTTGCGTGGGGCGGGCCGGCGTGGCTTCAGCTTCGGGCCCGGCGGCTTCCACTTCGATTTCGGCGACGGTCCCGGCGGCGGATGGGGCGGCCATCGCGGCCGTGACCGCAAACGCATGTTCGAAGGCGGCAAGCTTCGGCTCGTGCTTCTCAAGCTGATCGCCGACCAGCCGCGCCATGGATACGAGCTTATTAAGGCGATCGAGGAGCTGACGGAGGGTGAATATGCGCCCAGCCCCGGCGTCGTCTATCCGACGCTCACCATGCTCGAGGACATGGGCCTGATCCGTGAGCAGAAGTCGAAGGATAGCAAGAAAGTCTTCGAAACGACCGATGAGGGCCGTGCGCACCTCGAGGAAAATGAGGACGAGGTCGATGAGCTGATCGAAAGGCTCGAAGGCCACGGGCGGACACGCCGCCACCGACAGCGGCCGGAGATCGGGCGCGCGATCGGAAACCTGATGACCGCGCTCCGCAATCGGATTGCCGCCGAGGGCTGGAACGAAGAGCTGCTGGAGGAGGTAATCGATGTCCTCGACGACGCGGCCCAGCGCATCGAACGCGCGAAAAAGCGGACTCGCGACGACGAGGAGGATGAGGCTTAGCGGCGCCTTTGCCGGCGCTTCACCCGCTCCCGCACTTCGATGGTTCGAATGTAGGCATCCACCACCGCCGAGTTGATGTGGTCCCAGTCCTGGGTCTCGGCGAATGCCAGTCCGGCAGAGCCGTGCCGCTCGCGAAGCTCCGGATCGCGCGCATAGGCTTCCAGCGCGTCGGCGAACGAATCGACGTCGTCGGGCTCGACCAGCGTCCCCGTTTCCCCGTTGCGCACGATGCTGTTTGCGCCGGTGGCTTGCGCCGCGACCACCGGAAGTCCGCAGGCCATCGCCTCGAGGGTCACGTTGCCGAACGATTCCGTCACCGACGGATTGAGGAAGACGTCCGCGCTTGCGAGCGCATGCCCGAGCTCGTCGCCGACCTGTTGGCCGACGAACACTCCGCTCGGCATCCGCTCCTCGAACCAGGATCGCGCAGGGCCCTCGCCGATCACCAGTGCGTGATGATGGATTCCGCGGCTGTTCAGCTCGTCGATCGCGGCCGCGAACGTCTCAAGCCCTTTTTCGAGCACCAGCCGACCCAGGAAGACAACCGCGAGTTCGTCGTCGGCGATTCCCAGGCTCCGGCGCCACTCCATGTCGCGCCGGCCGGGGTTGAACTGGTCGCGGTCTACGCCCCGGCTCCAGATATAAATGTGGGTGTTCATCCGCTGCGCCCGAAGCACCGCCGCGGTCGAGATCGCCGGGACGAGCAGGGCATCGCAGCGGTGGTAGAGCCGGCGAAGCATCGCTCTGACCGCGGGCTCGAGATTCTGCAGGTGGTAATAGGCAAGATAGCTTTCGAAGCGTGTGTGGACCGAGGCGATAGCCGGGATGCCTCGCTTCCTCGCCCAGGTGACCGCGCGGTGGGCGGCAATGTCCGGGCTCGCGATCTGGATGATGTTCGGGTCGAACTCCGCAAGGTCGCGGCGGACCCTCAGTGGCAGCCCCAGCGGAAGTCGGTACTCGTCCCTTCCGGGAATCGCGATCGCCGGCACGGAGACGAGGTCGCCGGTAGGCTCGAAAGCAGGATGCTTGACCGTCGGAGAGTATATCCGGACCTTGGCGCCCTGGCGCAGCAGGTACCCGACGAGGCGGTTCAGCGCCTGGTTGGCGCCGTCCCGCACATAATTGTAATTGCCCGAAAACAGGGCGATTCGAAGGTCGCTGGCTTCCACGGCGGAGGGCTGTAGGGGTTTCTCGGTGACCGTCAAAGTGGGATTGCCGCCCGTCGCACGGAGCGATGCGCGCCTGTTCATCCTCGGCAGCCTCCCGGGGGACGCGTCACTCGCGGCGAAGCGCTATTACGCCCACCCGCGCAACGCCTTCTGGCGTCTCGCCGGCACCGTCATCGGCGAGGAACTTCACGGGATCGACTACCCCGCGCGTCTCGAACGCCTGGTGGCCAGGCGGATTGGCCTGTGGGACGTCGTTGCGCAAGCGACCCGCCGCGGAAGCCTGGACCAGGCGATCCGCGATGCTGGCCACAATCCGCTCGCCGACTTCTTCGCGGGGTTTCCCGATCTCGAAGCGGTGGCGTTCAATGGCGCAGCAGCTGCGATCGCCGGACGCCGGTTGCTCGCCGAGGTTTCGCTCACCCTCATCGACCTGCCGTCGTCGAGCCCGGCCAATACTCGTCCGTTCGAGGACAAGGCCCGGGCCTGGAGTCAGCTCAAAAGATATTGCGGCGACTGACTTGTTCCTGGCGTAAACGGCGTCACATTGGTGGCGATGGAAATCGAAGAAACCCAGAACGACGTCGAGGCTGACGACCGGCTTTCGATGGTCGACGAGGCGCTCGTCGCCGGTACGATCGCCAACACCAACGGCCTGCTCGTCATTCTCGCCAAGCTCGTCGCCAAGGGCGTGTTCGACCGCGACGATCTGATTGCCTTCTCCGACAGCTACTCGAAACCGCTCGATCATGGCGGGATGCGCGAGAATGAGCTGGTCGGCCAGATGCAGGACCAGATGGAGTCCACGCTCGCCGAGCTGATGCGTTACCTCAGCGAGCGCGGCGGCGACGATTGATGAGGCGTCGCCCATTGATCGGTAAGTGCGGCAAGATTATTCCATCTGGCATGAGCAGGATTGCCTGCAAGCTGCTGGTTTTGGTCGCAGTGTTGCTGATGCCCCTCGGCATGAGCGCTCCGGCCGCCGCCGAGGTCCATCATGCTGCCTCAAATGCGAGGGGGATGCAGCATTGCCCGGAGCAGTCGCCCGCGGAAAAAGGCAAGCTCGGGGCTACCGAATGCCTGATGGCCTGCTCGGCTGCGCTTCCTGCCTTCGATCTGCATTTGATCGCTTCCGAGGCGCAGCCGAAGGTGCCCGCGCAGCCATCGGCGATTCGGACGCTTCACGGAATCGAGCTTGAGATCGCCACTCCTCCGCCGAGGTTCGCCTGAGACTTCGACGAAACTTCGTTAGAGCTCAGGAGAAATTGAAATGATGATGTTGATTGCGGCCGCGTTGGCCGCCCAGGCGCCTGCCGCTCCGGTGGCGCCGGACCCGATGGCTAGCCATTCGCAGCACGCGCAGGCTTCGGCCGGCGAGCACAAGGCCATGGATTGCTGCAAGGACTGCTGCAAGGACATGGATAAGATGCATTCCGACCACGACATGAAGGGAATGCAGGACCACCAGGAGCACGGCGGCCGCTAAGCCGTTGAGCTGACAAGGGGAGGCGGTTCCGACCGGAGCCGCCTCCTTCCTCGGAGGATATTGTGAATAGCAGATTCTACGCTGCGGTGAGCGCGCTCGCGCTCGCCTTACCGACTGCCGCGCTAGCCCAAGATCAGCATGAAGACATGCCGGGGATGCAAATGCCTGCACCGCAGCCGCAACCGGGGCAGCCGGCGCCGCCTGCGAAAGATTCGACGGACCATTCGCAAATGGATCATTCTCAGATGGACCATCCGCAAATGGCGCCGATGCACATGCCTGAAGGCGTACAAATGGGCCATGCGATGACCGCCGCTCTCGGGCCGTATGCGATGACCCGCGAATCATCGGGAACCGCCTGGCAGCCGGACGCTTCCGAACACCGCGGCCTCATGACGATGTCCGGCGATTGGATGCTGATGGCGCACGGGACCTTGAACCTGGTCTACGACCACCAGTCCGGCCCGCGCGGCGACGACAAGGCGTTCGCCAGCGGGATGCTGATGGGCATGGCGAGCCATCCGCTCGGCAACGGCACGGTCCAGTTCAAGGCGATGGTCAGCCCCGACCCGGTGATGGGCAAGCGCGGCTATCCGCTTTTGCTGGCCAGCGGGGAAACGGCCAATGGTGTGGACCGGCTGGTCGATCGCCAGCATCCGCACGACCTGTTCATGGAGCTCTCCATGTCGGTTTCGCAGAACATCGGCGAGAATAGCAGCGTCTTCCTCTACGGCGGCCTTCCCGGCGAGCCGGCGTTCGGACCGCCTGCCTTCATGCACCGCGAGGCGATCATGGACTCGCCCGAAGCGCCGATCAGCCATCACTGGCTCGATTCGACCCACATCAGCTTCGGCGTCCTGACCGGCGGAATCGTCCTCGACCGAGTGAAGCTGGAAGTCAGCCGGTTCAATGCGCGAGAGCCGGACCAGCACCGTTGGGACATCGAGACGGGTCCGTTTGATTCGACCGCGGTGCGCCTGTCGTGGAACCCGACGCGAACGCTGGCTCTGCAGGGAAGCTGGGGCCATTTCGAGAATCCCGAGCAACTCGAGCCGGGGGTCGAACAGAAGCGATGGTCCGCAAGCGCCCTCTACGCTGGCGACTTCGCGCCCGGATGGCACGTCGCAGGGACGCTGGCGTGGGGCCGGAAGACGGTCGAGCATCGTGGCGACGACGCCTTGGTCGTCGAGGGTTCGGTGAAGCATAACGGCTGGACCGTGTTCGGCCGCGGAGAGATGACCGAAAACCGGGAATTGCTCGGCCTCGAGGAACACGGACCAGCCTATAGTGTCGGCAAAGTATCGCTCGGCGCGGTACGCGACTTCCGCATTGCCGAGCATTCTTCGCTCGGCGCGGGCGGCCTGTTCTCGCTCAATTTCGTCCCGGACTCGATCGCGCCGCTCTACGGCGGGAATAATCCGATTGGCGCAATGGGCTTCGTCCGTCTGAAGCTCAATTGACTAGATCGCCATCAGCCCACATATGGCCGCTCCCCGGACCTGGTCCGGAACTGCGATGGCCCCTTCGTCTAGCGGTCTAGGACGTCGCCCTCTCACGGCGAAAACACGGGTTCGAGTCCCGTAGGGGTCACCAATTTGGAAGGCTGCGGGGGTAGCCCTCGGCAATCGGTGACAGCGCCTGACTTCGCGTATCACGACTCGACCGCCTCTCGTTCGCGGCAACGCGCACACCATGTGAGTTCGAACTTGGCGAACGGATCAGCGGCGTCGCCTGCTTTGACGCGTTCGTCCCGCCCGGCTCGCGATCGCGGCCAAAGCGATGGCCGCTGCAGTCGGGACGATCCAGTCGAGCCACGGATCGGAAGATTGCCACACGCGCGGATCGAACCCGCCCCACCAAGGCATGTTCGCCCGCAAGCCGCCCCCGAAGTGCTCGATCCAGCGATATTCAGCCTGCGTGATTTCGCGGCAGATGGACCAGGCGCAGGACGCCGCCGCTCCGGCCGTCCAATTTCTCAGCACCAATGCCACGGCCGCCTCGATCGCAAGCGCGATTCCGATATGTTCGATCACCTGCTTTGCGCGCCTAGCCGGCCAGATCGCAGTGCCCGCATCCGGCCGCGAGAAGCTGCTCGAGAGGGAGCACAGGCATTCGCGGCGGCGGGGCGGGCGAGCGAAATGAGCTCCTCGTCCGTCATGGACGAATCCTAGAAGCCGCAGTGCCGACCGTCACCTGATTGATGGCGCCAAGCTAGCGCAGCGGGGGTTCGTCGAAGCTTCTGAGCTTGCGCGAATGCAACCCCGGCCCCTCCAGCTTCAGCAGGTGCAGCGCCTCGATCCCGATCCTGAGGTGCTGACTGATCGCGCGCTCGTAGAATGCGTTGGCCTGGCCGGGCAGCTTGAGCTCGCCGTGGATCGGCTTGTCGGAGACGCACAGCAATGTTCCGTAAGGCACCCGGAAGCGATAGCCCTGCGCTGCAACCGTCGCGGACTCCATGTCGATGGCCGCCGCCCGGCTCTGGTTGAACCGAAGCGCAGAGCGGGTCAGCTGGAGCTCCCAGTTGCGGTCGTCGGTGGTGACGACCGTACCGGTCCGAAGCCGCTTCTTTACATCGTCCTCGTCTTCCCCGGTCACCGCCATCGCAGCGTCGAACAGGGCCGTCTGGACCTCGGCGATGGCAGGGATCGGGATCTCGATCGGAAGCTGGGCATCGAGCACATGGTCGTCGCGAAGGTAAGCGTGAGCGAGAACGTAGTCGCCGATCGTCTGGCTCGGCCTCAGGCCGCCGCAATGGCCGATCATCAGCCATACGTGCGGCCGCAGAACCGCGACATGGTCGCAGATCGTCTTCGCGTTCGATGGGCCGACGCCGATGTTGACGAGCGTGATCCCGCTGCGGTCGGGGCGCATCAGATGATAGGCCGGCATCTGGTGCTTTCGCCAGCTCCCGGCCGCGATCTGCGCCTCGGCATCGTTGAGGTCGCCGCGCTCGAACGTCGCTCCCGGCGCCGACAGAGCGACATAACCGTTGGATTCGTCGCGAAGAGCGCCGATCGCAAACCGCACGAATTCGTCGACGTAACGGACATAGTTGGTGAACAGGACGAAATGCTGGAAGTCGCCCGGCGGAGTGCCGGTGTAGTGCCTGAGCCGCGCCAGGCTGAAATCGGTGCGGAGGCCGTCGAAAAGCGAGAGTGGCCGCGTCGTGCCGGGCGCGGCCTCCCAGGTCCCGTCGGCAACCTCGTCGCCGATGTTGGCAAGCTCGTTCGACGGGAACCAGCGCGATAGCTCCGACGTGCTGACGTCCCCAAGATCTATGCCGCTGCCATCGAGCACATAGGCGTAGGGGATTTCGCTCGCCGAGCGGCCGATTGAAATCTCGACCCGGTAATCGCCGACGATCTGAGCCAGTTGGTCTTCGAGGTAATCGCGGAACAGCTCGGGTTGGGCGATCGTCGATACGTACGTTCCGGGCTGGTTCAGCCGGGCGAACGCGCGCGCCGGAGCGGGCTCGACCCTCGGCTTGTCATAGCGCAGCCGGAGCTCAGGATAAGCAAAGCAGCCCTTGCCGCGCTCGTGAGCCGACGGGCGCTTGCCCTTGTCGATATAGGCTTCGAGCGCCGATTGCAGGTGTTCCGCCGAGCTTCCGTAAATTGTGCTGAGCTCCGAAACGATTCCCTTGACCGCCGATACGTCCGTCATGCTCACGCGTTGGCACGGCGGCGACTTTCGGGGAAGAGGCTTGCCCTTTCGGCCACGTGCTTCGCCGCGAGCCACTCCGAGACGATTGCGGCGATTCGCTCACCGGCGCGGCCGTCCCCGAACGGAAGCGCTTCGACGGGCGGCGAGTTCGAGCCGAGCCGACGCCGGACGGCACTGACGATGCAGTTGGGGTCGGTGCCGACGAGCTCCATCGTTCCGCAGGCGATCGCTTCCGGGCGTTCCGTCCTCTCGCGCAGCACGAGCAACGGCACGCCGAGCGCCGCGGCTTCCTCCTGGATTCCGCCGGAGTCGCTGAGGACGAGATCGGAGGCGACCATCGCTTCGACCATTTCGGAATGCGAGCAGGGCTGCCTCAAGACGATTCCCGTTTCGCCGGAAAGGAGATTTCTAATGTGGCGGGACAGTTCCGGATTGGGGTGGAGAACGACCTCGACGCGGGCGAACTTCTCCCTTGCAATCGCTCTGAGCGCAGCAGCGATCCCGCTTATCCCCGCGCCCCAGTTCTCTCGCCTGTGGCACGTGACGAGGAGGGACGCCCCGGGCTTAGGGCAGGGGCTGTCCAACCGGCGCCGAATGGAGAGCGCCGCGTCGATTCCGCTATTGCCGGTCAAATGGACCACGCCGCCGACGCGCTCGCGCCTCAGGTTCGCAACGCTCAATTCCGTCGGCGCGAACAGCAAATCGGAATCCCGGTCGATGGCGATCCTGAATTCTTCTTCCGGCCAGGGGCGGCGGCGGTCATGACTTCGAAGCCCTGCTTCGACATGGGCGATCGGAAATCCCGCCATCTTCGCGGCAAGGGCACCGCCGAGCGCGCTGGAGGTGTCGCCCTGAACGACGACAAGGTCCGGCGACGCGCTGATTAAGACCGGCAACAGCGCTTTGCTGATTGCGCCGGCATGCGCGTGCGGATCCGACTGGCCGGGGCAATCGAGGCGCACGGTTGCATGGCGCTCCAGCTTGTGATCGGCTGGATCGAGTTGCGGATGTTGTCCCGTGAAGACGAGAGTCGGTGCGAGGCCGCGAATTGCAAGGGCGGTCGCAACGGGTGCAAGCTTGATCGCCTCGGGCCTGGTGCCGATGACGAAAATTACGCGGCTGGTCAGCCTTCCCCCTAGCTCGGCAGCGGCACACTGCCCCCGCCGGCGTCAGGACTCAACGAAAATTGTCGGCGTAGGCCTGGAGCTTGAGTTTCACCGGGGTGGCGGGAACGACGTGAAAGGCGATTCCGTGCCGCTCGGCATAAGCGACGGCTTCCTCCTTTGTCCGGAAGGTCAGCTTGACCTGCGTTTTGGTATCACCGGAGCCGTTCCATCCCGTCAGCGGGTCCGGACGCTGAGCCTCGCTGCGCTCAAACTCCAGCAGCCACAGGCCTGAATTGGCGCGGCCCGACTGGGTCGTTCGGCGGTCGATCTCGGAGATTCGGGCGACGGTCATGCTGCGCGAGGTGGCAAAGGTGCCGGCGGGAATCAATAGGCTCGGCGGATGGCGAACTCGACTGCTTCCGTCAGTGCCGACTTCGCCTTGCCTGAAGGAAAATTGGCGACCGCGTCGATCGCCCGCCGTCCGTAATGCCGCGCGCATTCGATCGTGTCGGACAGCGCTTCGGTCGATCGTATCAACCGGGTTGCCTGAGCGAGATCCTCGTCTCCGATCCGCTCCCCCGAAATTGCCGATCGCCAGAAGGAACGGTCGTCCTCGTTCCCACGGGCATAAGCGAGGATCACCGGCAGCGTCATCTTGCCGTCGCGGAAATCGTCCCCGACGCCCTTGCCCATGACGGCCGCGTCCGACGCATAGTCGATCACGTCGTCGGCAAGCTGGAAAGCGATCCCGAGATTCTTGCCGTAAGCCTCGAGCGCAAGCTCCGTATCCTCGCTCGCCTCCGCGACGACCGGCGCGACCCTGCATGCGGCGGCAAAGAGCGCCGCGGTCTTGGCACCGATGATCGCCAGATATTGCTCCTCGTCCGTCTCTATCCGCCGCTGGGCGGTAAGCTGCTCGACCTCGCCTTCGGCGATCACCGAAGAGGCGGAGCTCAGGATCTTGAGGACCTTCAGGCTGCCGTCCTCGACCATCAGCTCGAAGGCGCGGCTGAACAGGAAGTCGCCAACGAGCACGCTGGCCGAATTCCCCCAGATTAGGTTGGCCGTACGCTTGCCGCGCCGCATTCCGGAGCCGTCGACGACGTCGTCATGGAGAAGCGTTGCGGTGTGGATGAACTCGACCGCGGCGGCCAGCTTGTGGTGGCGATTGCCGGGATAGCCGACAAGCCTCGCGCAAGCGAGCGTCAGCATCGGCCGCATTCGCTTGCCGCCGCCCGCGATCAGATGACCGGCGAGCTCGGGGATCAGGGCGACCTTGCTTTGCATCCGGTCGAGGATGACCGCGTTGACGCCGTTCATATCGTCGGCGACGAGCTGCATCAGCGGGTCGAGCGACGGCTCGCGTTCCGAATGCAGCGGGTGAATGGTCGCAGTCACCGCGCCGCCCTAGCCGCGCGGTGCCGCTTTTCCTAGCCGGTCAGCCCCAGATGTGGACCCGTTCCTCGGGCGGCAGGTACATCTTGTCGCCCGGCTTCACGTTGAACGCCTTGTACCAAGGGTCGAAGTTCCGGACGACGCCGTTGACCCGGTACTTGGCAGGGCTGTGCTCGTTCGTGAGCAGTTGCGCTCGCAGCGCGCCTTCGCGGTACTTGGTCTCCCAGCTGTAGCCGTAGGCGATGAAGAAGCGCTGGTCGCCGGTAAGGCCGTCGATGACCGGCGGCTCGCCATGTTCGGCGACGTAGCGGCGGTAGGCCGCGTAAGCCACTTCGAGGCCTCCGAGATCGCCGAGGTTTTCCCCCAGGGTGAGCTCGCCCTTGATATGGACGCCCGGGATCGGCTCGTAAGCGTCATATTGCTTGGCGAGCCGAGACGCCTGGGCGGTGTAGAGTTTTGCGCTCGCGTCGGTCCACCAGTCGCGAAGCTGGCCCTTGGCGTCGAACTTGCGGCCCTGGTCGTCAAAGCCATGCCCGATTTCGTGGCCGATGGTTGCGCCGATGCTTCCGTAATTGGAGGCGGGATCGGCGTTCGGATCGAAATAGGGCGGCTGGAGGATCGCCGCGGGGAAGGTGATCTGGTTCTGGGTCGGATCGTAATAAGCGTTGTTGGTCTGCGGAAGCATTCCCCACAGCGCCCGGTCGACCGGCTTGGGATAGCGCGACAGCAAGAGATTCCAGTCGAACTGCGACGAGCGCATCGCGTTTCCGAACAGGTCGTCGCGCTTCACCTCGAGCGTCGAATAATCGATATATTTTACCGGGTGGCCGGTGCGCGGATCGAAGCTCGCCAGCTTTGCCAGGGCTTCCGTCTTGGTTGCCTGGTCCATCCAGCCGTTGGTTTCGATCTTTTCCTTGAGCGCCGCCCGGATGTTGCCAATCAGCTCCTGCATCTGCCGGTCGCTCTCGGGTGGGTAATGGCGCTGGACGTAGATCTGGCCGACACCCTCGCCGAGCGCATTGTTGACGATATCGACTCCGCGCTTCCAGCGGTCGCGCTGGGTTTCGACGTCGCGAAGCGTCTTCGAATAGAAACCGAACTTCGCGTCGTCGAAGGCCTTCGGCAGATACTGGGCGTGGTCGCTGATGAAGTGGAAGGCGAGCCAGTCTTTCCAGGTGTCCAGCGGCACGCTTTCGAACAATTTGCCTTCGTCGGCGATCGCGCTCGTCTGCCCCACGACAATCGTATCGACGCCCGTGAGGCCGAGCTTGTCGAGCGCCCGATCCCATTCGAACTGCGGAGCGAAGCTCTTCAGCTTGGCTCGGTTCATCGGGTTGTAGATGGCCTCGACGTCGCGGCTCTTCTCCGGCGTCCAGTGGACCTTGGCGATCGCCGTCTCGAGAGCAATGATCCGGTCCGCCCGGGCCTCGGCGTCCGCGATCCCCGCTAGCTGCTCGAGATGGATGATGTAGTTGCGATAGGCAGCGCGATATTTATCGTACTTCTCGCCCTGCAGAATGTAATAATCGCGGTTGGGAAGGCCCAGCCCGTCCTGGAACGCGTAGGCCGAATAACGGGTCGGCTCCTTGAGGTCGCTGAAGATGGCAAGCCCGATCGGCGACGGGAAACCTGGCGTCGCGAACAGGTCGATGAGCGCGGACCGGTCCTTCGCGGAAGCGATCTGGGCGAGATAGGGCTTCAGCGGTTCTGACCCGAGCTTCTCGATCTGAGCCTCGTCCATCCAGCTCGCGTAGAAGTCGCCGACCTGCTGGCCGATCCTGCCGCTGCTGGCTGAGTTCTTCGCCATGTCCTCGACCACTGCCCGGACATCCTTGTCGATCTGGTCGTTGAGGATCGAATCGATGCCGACGAAAGTGCGGTCCGCCGCGATCTGCGTGCGCTTGGACCAGCTTCCATTGACATAATCCCAGAAGTCGTCGCCTGGCTTGACCGCCGTATCCATCGCCGTCGCGTCATAGCCCCACGTGCCGTAGACGGCCTTTCCGGGCTGCGCTTCCGCTGCGGAAGAAATCGAGATCATGCTCGTCGCGACAAGCGCCAACATCTTCAACTTCATGAGAAAAACCCTCCCGATGGCAGGCTCACTGCGAAGCACGGCTCAGAACAATCGTCCAGAGGGATTTCGACAAATGCCGTTCGTCGTCAACCTGCGGGAAGGGTCAGCCTCGCAAGCAGCCCGCCGAGGTCCTCACTCTCCTCGAGCCTGACGCTGCCTCCATAGATTTCGGCGACATCGCGAACGATTGCGAGCCCCAGGCCGGTTCCTGGCTTGTCGGTGTCGAGGCGCGCTCCGCGGGCGAACAAAGTCTCGCGGTCGCGCTCGGGAATTCCTGGCCCATCGTCCTCGACGATGACGTCGACGTTGGAATCATGTTTTTCCACCGTGATGAAGACCCGGCCGTTGCCGTATTTCGCGGCATTCTCGACCAGGTTTCCGATCATCTCGTCGACGTCCTGGCGCTCGACGCGCACCTCGGCGGTCCGGTCGCCGGTGATATCCACCGTGGAGCCCTCGTAGAGCCGGTCGACCGCTCTTTGGACCGCCTCGACGCTGTCCCATACGCACGACCGCGCCTGGGCCGAGGTGCGCCGGCCGATCGCCCGCGCCCTGGCTAGGTGATGGTCGACCTGGCGGCGCATGACCGACGCCTCGCGGATGACCGTCTGGTCGAGGTCCGTGCTGTGCGCCGTCGCTGCGTTGGTGATAACGGTCAGCGGAGTCTTGAGAGCATGGGCGAGATTGCCCGCGTGGCGGCGCGCCTCTTCGGCCTGCGCCTCGCTATGCGCGAGCAGCTGGTTGATCTCCTCCGTGAGCGGCTCGATCTCGGTCGGGAAGGTGTCGGAGATGCGCTGCTCGCGCCCCGAGCGGATCGCAGCCACTTCGCGCTGGACGCGGCGTAGCGGCCAGAGCCCGTAAATCGTCTGCAACGCCCCGAGGATGAGCAAGCCCACGCCGAGCGCCAGGAAGCTCCAGAACAGGGTCTGCCTGAGGTCGTGGATCTGGCTGTCGATCATCTCGCGCGACTGGGCCACCTGGAACCGGAAGCGGACACTCGAGCCTGGAAGGATTACGTCGCGTTCGGCGACCCGAAGCGGTTCGCCAGCGAACTCATTGCTGTTGTAGACGTGCGGTGTGAGGTCGAGATGGTCCGTAACGACCTTGAGCCTCCGGTCCCACAAGGATCGCGACGGGAAGGTGTCGGTGCCTTTGCCTGAAACCTGGAAATAGACTCCGGAATAGGGCTCGATGAAGCGCTGGTCGGCAGGCGGGCGGTTGAAGTGAACCTCTCCGTCGGGTCCGATCTCGGACGCCGCGATCATTGCGTTCAGGACATAGGTCAGCTGGTCGTCGAAATTGCGGACGATCGAGGTCGTGAGGATCCGGTCGAGCGCGAAGCCGCCGGTCAGCAGCAGGATCGTGATCCACAGCGCCGCGACGACGATCATCCGCCGAGTCAGCGAACCGATGTGCGGCCGCTTCCTTTCCGGCGGTCCAGCCTCGGCCGCCGCCGTGACCGGGGCGGCTTCGTCGTTCAAGGACGCCGTTCCTCCGGCTCCTCAAGGCTGTAGCCGAGCCCGCGGATGGTGGTGATCACGTCCGGCCCCAGCTTCTTGCGGATCCGCGTGACGAATACCTCGATCGTGTTCGAATCGCGGTCGAAGTCCTGGTCGTAGATATGCTCGATAAGCTCCGTCCGGCTCACCACCTTGCCCTTGTGGTGCATCAGGTAGGAGAGGAGCTTGTACTCCTGGGCGGTGAGCTTCACCGGTTCGCCGTCCTTCGTGACCTTGCCCGAGCGGGTGTCGAGCCGGATGCCGCCGGCACGAAGCTCCGAGCTGGCGTTGCCGGAGGCGCGGCGGATGAGGGCGCGAAGCCGGGCAATCAGCTCTTCGGTCTGGAAGGGCTTGGCGAGATAGTCGTCGGCGCCCGCGTCGAGCCCCGCGACCTTGTCCGACCAGCTGTCGCGTGCCGTCAGGATGAGGACCGGCATCTTGCGGCCTTCCTTGCGCCAGCGGTCGAGGACAGTCAGGCCGTCGACTTCCGGAAGCCCGAGGTCGAGCACGATCGCGTCATATTCCTCGGTCGAGCCGAGGTAATGGCCGTCCTCCCCGTCCGTGGCGAGGTCCACCGCATAGCCGGCGCCCTCCAGGGTCGAGCGCAGCTGCCGCCCGAGATTGGGTTCATCTTCGACGATCAGAACACGCATCTATCAGTCCCCTGGGTCCGTTCGCGAACATGAACACGTGCGAAGCTGAACGGTTGCTTGTGCGCAACGACTTGTCGCACGGCAACTGGGGAGATCGGACGAAATGTCAACGGTGGCGCGGCGGCCGCCGGAGCTAGTGCGGCGAGCGGCGCTTGATCTTGCCGGTCGCGGCGTCGACGTCGACCCAGATGACCCGGCCGTCCTTCATGAACTTCAGTCGGTAGGTCGACCCGTTGAATTCAGGGCCGAGATAGTCCGCACCGGGCATGAGCGGCATGACCCGACGCTCGATCTTCGGAAGAGGCATGGAGCGGCCCTCGCGGGTCGCCTTGAAAGCGCGCTCGGCATCGCGCGGCGGGTCGGCGAACGCCGGTCCGGCAATCAGGCTCGCGGCAAACGCGGCCGAGACTAGGGTACGATACAGGCGCATGGCGATGTCTATCTGCGGCGCCTTGTAACAGAAACCATTGAATGGGCTATGAATGCTGCCGATTGGCATCGTTCAGCTGCCCACGTGCGGCGCATTTGCAACAGAGGGGTTCAGTTGCGTCAAGCCCTCCGTTAGGGCGCGGCCATGGCTGCGCCGCTGCTCTCCTATGAAAATCTGGGCCTCATTCAGGGCGAAGGCTGGCTGTTCCGCGGCCTCGATCTTTACGTCGGCGAACGCGATCGCCTGGCGCTGATCGGCCGCAACGGCGCGGGCAAGACGACGCTCCTGAAGTGCCTCGCCGCGATGATCGACCCGGACGAGGGCAGGCGGACGATCGTTCCGGGGACGAATGTGGTTTTGCTGGAGCAGGACCCGGCGATCGGCAGCGAGGGGACGTTGCTCGACTGGGTGCTCGCCGGGGCAGACGCGCCGGCGCAGCACGAGGCGGCGTCGATCGCCCACCAGATCGGGATCGACCTCGACCGGCCCTGCATGACCGCCAGCGGCGGAGAGCGGCGCCGCGCAGCCATCGTCCGCGCGCTCGCCCGCAAGCCCGACGTTCTCTTCCTCGACGAGCCGACCAACCATCTCGACCTCGGCGCGATCGAATGGCTGGAGGACTGGCTCAAGCGGTTCAGGGGCGCCTTCATCGCCATCAGCCACGACCGGACCTTCCTGAGGCGGCTCACGAAGAGCTGCATCTGGCTCGACCGGGGTACGCTTAGGCGCGCCGACATCGGATTCGGCGGTTTCGAGGCCTGGACCGAAAAGGTGTACGAGGAAGAGGCGAGGGCGGCCGAAAAGCTCGATGCGAAGCTGGCGATCGAGCTTCGCTGGCTGGAGCGCGGGGTGACTGCTCGCCGCCGCCGCAACCAAGGCCGTCTCGCGAAGCTCCACGAAATGCGGGCCGAGCGGGCGGCGATGCTCGGAGCACCGGGGGCCGCCAAGTTGGCGCTGGCCAAGGACAATGTGCGCTCGAAGGCGGTGATCGAGGCCGATCACGTAAACAAGTCCTTTGGGGAGCGGACGATCATCCGTGACTTCTCGCTGCGCATCCAGCGGGGGGACCGGATTGGTCTCGTCGGTCCGAACGGCGCGGGCAAGACCACTCTGCTCAAGCTTCTCACCGGCGAGATTGATCCGGACACCGGCAGCGTCACGCGAGCGAAGACCCTGTCCGGCATCATCATCGACCAGCAGCGCAAGCTGATGGAGCCGGATAAAAGGGTGAAGGACGTGCTCGCTAACGGCGGCGACTGGATCGACGTGCGCGGGCACAAGAAGCACATCAAGGGCTATCTCAAGGAGTTCCTCTTCGATCCCTCGCTCACCGACGCACCCATCGGGTCGCTGTCGGGTGGGGAGCGGTCGCGGCTGCTGCTCGCGCGGGAGTTTGCGCGCGAGGCGAACCTGCTCGTTCTCGACGAACCGACCAACGACCTCGACCTCGAGACCCTGGACCTGCTGCAGGAAGTCATCGCCGACTATGAGGGGACGGTGCTTCTCGTCAGCCACGATCGCGATTTCCTCGACCGGACGGTGACGATCACGCTCGGCCTCGACGGGTCAGGCAAGGTCGACATCGTCGCGGGCGGCTATGACGATTGGGAGAAGAGGCGGAAATCCCCCACTCCCGCTCACGGGAAGGGGCAGAGGGGAGGGGCTGTGAAGGCGTCACCTGGCCCCAACACTCCCTCCCCTCAATCCCCTCCTGCGAGCGCGAGGAGAAGCAAGCTGACCTACAAGGACCAGCGCGATCTCGACCGGCTACCCGGCGAGATCGAGCGGATCGAGGCGGAGATCGCGAAGGCCGAGGAGGCGCTCCACGACTCCGAGCTTTACTCACGCGATCCGACAACCTTCGCGTCGCTCACCGGCGAGCTGGAACGGCTTCGAGCGGACAAGCACTCGGCCGAGGAGCGCTGGCTGGAAGTCGCCTCGATGGCCGAGGAGCTGCAGAGTCAGGCGAGCTGAGCCCGGGCCCGCTCCTCCACCCTCTTCTCGAGGATCTTCAGGGGCATCGCGCCGTCCTTCAGAACCTCGTGGAATTCGTGGATGTCGAACTTCGACCCGAGGATCGACTTCGCTTTCTCGCGAGCCCGGAGCCAGGCGAGGTGGCCGACCTTGTAGCTGCACGCCTGGCCGATCGAGCAGCAATAACGCTCGACCTCGCGCTGCACCCGCGGGCGAGGGAAGCCCGTGGTCGAAGCCATGCTCTCAACGGCTTTCTCCCGGCTCCATCCCTTGGCGTTCAGGCCCGTGTCGACGACAAGACGCGACGCGCGGAACAAGAATGACTGGAGGTAGCCGGCCTTCTCGATCCCGCTGTACCCACCGATCTCGTCGGACAGCTGTTCGGCGTAGAGCGCCCAGCCCTCCAGATAGCTGTTGTAGAAGCTGATCTTGCGCAGCATCGGAATTTCCTTCGACGTCTGCGCCAGGCTGATTTGAAGGTGATGGCCCGGAACGCCCTCGTGGTAGGTCAGCGAGGGAAGCGAATATTTCGGCCAGTCGTGGGTCGACTTGAGGTTGATCCAGTAGATCGCCGGCCGCGAGCCGTCGAGCGTGGCGCTATTATAATAGCCGTTCGGCGCGCCGTCCTGGATCTCGATCGGGACTCGCCGGATTTCGAGCGGCTGGTTGGGAAGCGTTTTGAATGCCTTTGGAAGCAGGCCCATCATCTGCTTCACGTTGGCGTTGAGACTCGCGAGTAGCTGCGCGCGGCCCGCGTCAGTGTCGGGGTAAAGCTGCGCCGGCGACGCGTTGAGCGCGGCCAGGCGTTCGCCGACCGCGCCCTTGGTGAAGCCCGCGCCCTTGAGGATCGCGTCCAGCTTGCCGGTGTATTCCGCGACCTGGTCGAGACCGAGCTTGTGCACCTCGTCCGGAGTCATGGTGGTGGTCGTCGCTTCGGCAAGCGCCGCGGCATAGAGCGCTTCGCCGTCCGGAAGGCGGGTGGCGCCGTCGCCCGGACGGGTCGTCGGCTTCAGCTGGTTGATCATCGCGACCTGGCGATCGAGCGCAGGATACACCTCCGCCTCGACGATCTTCGTTGCGCGTGCAGCCCAGTCGCCCGCAATGTTCTTCTCCTTTGCGCGGCCGGCGAGGGACGTGACCAGACCGTTGCTCGCGGCAGGCTGGTTGCGCAGCTTGGCGATCTGGCCGAGCGCGAGATCGAGCGACCAGGCCGGAGCGAGATAACCGCGCGCGGCCATCGCCTTCTGGTCCTCGGTCTCGAAATCCAGGAGCTTCGCGAACTCCGCCAGGCGCGAAAGATAGGCCTCCGCATCCGCCGCGTTTTCAACCGGGTGCGTGCTGTTCAGGAAGTCGGGAATCCCGAAATAAACGCCGTCCTGTTGGCTGATGTCATAGGGGTTCTGGACGCTGCTGATGCCGAATTTGGGATAAGCGACGAGATTCTGCTCGAGCCCGTACATGACGATCTCGCGGTTGAGAGCGCCCTCGGGCGAGAGCGTTGCCGGGTCGATTGCCTGGAGCATCGCGAGCGACGCCTTGTCGTGGGCGAGGCTCTCGCGCCGCGACTGGTCGAAGGGCTTGGGGTCAAAGGTCGAGCGCAGATAGGCCAGCTCGCCCTTGTCGATCCCGAGCGACGTGGCAAACCCCGGGCTGTCCTTCATGGTCTGGGTGAATATCTTGTCGAAGGCCGCATTGAGTGCGGCATCGGCACTGCCCGCAGCGCCTTGGGCGAAGGCCAGAGCCTTTGCCGGTGCCGAAGATAGCATCGGCACGAAAAGCACGGCAGTGCTGGTCGAAAGGAATGAGCGGCGGTCCATTCGTCGATCCTTCTGGAATTCAGGCGGTCGCACGTTCGGACGGTTTTGGCCGGACGGCAACCGCCGTTGGTCGAAGCATAATGTGCGCTGGTCGGTGGGCGCGGTCACAGCGCTGACACTTGAAGCGACCGCGAGCTTCGCCACCTTGGGCGCATGATCGACATTCGCGCCTTCGATAGCCTCGGCCACGCCGACCACGGCTGGCTCGACGCCCACCATCATTTTTCCTTCGCCGACTATCACGACCCGGACCGGATGGGTTGGGGCCGCATTCGCGTCTGGAACGACGACAGGATCGCCGGGAAGAGCGGCTTTCCGCCGCACCCGCACCGCGACATGGAAATCATCACCTACGTCCGGACCGGGGCGATCACGCACCAGGATTCTATGGGCAACAAGGGGCGGACCGCGGCTGGAGATGTCCAGGTGATGAGCGCTGGCACCGGGGTCGTCCATTCCGAATTTAATCTGGAGGACGAGGACACCACGCTGTTCCAGATCTGGGTCGAAACCGATCGCGCGTCGGCTCAGCCGGCGTGGGGCGCGATGCCCTTTCCGAAGGAAAGCCGCCAGGGATCGTTCCAGCTTCTCGCAAGCGGTGATTCGGACGACGGCGCGCTGACGATCAATGCTGATGCCCGAGTTCTCGGCGCCACGGTGAAAACCGGCGACAGCGTTGCCTACGAAACCGATCCCGGACGGCACGTCTATCTCGTCGCCAGCGGCAAGGTGCGGGTGAACGGCAAGGCCGCGAACTCGCGCGACGGGATCGCGATCACGGGCGAGCCCAGTGTGACGATCGAGGCCGACGAGGACTCCGAGCTGGTGCTGGTCGACGCCCGTTAATGTAAGCTGTGCTTGAAGTCGCGCTCGCGCGGCGGCATGGAGCCACACCGCGCGAGTAAAAAGCGCGCTCCATCCATCGCTTCGGGATCATGAACTCGCCCTTGCGGATCACTGTCGCTGTCTCGGTTTGCCTGCTCGGCGCGGGCGCGCCTGCGCTCGCCCAGGAAAATCAGGTCTCTGCCACGCCTCCGCAGAACGAGGTCGTCGGGCCGCCGCAGCTGCAAAACTTTTCTCTCAACGGCACCGTGACTCGCTCGTCGGAGGAGCCTGCTCCAGTCCAGAGCCCGCCGGCGACTCAGCAGCAGCCGAGCCGGCAGGCGCCTGCGCAGACCGAATCGGCCGCCGCTTCGAGCGCGGACAGAATGGCGAACACCAGGCCGGCGGCCCGCGAGCCGACTCAACAGCGCGAGTCGACTCAGGCCACCGCGAATCCGGTCACTACCGATCTTTTCGCTTCATCAGGCACCGGGACTACAACCAGCGGCGCCGCCGATTCACTTCCACAGCAGGACCCGGCCTTGCCACCGCCTCCTGCAGCAGTGACATCGTCCGGCACAGTCGCGATGCTCCCGTGGATTATCGCCGCGCTGGTTCTCGCCGGAGCGGCCGCATGGTTCTTCCTTCGCCAGCGCCCGCGCACGAGCTATGCGGCCGCCGGCCATTCGAGCGCTTTCGAAGCGCCGGAAGCCGTTCCCCAGACTGCGGTTCGCCCGGCGCCTGTGCAGCCGAAGGCCGAGCCGACGGGAATCGTTTCATCGAGCCTGCGTCCCTGGCTCGAAATTGAATTCACTCCCCAGCGCGGCGTGGTGGACGATGCCAAGGCCGCGGTCGCCTTCGAAGTGTCCGTACTCAACTCGGGCAGCGTCCCGGCGCGCGACATCCACCTCGAGGCAAGCTTGTTCAATGCCGGGCCGATGCAGGACCAGCAGATCCGCCTCTTCTTCCAGAACCCGGTGGCGAAGGGCGACAAGATTCCCGTCATTCCGCCGTTCAAACGGATCACGGTCAACACCGCGGTCTTCCTCGCCCGCGACCAGGTCAAGCCGATCGAGATGGAGGGCCGGACCCTGTTCGTGCCGATGATCGCGTTCAATGCGCTCTACGGCTGGAGCGGAGGAAAAGGGCAGACGTCCGCGAGCTATCTGGTCGGCAAGAAGACGAGCGGGGACAAGCTTGCTCCGTTCCGCCTCGACCTCGGCCCGCGCGTGTTCCGGAACCTCGAAGCGCGCGCGCACGAGCTCCAGCTGCGCAAGTAAGCCGGACTACAACACGGTCGAGTTGTAGCTGTGCCAGGCGAGGATGGCCGCTGCCCCGCGATAGGGCCGCCATCGTTCGGCGATTTCGCGAAGATGCTTTTCCGACGGCTTCTCCGCGAGGCCGAGGAGTCGGCCGATCTCCACCTGCACCGCGAGGTCGCCGGCGGGCCAGACGTCCGGCCGCCCCTCCGCGAAGAGAAGGTAGATTTCGGCGGACCATCGGCCGATGCCCTTGATCTTCATGAGGTGGGCGATCGCGTCCTCATCGTCTGCTGGAAGCGCTGCCAGGTCCAGCTCGCCGGACAGCACGAGCTCGGCGAGGCTTCTCGAATAGCCGGCCTTCTGGCGCGAAATCCCCGCGACCCGAAGCTCCTCGTCGGTCGCCTTCAGGATCGCCCCCAGATCGGGCGGCGAGCCGTAGCCTGCCTCCAGCTTCGACCACATCGACCGGGCCGCGGCGACGCTTACCTGTTGCCCGACGATGGTGCGAAGCAGGGTGTGCGCGCCCGGGTCGCTCCGGCGCGGTTCGGGAATCCCGTGCTTGTCGACGACTTTGGCGAATGCCTTCTCGCGAGCGGCAAGCGCCTCGACGGCGGCCCTGATCGTGTCGGGGGTCCTGACCATCAGCCGGCGGTGGCCGCATAAAGGGCGACCGCAGCCGCGTTCGAGACGTTGAGGCTTTCGACGGTGCTCGTGATCGGAAGCCTGGCCAAAGCGTCACAATGCTCGCGGGTGTTGGGCCTGAGGCCAGGCCCTTCGGCGCCCAGAACGATGGCGACCCGCTTGGGTCCCAGTGCTTCCTTCAGGTCCATTCCCGCGTCCCCGGCAAGGCCGATTCGCCAAAACCCGGCATCGGCAATGTCGCCGAGCGCTCGCGCGAGGTTCACCGTCCGGACCCACGGCACCGCCTCCAGAGTGCCTGACGCTGCCTTGGCGAGCGCACCGCTCTCCGGCGGCGAGTGCCGGTCTTGCGTCACGATCCCGATCGCACCGAAGGCGGCGGCCGATCGGAGGATCGCGCCGACATTGTGCGGGTCGGTGACCTGGTCGAGCACCAGCAGCACCGCGGTTTCGGGTGAGTCGGCCAGCAAATCGTCGAGCCAGACGTCTTCGAGCGGCTCGACCTCGATGACGACTCCCTGGTGCGGAGCGTCGCTGGGGACCAGCCTGCCGAGATCGGCTACGTCGGCGAGCGTTACCGGAACCTGCTTCGGGAATTGCATGAACTCGGCGGCGTCGCGCGTTGCCCACGCCTTCACGATTGTCCTGCGCGGATTGTCGAGCGCTGCCGCGACGGCGTGACGGCCCCAGAATCGCGGCCGGCCGGGAGTGCCGTGCTGATGGTGGGAGCGCTTGCGGGCCATGGCCGCCGCTCATGCTGGCGACCATCACTCGACGCAAGCCCCGGCTATAGAAGTCCTTCCGCCACCTTCCGCCTCGTGCGCCACGTCCCGACGAGGATCAGCAGGAGGATCGGATAGCTCCAGAAGATCGATGCCGCGGCATAGGCTCGCGGGATGAGGTGCGGATCGATCGCCTTCATGACGTGCGACATCGTCGTGGTCAGCTGAAGGCCGGCGACCCAAATCGGCCAGAAGCGCCGGGACGTGAGCGCGACGAACGTAAAGGCAAGTAGCATCGCGACGTCGATCCCGAGCAGCACCAGGTCCGGCTTGCTGTATCGCTCAGCAACCGGCGGAATGACGACGACAGTGACGATCGTCGCAAGGAGACACGCCGTCGCCGCGATGCGCTCATCCTTGCGGCCGCGCCACCAGGCAAAGCCGCAGATCAGGAGCAGGATTGCCCAGAATATGATGTAGTGGGGGATCATCGCTTACTCGACCGGACCACATTGCTGCGGCCCGGTCAAAGTCGTTCAGGCAACGATTCGAAGCTCGGCCGTGGCGCTGACCGGCGGGCATTCCTGGCCGTCGCCCCAGCTGACGGTACGGAGCCCGGGAACCTTTCCCTTCGCATCCGCGAGCCGCTCATGACACTCGACGATCGCTCCGCGAGTCTCGACGAGGCCGCTCACGGCGGACGCCAGCTTCTCGAGCGTCGGATGGATGACTCCATAACCCACGCCGGCGATCGCATTGACGTGCATGATCCGGGCCTGAAGCTCGGCGATCTCGTTGAGCGCGGTGTCGATCGTCTCTTCGACTGTGCGCACCTGGGTCGCGACCTCATAGGCGGCATTTTCGATCATTTGCTTGCGCATGACTGCTCCTTCTCCGGGGCGCGTCGCCTCGAAGTGAATTGTCGGATTCGATTGGGCCGGTTCGACTAGCTCTTCAGCAGCCTTGCGAGGCTTTCCAGGCCGGCGAGATACATGCCGGCGGAAAAGGCAGCCCCGGTCGCAATTAGGACGATCCAGAGCAGCCGAAGGCCGACACTCATCTCATTCCGGGGGTGGCTCCTCGTGGCGAACGGCAATTGCAGGGAAGACCAGGAAAATCCGTTCTTCTGCTCGGTATGAAAGCCCGCACTTCCCCAGGCCTCCCCTGCGCGACCAGCGTGCCGAATCTGATTGCTGACCGCGGCGCTTTCGTTGCCCGCCGGGGAGCTGGGCTCAATGTACGGCGATTGATGTATCAATCGTTGATATGGCTCCGCGACTTGCGAGACGATGCGCGCAGCTTGAGAGCGGCGCGGCACTTCGAGCGTGTGGAGCGATTGGCGGATTCGCTGGTCGACCGTGTGCGGCGAGATTCCGAGCTCGGCCGCAATTTCCTTCGACGACATGTGCTGCGCGACAAGGCGCAGGCAGTCGAGCTGCCCGTCCGTCAGCTTCGCCACGCGATCCGCAACTTCTGGCTCGATGTCCGCGGGACCTGAGTCCCCGAGCGCGGGATTCGGCACCCGAGCTTTTCCTTTCAACTCTCACAATGCCCCGGCTCAATGCCCGAGTCAGCGGCAACTTACGTCAGAATGGACCCGTCGGCCAAGGACGAAGGGTTATCTTTCGTTAAGGGCGCTGGATTCAGCAGGAGTGATTGCTCAAGTCCGAGGCCCTTGCAGCGCGGGTCGGCCCCGCAGCCGAGTCATTGATCCGTAACCCACGCGTCACTCGCTCGTAGCAGTGGCTGATTAAACGCTGAGTCGCCGGGAGCAAAGATACGCTTCCCAAGGGGACCTAAATGACCAAGCGCAAAGCAGCTTTCGCAACACTCGTCGCCGCAATTTCCATTCCGGCAGCCGCTGACGCTCGCACTCAGATGCGCGCGGTGGGTTCGTCGACCGTTTATCCGTTCGCCAAGGTCGTCGCGGAGCGCATAGCACGTGCCAATCCGCGACTCGGAACTCCAATCATCGAGTCGACTGGCACCGGCGCGGGCATGAAGCTCTTCTGCGGCGGTGTCGGCGAACGCTTTCCCGACGTCGAGAACGCTTCCCGCCGGATGAAGGCCTCCGAAGCCAAGCTGTGCCAGCAGAACGGCGTGAGCCAGATCACGGAGATCCAGGTCGGCATCGATGGCATCAGCTTCGCGACTGCGAAGGCAAGCCCGTTCCGCAGCCTCACTCAGCGCGAAATCTATATGGCAATCGCCAAGACCCCGTTCGGCAAGCCGAACCGCGCCAAGACGTGGCACGACATCAACGCGAGCCTCCCCAACGTGCCGATCCGGATCTACGGGCCGCCGCCAACGTCGGGCACGCGCGACGCGCTGGGCGAGCTGATCATGACGCCGCCGTGCGAAGCCAATGCAGCGATGGCCGCCCTCAAGAAATCCAACGAAACCAAGTTCAAGGCAACTTGCACGGGCGTTCGTGAGGACGGCGGCTACGTCGAGGCCGGCGAGAACGACAATCTGATCGTCCAGAAGATCGAGTCGAATGCTGGAACGATCGGTATTTTCGGTTTCTCATATCTTGAGGAAAACCAGGACAAGTTGCGGGGCATTCCGATCAACGGCGTCAATCCGACGTACGACACGATCAGCACGTTCAAATATCCCGGCGCCCGTCCGCTCTACATCTACATCAAGAACGCGCACGCGAACGCCATCCCGGCGGTTCGCGCCTATGCGGCCGAATTTACGAAGGAGAGCGCGTTCGGGCCGAACGGCTACCTTCGCCGTTCCGGCTTGATCTCAGCGCCGAACGGCACTCGCGCACGCAGCCAGCAGCTCGCGCGGGCACTTCAGGCGCTCAACCTCGCAAGTCTCAAGTAGCAGCGAAGCCGGCGTAGTCGACATTGGAGGCGCGGCCGCGGCGGCACGTTCGCCGAGGCTCGCGATCGGGGCAAGGAGAAGAGTTAGATGAAATCCAAGTTTTTTGCCGCGCTTCTCGCGGGGGGCAGTTTCTGGATCGGAGTGCCGGCGTACGCGCAGGATGCGCAGCAGCAGGAACAGCCGACGCCGACGCAGCCTGATCCGTCCGATGCGACCGCCGATGCGGCGATCGCAAACGCGCAGGCGGTCGACGACGCTCAGGCCAAGATCGAACTGCTTCAGGCTCAGGTCGAGGCCCTCCAGGCGTCGATCGAGCAAGTAAAGTCGTCGATGGTCAAGGCGACGCCGGCGTGGAAGGGTGGGCCACAATTCGAGGACAAGGATGCCGGGTGGAGCTTCAAGCCGAAGGGCCTGCTTCAGTACGACGCCGGCTATGTGGGTTTTCCGAACGGCGATGAACTTCGGGGCCAAATCCTCGGGATCAACCAGAACGGAACGCAGGCCACGTCCGCAGGCCTCAACTATAACAATCTCGGCTGGAACACCCGGGCGCGCCGGTTGACGATCGGAGCAGACGGGACGCTGCCGGGCGGATTTCGGTACAGTGCCGAGTTCAACTTCGCGCAGGCACAGGTCGACTTTGAAGACGTGCTGCTGGCGTACGACTTCAAGAACTCGCCGATTACAGCGCAAGTCGGCTATTTCTATCCATTCTCAAGTCTCGAGACGATGACCAGCTCCAAATACACGTCATTCATGGAGCGCGCGGGAATCACGGATGCGTTCAGCCACAACCGTCGTATCGGCGCAGCCCTCCTCGCAAACGACAAGACGGCCGACAAGTGGGTCGCTCAAGCCGGCATTTTCAGTGAGGAGATGAACGGCAACGACTTCAACCGCACTGGTTGGATGTTCGGAGCGCGCGGCGTCTTCTCACCAACGCTCGGAACGACCCGACTGCACTTCGGAGCGAACTTCCAACACCGTGTGAACAAGAAGGAAGCCCAAGGCAAAAACTACCAGGCGCGGCCAATGACGCAGATCACGGGCGAGCGTTTCATCAGCACGGGCAATATACCCTCGAAGGGCGACGATATTGTCGGCCTCGAACTCGCCGCCATCATGAAACAGTTCCATTTTGCGGCAGAGGCACAGAAAGTCTGGGTGCGCGGCACGTACGACCAGGCTGAACTCGACTCGGTTCTCGGCGACCTCGGCACCAACACGACACCAGTCGGAGCTGCGCTCAACGGCAATCCCGGCTTCTGGGGCGGCTATGCCGAGGTCGGTTTCTTCCTGACGGGGGAAACCCGCGCCTACAAGGGCGGGAGCTTCGGCCGGGTTAAGGTGCTCAGGCCCTTCAATGAGGGCGGCTGGGGCGCGATTCAGCTGAACGCGCGCCTCGATCATCTCGATCTCTCCGATCGCGTGGACGGCGGCTCGACGTTGCTCGCTGCGCCATTCTACGTGAATGGCGGCAAGCAGACAGCTTACCAGGCAAGCATTATTTGGAACCCAATCGATTACATCCGCTTGATGGCGCAATATTCGCACCTCAAGGTAACGGGCGGTCCGCGCGTCAGCGTCTCGACCTCACCGAATCCGGCCGCTGCGGAACTTGGAATGTTTCCGTTCGACACGATCACTCCAGTCGACGGACGCGACTTCGACAGCGACGTTTTCACGATGCGTGCGCAAGTCGATTTCTAAAACCCGGAGCGCGATCTCGCCTTTCGGTCCTCCCTCCCCTTCGATCCGAAAGGCGGCCCCCTCGTCACGATGGCGAGGGGGCGTCGTGTCTTCGTCCGTGGCGCGCACACATTCCAATCGGCTAGAAAGCGCGCCATGCCGACTGAAAGTCTGGAAATGCGTGCTCTAGTCGATGCACTCGACGAGCCCGCGCTGATCGTCGAGGGGCTGACCGTCAGTTTCGCGAACGGCAGCGCAAAAAGCGTGCTCGGTGACGGGATCGAGGGTCGCGACGTTCGGCTTGTGATCCGGCATCCCGATGCTCTCGGGAATATACTCACGGGCCGTCCGGGCGAGGTCGAGCTGACGGGCATTGGTGAAGTCGATCGCCCGTGGCGGCTCGTGGTTCGAGACCTGGGTCACGGCGCGTCCTTCGTGCGCATGATCGATCGTGCGGCGGCGGTTTCGGCGGAAAAGATGCGGGTCGATTTCGTCGCCAACGCCAGCCACGAGCTGCGCACACCGCTCGCGACTGTCATCGGCTACGCGGAGACCCTCACCGACGATCCCGACCTACCGCCGGCTGTCCGGGAGAAGTTCGCCCACACAATTCGCGACGAGGCGAGGCGAATGCTTCGCATAATCGAGGACCTGATGAGCCTCTCGCGGATCCAGGCTGACCGCTTCGTCGAGCCGGACGACCTCGTTGGCGTCGAAGAAATCGTTCGCGGATCGGTCGAAAATGCGCGGCACGTCGGCCCGAACGGCGAATGTCGGTTCATCGTCAACGTGCCTTCCGATCTGCCGCGGGTGAAAGGAGACCGGGGACAGCTTTTGCAAGTGTTCGACAACTTGCTCAGCAATGCCGCCCGCTATGGCTGGGATGAATCGGGCTCGCCGGTCGACATCACGGCTTTGGCTGCCCAGGGCCTGATAACCGTGACCGTCACTGACCACGGTCCAGGAATCCCGCGCGAGCATATCCCGCGGCTTACCGAGCGTTTTTATCGCGTCGACGAGGCGCGCAGTCGAAGCACGGGAGGTACCGGCCTCGGTCTCGCCATCGTCAAGCATATCGTGGAGCGTCACAGCGGCACGCTCAGGATCAGGAGCGAAGTCGGAATTGGAACGACCGTATCCGTGTCTCTTCCGATCCCGGCCTGAGAGACTGTCATGGCAGCGTAACAAGACCGTCACGAGACTGTCAGAAGCCCTTGTTAGAGGGCTGATGACTGCTTCTCGGCCAAGGACAGGCAATGAAAAAACTGATGGTTGCAGCGCCTCTGGCGACCTTGCTCGCGGCATGCGGATCGAACTCACCAGGCGGCGGCGGAGGTTCGTCGAGCGATATCCATATCGTGGGCTCGTCCACCGTTTATCCGTTCACAAAGGCGGTCGCGGAAGAGTTCATGCGCGCGAATCCCGGTATCACGGTGACAGTCGAATCGACGGGCACCGGCGCAGGCATGAAGCTTTTCTGCGCGGGCGTCGGCAATCGATATCCAGATATCGAGGACGCTTCCCGCGCGATGAAGAAGAGCGAGCATGACAGCTGCGTGCAAAACGGGGTCAAGAGCGTCATCGAGGTCCCCGTGGGAATCGACGGACTGACCATCATCGAGGCCAAAACCGGCCCCGCCATGAACCTGACCCAGGCCGATATCTACAAAGCGCTTGCTGCCAATCCTTTCGGCAAGGGGCCGAATACCGCGCAGACCTGGAAGGACGTCAATCCGTCGCTTCCCGCGATCAAGATCCGGGTCCTTGGTCCGCCACCGACCTCGGGCACGCGCGACAGCCTTGCGGACCTCTATCTAGAGAAGGGCTGCGACACCGACTCCGCGATGAAGGCGCTCAAGAAGAGCGATGAGGACCAGCACAAGCAAGTTTGCACGAAGATTCGCGAGGACGGCGCCTATGTGGAAGCCGGCGAAAACGACAACCTCCTCGTACAGAAGGTCTCCGCCGATCCGGGCACGCTTGGAATCCTCGGTTTCTCCTACCTCGATGAGAATGCGGACAAGATTCGCGCGGTCCAGATCGCCGGCGTAACTCCGTCCGAGGAGACGATCGCAAATCTAAGCTATCCGGGCGCGCGCAAGCTCTACATCTACCTGAAGGGCGAGCATTTGCAGGTAAAGCCCAAGATGCGCGATTTCGTCGCGGCCTACGCCAGGATGTGGAACAAGGGCGGGCCTCTCGAGCGTGTCGGCCTGGTGCCGTTTGGCGGAGCCGATTCGGCCGACGCTGCGACGCAGGCAACCGACCTGAAGCCGCTCGATCCGAGCAGCCTGAAGTAAGGCAGGAAAGGGCGTGAGCCTCAGCCTCGTCCTGATAGCGGTTCTGTTTGTCGCTCTTGCTACCGGCTGGTTCGGGTTTGTGCGCGGCCGGCGGATGCGCACGGCCGGCCGGCTACATTCGCTTCCTGTCTATCATGGCGCCAACGCCGCATTATGGGCGGCGATTCCGGCATTGCTGCTGCTTGCCATGTGGGCGCCGATCCAGTCGCGCATGGTCGACCAGGCGGTGCTGTCGAGTCCGGAGGGCAGGGGTCTTCCGGCATTCGAAATGCAGCGGCAATCGATCCTCTCCGAAGCGCGAGAGATTGCACATGGCGAGCGAGAGCAGGGCTTCAATCCCGAGTCGTCGCAACTCGCGCCCCGGGTCCGTGAAGCCGAAACCCGATACGCGTTGATCGGCGGCGCAATCGCGGTGTTCGTCGGACTCGCTGCGGCGGCGCTCGCGCTACGCCGAAGCACCCCTCAGTTCCGTGCGCGTGCGGGAGTCGAACGCTGGTTGATGGCCGTCCTGTTCGCTGCGTCGCTCATCGCGATCCTGACGACGCTCGGCATATTGCTCTCACTGATGTTCGAGAGCCTGCGCTTCTTCCGGCTCTATCCGCTACACTCCTTTCTCTTCGGACTGGAATGGAGCCCGCAAACCGCGATCCGAGCCGACCAGGCCGGCTCGTCGGGAGCGTTCGGATCGATTCCGCTGATGTGGGGAACGTTCTTCATCGGCGCGATCATCGCCATGGCGGTGGCGGTCCCGCTGGGGCTGATGAGCGCGATTTACCTTACCCAATACGCTCATCCGAGCGTACGCGCCTGGCTGAAGCCGATCCTGGAGATTCTCGCTGGCGTCCCGACCGTCGTCTACGGCTATTTCGCCGCATTGACGGTCGCGCCGATCGTTCGCGATTTCGGACTGTCGCTCGGTATCAGCTCGGCGAGCAGCGAAAGCGCATTGGCAGCGGGTTCGGTCATGGGAATCATGATCATCCCTTTCATCAGCTCGATGGCAGACGATTCGATCGCAGCCGTGCCGCAGGCGATGCGCGACGGAAGCCTGGCGATGGGGGCGACGAAGTCGGAAACGATCCGCAAGGTCCTGCTACCCGCTGCGCTCCCAGGCGTGATGGGCGGCGTCCTTCTCGCCGTGAGTCGCGCCATCGGCGAGACGATGATTGTGGTCATGGCCGCGGGCCTCGCCGCCAACCTCACCGCCAATCCATTCGCGAGCGTCACCACCGTCACGGTTCAGATCGTGCAGCTGCTGACCGGCGACCAGGAGTTCGACAGCGCCAAGACCCTTGCCGCGTTCGCGCTCGGACTGGCGCTGTTCCTGATAACGCTCCTGCTCAACCTCATCGCGCTGCAGATCGTGCGGCGATACCGGGAGCAATATGAGTAGCGCAGCACCCACTCGATGGACCGATGTTTCAATGGTGAAGCGCGTTCGCCGCCGCTACGCGGCGGAAAGGCGCTTCCGCCTGCTCGGGCTCGCGGCCGTGAGCGTATCGGTGCTTTTCCTCGCCTTCCTCCTGTACACGATGGGCGTGAAGGGCCTCGGCGGCTTCGTCCATTACGAAGCCGCCCTGACAATCGATTTTACCCGGAGCGACCTCTTCCTCGATCCCGCCGCGCTGCGCGGCCCGGACGCGCGGCAGGCGGTCGTCAGTGCCGACCTCGAAAGCGCGATCTCCAACGCGGCGGTCGCTGCTTATGGCGAGAGCGCCGCCGAGATGTTTGGCGGCGGAGCGGTCGACAAGCTGACCGAGGCCATCGTCCGCAATCCGGACATGCTTAACGGAAACGTGAGTTTGTGGCTTCCGGTCGGGAGCAAGATCGACGTTGCAGCCAAAGGGGATTCCGACGCTGGCAGCGAGTATCTCGTCAGCGCGCTGCAGCAGCGGCATGCTCTCAAATGGACCTTCAATACGCAATTCCTGGCTGCCTCCGATTCAACTGATCCGTCTGCGGTAGGTGTCTGGGGTGCGCTGAAGGGCAGTTTCCTGACGATCCTCGTCACCATGCTGCTGGCCTTCCCCGTCGGCGTGCTGGCGGCGGTCTATCTGGAGGAGTTCGCGCCGAGGAACCGCTGGACCGACGCCATCGAAGTTTCGATCAACAACCTCGCTGCCGTTCCATCGATCATTTTCGGATTGCTTGGTCTGGCAGTTTTCCTGAATTTTCTGAACCTGCCCCGATCGGCGCCCCTCGTCGGAGGAATGACGCTCGCGCTCATGACCATGCCGGTGATCGTCATCGCAGGCCGTAATGCGATCAAGACGGTCCCGCCTTCGATCCGCGATGGGGCGCTGGCCGTAGGCGCGTCCAAGATGCAGGTGACGTTCCATCATGTGCTTCCGCTTGCGCTTCCGGGAATCCTGACGGGCACGATTATCGGCATGGCGCGTGCGCTCGGTGAAACCGCGCCCCTGCTGATGATCGGGATGCGCGCTTTCATCGCCGCGCCACCCGGTGGGATAAGCGAGCCTGCGACCGTTCTTCCGGTACAGATATTTCTCTGGTCGGACGAAGTGGACCGGGGCTTTGTAGAAAAAACGAGCACCGCGATCATCGTCCTGTTGCTGTTCATGCTGTTGATGAACGGCCTCGCCATTTATCTCCGTAACCGCTTCGAGCGCCGCTGGTGATGCTGATGAAAGAAAAAATGCCACTTACGCCCGTGACGCCGGTGCCTGCTGAGCCAGCGGCCATCGCGGCCGGAGCCCACCGAAAGGAATCGTCGACCGCCGAGGTGAAGTCCGGATCGGAAAGCGCGCGATCGGAGCGGGCCGAACCGCTCGTCGATGTATCGAATCAGGTGAATATCGAGGACAGCTGGGCGGAAAAGATCGATCCGGCCAGAGAGCCGAAGATGTCCGCGAACGGAGTCAGCGTCTTTTACGGATCCAAGCAGGCGCTCAAGGACGTCTCGATCCGGATCTACGACGACCTCGTCACTGCCTTCATCGGGCCATCGGGCTGTGGCAAGTCGACATTCCTTCGCTGCCTCAACCGGATGAACGACACTATCCCGTCGGCGAAAGTCAACGGCCGCATCGAACTTGACGGCGAGGACATCAATGCGTCCGAGATGGATGTCGTGCAGCTTCGAGCGCGAGTGGGCATGGTGTTCCAGAAACCCAACCCGTTCCCAAAGTCTATCTTCGAGAATGTCGCCTACGGGCCGCGAATTCACGGACTTGCGCAGTCCAAGGCCGAGCTTGAGCAGATAGTCGAAAAGAGCCTCAAACGGGCTGGCTTGTGGGAGGAGGTAAAGGATCGTCTTGCCGAAAGCGGGACTGCGCTTTCCGGAGGCCAGCAGCAGCGTCTCTGCATCGCGCGTGCGATTGCTGTCGACCCGGAAGTGATCTTGATGGACGAGCCGTGCTCTGCCCTCGACCCCATCGCGACCGCCAAGATCGAGGAGCTGATCCACGAGCTTCGAGGCCGTTATGCAATTGCGATTGTGACTCACAACATGCAGCAGGCCGCGCGCGTCTCGCAGCGCACTGCCTTCTTCCATCTGGGCGAGCTGGTCGAATACGGCCGGACCTCGGAAATTTTCACGAACCCGCGCGAACGGCGGACAACCGACTACATCACCGGTCGCTATGGCTGAGGAACAGGGCATGCAGCAGGCCAGCAGACATACGCTCAAGGCCTTCGACGAAGATATCGAACGCCTTCGCGCGCTCATCAGTCAGATGGGCGGTCTCGCCGAACATGCGATCGGCGAAGCCATGCGCTGCCTTATCCAGCGCGATTCCGCGGCTGCCGAGAAGGTCATCGCCGACGACAAGAAGCTCGATGCGCTGGAGGTGGAAACCGAGCGTCGTGCGGTGCAGTTGATTGCCCTTCGCGCACCGATGGCTGGCGACCTTCGCGACGTCGTCGCGGCGCTGAAGATCTCTGGCGTCGTCGAGCGGATCGGCGATTACGCGAAGAATATCGCGAAGCGAGTTCCCTTGCTCGAGAGCGCGGGAAAAATCGAACCAATGTCCCTTCTGCCGGAGATGGCGCGGATAGCTACCGGGATGGTGCACGACGTACTCGACGCATTTGTCGAGCGGGATTCCGACGCTGCGATCAGGGTGTGCCAGCGCGACGACGCGGTTGACGATTTCTACGACTCGATCTTCCGGACCTTGCTCACGCACATGATGGAGAATCCGCACAATATAGGGCAGGCGACACATCTGCTGTTCGTCGCGAAGAACCTTGAGCGGGTTGGCGATCACGCGACCAACATCGCGGAAATGGTCTATTATGCGGCAACTGGCCAGCACATGGCCGATCGCCCGGGCAAGTCGCCGAAATGAGAACCTCGGCAAGCAAGCGCCTCCTCATCGTTGAGGACGACCGCCCGATCGCCGAGCTGCTGAAGCACCACTTCACCTCGGCTGGCTACACGGTGACGACGACCCCGGACGGTGACGAGGCCCTGATCCTCATCGAAGAGGTCAAGCCCGACCTGGTGCTCCTCGACTGGATGATCGAAGGGACCAGCGGAATCGAGGTTTGCCGGCGAGTTCGGCGCTCCTCGCGGACGGCCCAGCTGCCGATCATCATGCTGACTGCACGAGGAGACGAGGAAGACCGGGTTCGCGGCCTTGAAACCGGTGCCGACGATTTCGTCGCAAAGCCATTCAGTCCGAAGGAGCTGGTCGCCCGTGCAAATGCGCTCTTGCGGAGATCCCAGCCGAAGCTGTTCGAGGAGAAGCTGACTTACGGCGGCATCGAAATGGATACAGCGGCGCACCGCGTCCGCCGTGACGGACATCCTGTCACTCTGGGCCCTACCGAATACCGCCTTCTGCAATATTTTCTTCGCAATCCCGAGCGGGTGTTCTCTCGCCAGCAACTTCTCGATGCGGTGTGGGGTCATAACGAAGACGTTGAGCTTCGTACCGTAGACGTACTGATCCGCCGGCTTCGTCAGGCGCTTGGCGAGGGGCCCGGTCGTCTGCGTACCGTCAGGTCCGAGGGTTATTCGCTCGACGCCAACGTCTGATCCCCAACAGCCGTCGGCCTGGGAATTGGTGGAGAGGGCTGGATTCGAACCAGCGTACGCTTGCGCGGGCAGATTTACAGTCTGCTGCCTTTAACCACTCGGCCACCTCTCCAGGTGCAGGCAGG
>Ga0207706_10000377_pt1 | contig 48494 bp, 34 predicted proteins | sample KBSC53metaG_FD_184318 | JGI IMG/M metagenome (GOLD analysis project Ga0207706, IMG submission 184318) | Corn rhizosphere microbial communities from Kellogg Biological Station, Michigan, USA - KBS C5-3 metaG (SPAdes) (version 2) | ecosystem: Host-associated > Plants > Roots > Rhizosphere > Soil ... | reverse complement strand
CACGATGTTCGGGCCGCACATCGGCCCGGTGATCGCGTCGGCGCCGGCGTTGGGAATGACGAGCAGCGTGTTGTTGTCCTTCGCCGCCTTGGCCATCGCCAGCGCGACGCCCGAATGAACGGTGCCGACGAGGACGTCGACGTTGTCGCGCTTGATCAGCTTGTTGACGTTGTCGGTCGCCTTCGCCGGCTCCGACTCGTCGTCGACCTTGAAGTACTGCACCTCGCGGCCGCCGAGCTTGCCGCCCTGCTCCTGCACGTAGAGCTTGAAGCCGTTCTCGATCGCGGTGCCGAGCGCGGCGTAGGTGCCGCTGTACGGCAGCATGAGGCCGATCTTGATCGGGCCGGACGTCTGCGCCGTGGCGCCGATCGACGCAGCGGCGAGGAGGGCGCCGGCGACGGCGGGCCAGGCGAGGCGAATCGACTGCATGGGGATGCTCCGGTCTTCAGTGGGTGGATGCTGCGCCGACGATGAATCGGCCGGCCTCGCGCGAGAGGATCTCGGGCTGGTCGCGATGCGGCGAGTGTCCGCATTTCGGAATGACGAGCAAGCGGGTTTTCGGCAATCGCCGCACGATCGCGTGGACCTGCTCGAGCGTGCCGTACTCGTCGTCCTCGCCCTGCACGGCGAGCACCGGGCAGGCGATCGTCGCGATCTCGCGCTCGACGTTCCAGCCGCGAAACGCCGGCATCAGCCAGACGTCGTTCCAGCCGTAGAACGCCGAGTCGACGTCGGCGTGGTGGCGGGCGAGGCGATCGCGCAGGTCGCTCGCCCGGTACGCGTCGCGCGCCTGCGCGATGCTCGTCACCGAGACGTCCTCGACGAACAGATGCGGCGCGACGGCGACGACGCCGGCGACGTCGTGGCGTGCGGCGTGCAGCAGCGCGATCGTGCCGCCGTCGCTGTGGCCGAAGAGCCAGGGTCGCTCGATGCCGGTCGTGGCGAAGAGCGCGGGGAGGACTTCGTCGGCCTGGCGCGCCATGAAGTCGGGCTGCCAGTGCTCGTCGGGCGCGCGTGGCGTCGAGCGGCCGTAGCCGGCGCGCGAGAAGACGAAGCCGGCGAAGCCGTGGCGTTCGCAAAAGGCGCGCGGAAAGTCGCGCCACATCGACACCGAGCCGAGCCCTTCGTGGAGGAAAACGACGGTCGGGCGCGCCCGGTCGCGTGGCGCGCCGACCCACGCGCATTCGAGGCGGAGCGGTCGACCTCGCCAGTCGAGGTCGACGAATCCGGCGCCCTCTGCGCCGCCGGTCACGGCGCCCGCGCTCGCTCGCGCTCGCGCAGGCGAAAGCGCTGGATCTTGCCGGTCGCGGTCTTCGGCAGCTCGTCGATGAACTCGATCGCGCGCGGGTACTTGTACGGCGCGAGCTTCTCCTTGACGAACGCCTTCAGCTGCTCGTCGCCGACCTCGGCGCCGGGCTTGCGGACGACGAACGCCTTCGACTTCGTCAGCCCTTCGCCGTCCTCGATGCCGATCACCGCGCACTCGAGCACCGAGGGGTGCTGCATCAGCGTCGCCTCGACCTCGAACGGCGAGACCCACATCCCGCTCACCTTCAGCATGTCGTCGCTGCGGCCCGAGTACGTGTAGTAGCCGTCGCGGTCGCGCACGTACTTGTCGCCGCTTCGGGTCCACTCGCCCTGGAAGGTCGTCCGCGAGCGGGCGCGGTCGCCCCAGTACATCAGCGCCGCGCTCGGCCCCTTGATGTAGAGGTCGCCGACCTCGTCGTCGCCGACCGGCCGGCCGTCGTCGCCGCGCAGCTCGATCTCGTAGCCGGCGACGGGCTTGCCGGTCGTTCCGTAGCGGATGTCGCCCAGGCGGTTGGAGAGAAAGACGTGCAGCATCTCGGTCGAGCCGATGCCGTCGACGATCGCGCAGCCGAAGTGGCGCTCGAAGCGCTGGCCGAGCTCGGCGGGAAGCGCCTCGCCGGCCGACGAGCACATGCGCAGCGCGACGTCGCCCTTCGCCGGCAGCGCAGGCGACGCGAGCATGCCGGCGAATCCGGTCGGTGCGCCGAAGAAGATCGTCGGCTTGAGCGCCTGGCCGATCGCAGCCGCTGCGGCAGCGCCGGTCCAGCGCTTGAAGACCGCGTCCGGCGTCGGCCGCTCGGCCATCAGCACCACGCTCGCGCCGACGGCGAGCGGAAACGTCAGCGCGTTGCCGAGGCCGTACGCGAAATACAGCTTCGCCGCCGAGAAGCAGACGTCGTCTTCGCGCAGCGCGAGGACGCCCTTGCCGTACAGCTCAGCGGTCCACCACGCGTTGGCATGGGTGTGGACGGTGCCCTTGGGCTTGCCGGTCGAGCCCGACGAATAGAGCCAGAACGCCGGATCGTCGCCGCGCGTCGGCGCAGCGGCGTTCATCGGCGCGTGCGCTGCGAGGAGCGATGCAAACGCGAGCGCGCCCGACAGCGCTTCGCCGCCGCCGTCGCCGGCGACGATCGTGTGCCGCACTTCGTGATCGCCGCGGCCGAGTGCCTGGGCGAGCGTCGGCGCGAGCGCCGCCGAGACGATCGCTGCCTGCGCGCGGCTGTTCGCGAGCATGTAGGCGTAGTCGTCGGCGGTGAGCAGCGTGTTGACCGCGACCGGGACGACGCCTGCGTAGAGCGCGCCGAGGAACGCGATCGGCCACTCGACCGCGTCGTGCATGAGAAGCAGGACCCGCTCCTCACGACGAACGCCGAGGGCGGCGAGCGCTGCGCCGAAGCGGCGGGCACGCTCCTCGAGCTCGCCGTACGTGAGCCCGCCGCGGTCGTCGACGTAGGCGATGCGCGCAGCGCGGCCGCGGTTAATGTCGAACAGGTGTTGCGCGAAGTTGAGCGGTTCGGGCGGCGACAGCATCGCTGGAGGTGAAAGCCGGGGAGGGCGCACGATAAAACGTCCGCCTCCGCTCGTCAAGCACTATACTGCATGTATGGCGACGAACGCAGGCAAAGATCCGTTCCTCCTCGCGCTCGGCGAACGCGTCCGCCTGCTGCGCGCGCGGCGCGGCCTGACGCGCAAGTCGGTGGCGATCGCCTCGGGCGTCTCCGAGCGTCACCTGGCCAACCTCGAGTACGGCATCGGCAATGCGTCGATCCTGGTCCTGCAACAGGTCGCGGCTGCGCTCGACTGTTCGCTCGCCGAGCTGGTCGGCGACCTCAGCACCAGCTCACCCGAGTGGCTGATGCTGCGCGAGCTGCTGCGCGGCCGCAGCGACGCCGAGCTGCGGCGCGCGCGGCTCGCGATCGCGACGCTGTTCGGCCTCGCCGGCGGCGACGCCGACCGCGGCCGACGCATCGCGCTGATTGGGCTGCGCGGCGCCGGCAAGTCGACGCTCGGCGCACGCCTCGCCGAGGCGCTCGACATGCCGTTCGTCGAGCTGAGCCGCGAGGTCGAGCGGATCGCCGGCGCGAGCGTGCGCGAGATCCACGACCTCTACGGCAGCAACGCCTACCACCGCTACGAGCGCCGCGCGCTCGACGAGACGATGCGCACGCATCCGGCGGCGGTGATCGCGACGCCGGGCGGGATCGTCGCCGAGCCGGCGACGTTCAACGCCTTGCTCGGCCACTGCACGACGGTGTGGCTACAGGCGTCGCCCGAGGAGCACATGGCGCGCGTCGTGGCGCAGGGCGACACGCGGCCGATGGCGCAGAGCCGCGAGGCAATGGCCGACCTGCGCCGCATCCTCGCCGGACGCTCGCCCTTCTACGCCAAGGCCGACGCGCGCTTCGACACCGCAGGCAAGAGCGAGGACGAGAGCTTTGCCGGCCTGCTCGACCTCATCAGCGGGTTGCTCGTCGACGGCGTGCGCCGCCCTCCGGCGGACAAGCGCGTCGGTGTCGGGGGCAGTGATGTGAAGGAAACTGCATCTCCTGCTTGACGATGCAGAAAACAATGCACTATGATGCAGAAAGCCGCGATCGAACCGCCGCTCCCCTGATCGGAGACTGCCGATGGATTCCACCGTTCCACCTCGCGTCGACTACCGCACCGACCCTTCGCAGTACCGCCACTGGAAGCTCGCCGCCGAAGGCGAGCTTGCGCGGCTGACGCTCGACGTCGCCGAGGACGGCGGCATCCGTCCCGGCTACAAGCTCAAGCTCAATAGCTACGACCTCGGGGTCGACGTCGAGCTCGCCGATGCGCTCAATCGCATCCGCTTCGAGCATCCCGAGGTGCGCGCGGTGATCGTCACGAGCGGCAAGGACCGCGTCTTCTGCTCGGGAGCGAACATCTTCATGCTCGGCACGTCGAGCCACGCCTGGAAGGTGAACTTCTGCAAGTTCACCAACGAGACGCGAAACGGCATCGAGGACACGTCGAAGCATTCCGGGATCAAGTTCGTCGCCGCGGTCAACGGGGCGTGCGCCGGCGGCGGCTACGAGCTCGCGCTCGCGTGCGACGAGATCGTCCTCGTCGACGATCGCTCGTCGTCGGTGTCGCTGCCGGAGGTGCCGCTGCTCGGCGTCCTGCCCGGCACCGGAGGGCTGACGCGCGTCACCGACAAGCGGAAGGTCAGGCACGACCTCGCCGACATCTTCTGCACCAGCGTCGAAGGCGTCCGCGGCCAGCGTGCGGTCGACTGGCGGCTGGTCGACACGGTCGCCAAGCCGGCGCAGTTCGCCGCCGCGGTGCACGACCGCGCCGGGCAGCTCGCGGCGTCGAGCCCGCGACAGCGCGGCGCGACCGGAGTCGCGCTGCCCAGAATCGCGCGCGAAGAGAGCGACGACGCGCTCCGCTATGCGAACGTCGAGGTCGCGATCGATCGCAGCAAGCGGACCGCGGCGATCACCGTGAAGGCGCCGACCGGCGAGCAGCCGAACGACGTCGCTGCGATCGAAGCGGCAGGGGCGTCGTGGTGGCCGCTCGCGATGGCGCGCGAGCTCGACGACGCCATCCTGCACCTGCGCACCAACGAGCTCGAGCTCGGCACCTGGATCCTGAAGACCGCTGGCGACGCCGCGGCCGTTCTCGCCGCCGACCGCACGCTGCTCGCGCACCGCGACCACTGGTTCGTCCGCGAGACGATCGCCATGCTGCGCCGCACCTTCGCGCGCCTCGACGTCTCGTCGCGGACGCTCTTCGCGCTGATCGAGCCGGGGTCGTGCTTCGCCGGCGTCCTCGCCGAGCTCGCGTTCGCCGCCGACCGCGCCTACATGCTCGCCCTTCCCGACGAGCCCGAGCGCGCGCCGACGCTCCAGCTCGACGAGCTGAACTTCGGCGCCCTGCCGCTCGTCAACGACCAGACGCGGCTCGAGCGGCGCTTTCATGGCGAGGAGGCGCCCCTTGCCGCGTCGCGCGCCGCGATCGGCCGGGCGCTCGACGCCGACGCCGCTCTCGCACTCGGCCTCGTCACCGCCGCGCCTGACGACATCGACTGGGACGACGAAGTGCGCATCGCGATCGAGGAGCGCGCCGCGATGTCGCCCGATGCGCTCACCGGCCTCGAGGCGAACCTGCGCTTCGGCCCCGGCGAGAACCTGGCGTCGCGCGTCTTCGGACGGCTGACGGCGTGGCAGAACTGGATCTTCCAGCGCCCGAACGCGGTCGGCGAGAAGGGCGCGCTCAAGGTCTACGGCACCGGCGAGAAGGCCGGCTTCGACTTCAAGCGCGTCTGAACATCGAATCATCGAGAACGACATGGCCATCGACTACAGCCAGAAGATTCCGAACAACGTCCAGCTCGCCGACGACCGCACGCTGCAGCGCGCGCTCGAGCAGTGGCAGCCGAACTTCATCCAGTGGTGGGACGACGTCGGCCCCGACGAGTCCGCGAAGCTCGACGTCTACCTGCGCACCGCGACGAGCGTCGACCCGCAGGGCTGGGCGCACTTCGACTACGTGAAGATGCGCGACTACCGCTGGGGCATCTTTCTGAACCCGGCCGAGGCCGACCGCAAGATCCACTTCGGCGATCACCTCGGCGAGGCGGCGTGGCAGGACGTCCCCGGCGAGCACCGTGCCAACCTGCGCCGCATCATCGTCACGCAAGGCGACACCGAGCCGGCCTCGGTCGAGCAGCAGCGCCACCTCGGCCTCACCGCGCCTTCGCTCTACGACCTGAGGAATCTCTTCCAGGTCAACGTCGAGGAGGGCCGCCACCTCTGGGCGATGGTCTACCTGCTGCAGAAGTACTTCGGCCGCGACGGCCGCGAGGAAGCCGGAGCGTTGCTCGAGCGGACGTCGGGCGACGAGAACAACCCGCGCATCCTCGGCGCCTTCAACGAGAAGACGCCCGACTGGCTGGCGTTCTTCATGTTCACGTACTTCACCGACCGCGACGGCAAGTTCCAGCTCGCCGCGCTCTCGGAGAGCGCGTTCGATCCGCTGGCGCGGACGACGAAGTTCATGCTCACCGAGGAAGCGCACCACATGTTCGTCGGCGAGAGCGGCGTTTCGCGCGTCCTGCAACGGACCGCGCAGGTGATGAACGAGCTGAGGACCGACGATCCCGGCAAGGTGCGCGCCGCCGGCGCGATCGACCTGGCGACGCTGCAGCGCTACCTCAACTTCCACTACTCGGTGACGATCGACCTCTTCGGCGCCGACCAGTCGAGCAACGCAGCGACGTTCTACTCGTCGGGCTTGAAGGGTCGCTTCGAGGAAGGCAAGCGCAGCGACGACCACGTGCTGAAGGGGCAGACGTACAAGGTGCTCGAGGTCCAGAACGGGCAGCTCGTCGAGAAGGACGTGCCGATGCTCAACGCGCTGAACGAGGTGCTGCGCGACGACTTCATCAAGGACTCGGTCGCCGGCGTCGGCCGCTGGAACAAGGTGCTCGACAAGGCCGGCCTGCCGCAGCGGCTCGTCGTCCCGCACAAGGCGTTCAACCGCAAGATCGGCGCGCTCGCCGGCATCCGCATGTCGCCCGAGGGGCGCGTCGTCGGCGACGACGAGTGGAAGGCGCACGAGGCCGAATGGCTGCCGAGCGCGGCCGACCGCGCGTTCGTCGGCTCGCTGATGGGCCGCGTCGTCGAGCCCGGCAAGTTCGCCGGCTGGATCGCGCCGCCCGCGGTCGGCATCAATCGCCAGCCGGTCGATTTCGAGTACGTCCGCTTCGGCTGAAACCGTTCCCGCTTTCGCGCACACTTCGACGATGGACACCGCCGTCGCGGCCGACGCGGTGCTGATCAAGCAGCACCTGATCGACCCCGAGATCTGCATCCGCTGCAACACGTGCGAGGCGACGTGCCCCGTCGGCGCGATCACGCACGACGAGCGCAACTACGTCGTCCGTGCCGACGTCTGCAACCAGTGCATGGCGTGCATTGCGCCGTGCCCGACCGGGTCGATCGACAACTGGCGCACGATGCCGAAGGCGCGCGCGTACCCGATCGAGGCACAGCTGCTCTGGGACGAGCTGCCTCCCGAGCTGACCGCCGATCAGCTCGCCGCCGAGGGGGTGGCACCCGATGCCGTCGTCGCCGTCCAGGCCGAGCCGGTGCTCGCGGTGAAGCCCGAGGCCGCGAACGGCGAGGCGCCGTTCAACAGCGCGGCGTACGGCGCGACCGTGCCGCCGTGGTCGGCGGCGCACGCGTACACGAACCTGTTCGGGCCGAAGACGCCGACGACGGCAACCGTCGTCGGCAACGTCAACTGCACCGAGGCGGGCTTTCACAACCAGACGCACCACATCGTCCTCGACTTCGGCGCGATTCCGTTCCCGGTCCTCGAAGGCCAGTCGGTCGGCGTCGTGCCGCCGGGTGTCGACGCGCTCGGCCGGCCGCACGTCGCGCGCCAGTACTCGGTCGCGAGCCCGAGGAACGGCGAGCGCCCCGGCTACAACAACGTCTCGCTGACGGTGAAGCGCGTCACCGAGGACCACCAGGGCCGCGCGGTCCGCGGCGTCGCGTCGAACTACCTGTGCGACCTCAAGGTCGGCGACACCGTGCAGGTCATCGGGCCGTTCGGGCAAAGCTTCCTGATGCCGAACCACCCGCGCTCGCACATCGTCATGGTCTGCACCGGCACCGGCAGCGCGCCGATGCGGGCGATGACCGAATGGCGCCGGCGCCTCCGAAAGAGCGGCAAGTTCGAGGGCGGCAAGCTCATGCTCTTCTTCGGCGCGCGCACGCGCGAGGAGCTGCCGTACTTCGGGCCGCTGACATCGCTGCCGAAGGACTTCATCGACATCAACCTCGCGTTCTCGCGCACGCCCGGGCAGCCGAGGAAGTACGTCCAGGACCTGATGCACGAGCGCGCGGTCGACCTCGCGCCGTTGCTCGCCGACCCGAACGCGCACTTCTACGTCTGCGGCCTGAAGGCGATGGAAGAAGGCGTGCTGCTCGCGCTGCGCGATGCTGCCAGCGGCTCCGGGCTCGACTGGGAAGAGGTCGCGGGGTCGCTCAAGCGCGAAGGGCGCCTTCACCTCGAAACGTACTAGGGACTGCCGCGGCATCCCTGGGCAACGCGAGGTCGGCGCAGAGCGCGCGGCCGAACGCCTCGACGCGCTTCCAGTCGGTGTACTCGACTACCGTATCGGGTCGGGTCGGGCCGCCGGTCATGCGCATGATCAGCCGGATGATCAGGCGGTCGACGACGCCGTAGCGCGGATAGTCGAGCCGTCCGGCGAACACCTCGACCCGGCGCGGACGCCAGCGCGCGCGGCGCAAGAACGGGCCGACGTACGGATTCGTCTCCGGCCGGTCCTTGCCGGGCTTGCGGGCGACGATGTTGACCGAGAAGTACGCGTTCGGCATCGCTTCGAGCGTCACCGCATGCCGGCGCGCGAAGTCGATGACGCGCGCGTCGGTACGGCCGTAGCGGATCCGGGCGCCCACCACCACCAGGTCAAAGCCAACCGGTGCGACGTCGTTCGCGTCTTCGATCATCGTCAGCGTGACCGCCGCGCCGGCGTCTTCCAGGATTCGGCTCAGGCGCTCGCAGATCCGTCGCGTCTGTCCGTCGGTCGATGAACACAGCAGGAGCGCGCGCCTGATCATCGTCCCGCCCGCGACTACGGCGCCTTGAAGTCGAACTTCGCCTCGATCGTGCCGGGGACGCCGGGACGCCGGATCTGGGCGGTGATGTTGTAGGCGGTGCCGCCGGAGAAGCGATAGAAGCCGCCATAGCTCACGGTGTTGCTGGCCGCCAGCAGACCGAGCGTGTGGGTTTCGCTCGTCATGCCGTCGGAGACCTGGACCTTCACTTCGGCATCGGTCACCGGCACATGCGACTTGCTGTCGGCGAGCGAGATGTTGACGTGGTAGTAGCCCTTTCCTGCCGGGATGTTGGGCTTGTCGGTGCTTCGCGCGTTGTCGTATGCCGCGCGCATCGACTCGGCCCGCATCAGGCCGAGGTAGATGTCGGTCCTGGAGACGACCCTGTGGTGCGGATCGGTCGCGGTCGTCGCCGGTTCCGCAGACGCGACGGGCGGCACGCCGCCGTTGAACATGTAGACGATTGCGCCGCGAATCTCCGCGTCACTCAGGTCGGGAAGTCCGCCGCGCGAGGGCATCGCTCCGTGCCCGTGCACCGCCGAAGCGACCAGCGGGGCGAGTCCGCGCTTCAGTCTCGGAATCCAGGCGGCCTGGTCGCCGATCTTCGGCGCGCCGTCCCGCCCTGAAGAGTGGCACGTCGCGCACTGCGTGCGCACGATCGCTTCGCTGCTGCGCACCAGCGCCGGTGTCGCGCCTCCCAGCGGTTCGATCCAGTGTCCGCCGGACTGGTTGACCATATAGGTGATCGCGCGCTCGATCTCGATGTCGCTGACACCGGCATTGCCGCCGTGCGCGGGCATGTTGCGGATGCCCTTGAGGGCGTTGTCGGTGAGGGCCGTCAGGCCTTTCGATGCGCGCGCGGACCACGCCCTGGCGTCTCCGATGCGCGGCGCGTTGTCCTTGCCCTGAAGGTGGCAGGCGCCGCAGACGGCGTCGACCACGTCCTTGCCTTGCCGCTCCGTGCGCTGGGCCTGTGCCTGCGGGATGAAGGTCGACAGCGCGATCAGGAGCACGAACTCGGACAAGGCCGCGACATGCGGCATGGATCGAACCGGTGTTTTCATCGCAGGTCTCCTCGGTGGCGGGCGGACGCTGCAACGGCGCTCCCCTGCAGGCACCGACGCCTGCTGCGCGCGCCCTCGGCTCATCTGCGCCTGGGTGCGGACAACCTACTGCTCGCGTTGCGCACCGGCATTGATCGACGTCAATCGCCGGGAATGCGGCTTCGGTCAGGAGCGCGAATTGGCAGAGCTTCCAGTCGACGCCGTTCGACGCTACCGCGCCGCGGTCGAGCGCAACCTCGATCGGGAAGGCGCGATCGGGCCCGGCGTCGAAGCGCGACGACTGCGCTCAGCCGCGCCTCGCCTTTTCGATCGCCGCGATGTCGATCTTCTTCATCGTCATCATCGCGTCGAAGGCGCGCTTGGCCGCTTTGGGGTCGCGGTCGGTGATCGCGGCCGTCAGGGCGCGCGGCGTGATCTGCCACGACAGCCCCCACTTGTCCTTGCACCAGCCGCACGCGCTTTCCTCGCCGCCGTTGCCGACGATCGCGTTCCACAGGCGATCGGTCTCGGCCTGGTCGTCGGTCGCGACCTGGAACGAGAACGCTTCGCTGTGCTTGAACAGCGGACCCCCGTTCATTCCGAGGCAGGGGATGCCCATCACCGTGAATTCGACCGTGAGTACGTCGCCCTGCTTGCCGGACGGAAAGTCGCCGGGGGCACGATGGACCGCCTTGACAGCGCTGTCGGGAAACGTCTCGGCGTAGAACCGCGCGGCGGCCTCGGCGGTGCCGTCGTACCAGAGGCAGATCGTGTTCTTGCTGACCATTCTTCTTTCTCCAACGTGATCGATGCAATCGGGTCGCCGAGTCTGCCCGATCCGTTGGAGCCCACGTCGACGCGAGGGCTGCTGCTCCTCGCGTCAGCGATCGGCGTCCTTCTTCGGCAGGAACGGTGCGATCAGGTCCATCGGCAGCGGGAAGAGGATGGTCGTGTTCTTGTCGGCGCCGATCACCGTCAGCGTCTCGAGATAGCGCAGCTGAATCGCCTGCGCTTCCTGCGCGAGCACCTTGGCGGCCTGGTAGAGCTTCTCCGACGCCTGCAGCTCGCCTTCGGCGTGGATGACCTTGGCCCGGCGCTCGCGCTCGGCCTCGGCCTGGCGCGCGATCGCGCGGATCATCGATTCGGTGAGGTCGACCTGCTTGATCTCGACGTTGGTGACCTTGACGCCCCACGAGCTCGTCTGCGCGTCGAGCGCCTGCTGGATGTCGAGGTTGAGCTTCTCGCGCCCGGCGAGCATGTCGTCGAGCTCGTGCTTGCCGAGCACCGAGCGCAGCGTCGTCTGCGCGAGCTGGCTGGTCGCGATCAGGTACTGCTCGACCTGGATGATCGCCTTCTCGGCGTCGATGACGCGCAGGTAGACGACGGCGCTGACCTTGACCGAGACGTTGTCGCGGGAGATGACGTCCTGCGTCGGCACCTCGAAGACGATCGTGCGCATGTCGACCTTGACCATCTGCTGGACCGCGGGGATGAGCAGCACGAGCCCGGGCCCCTTGACCTTCCAGAAGCGGCCGAGCATGAAGACGACGCCGCGCTCGTACTCGCGCAGGATCCGCACCGAGGCGGCGAGGAGGAACCCGAGCAGGACGAGCAAGACCAGCCAGGAAATGCCGTAGATCATCTTGTCCTCGCGTTCGCTTCGTTCGGTTGCGGCTCGACGTCCAGGGTGAGGCCGTCGATGCCGGTGACGCGCACCCGCTGGCCTTGCGTCAACGGCACGACGCTGCGCACGCGCCAGGTCTCGCCGTGCACGCGCGCCCAGCCTTCGCCGGTGAAGTCGGCCAGCACTTCGCCGCTCTCGCCGGCGAGCTCCTCGCGGCCGCTCACGACCGGCCGCCGGCGCGATTGGACCGCCATGCCGACGACGACCAGCACGAAGAGCGCGGTCACCGCGGCGATGCCGACGATCAGCGCCAGCGGAATGCCGAAGCCCGGAACGTCGGTGTCGATCAGCATCATCGCGCCGGCGACGAACGCGATCACGCCGCCGACGGCGAGCGCCCCGGACGTCGGCACGAAGATCTCGGCGACCAGGAACGCCATGCCGAGCGCCATCAGCGCGAGCCCCGTCGTGCTGAACGGGAGCATCTGCAGCGCGAACAGGCCGAGCAGCAGGCAGATGCCGCCGACGACGCCCGGCAGGATGTAGCCAGGGCTCGAGAACTCGAACAGCAGCCCGTAGACCCCGATCGTCATCAGCAGCAGCGCCAGGCTGGGCGAGGCGATGACGAAGAGCATCCGCGTGCGCCAGTCGGGATCGAAGGCGACGACCTCGGCGCCGGCGACGTCGATCGTGACCGTCGTTCCCGCGGCCGAGACGCGGGTTCCGTCGATCTGCTTCAGCAGCTCGCCGACGTCGCCCGCGACGCGATCGACGACGTGGATGCGCAGCGCCTCCTCGGCGCTCAGACTCACCGCCTCGCGCACCGCGCGCTCGGCCCACTCGACGTTGCGCCCGCGCAGCTGCGCGAGGCTGCGGATGTATGCCGACGCGTCGTGCAGGTGCTTGAGCGTCATCGTGTCGGCCTGCGGCGCCGCCGCGCTGGCGGCGGAGCCGGCCGGCGCGGGGGGAGCGGTCGGCACGGCGCCGCCGATCCCGATCTGCACCGGCGACGCGGCACCGAGGTTGGTTCCCGGCGCCATCGCGGCGACATGGCTCGCGTAGAGGATGTAGGTGCCGGCGCTCGCCGCCCGCGCCCCGCTCGGCGCAACGAACGTCGCCACCGGAACCGGCGATGCGAGGATCGCCTTGATGATGTCGCGCATGCTGGTGTCGAGGCCGCCGGGCGTGTCGAGCTTGAGCACGACCAGCCGCGAGCCGCCGTCCTGCGCGCGCTTCAGGCCCCGCAGCACGTAGTCGGCCGACGCCGGCGAGATCGCGCCGTCGACGGTCAGCACGGTGACGACCTTCGCGTCGGCGGCCGCGGGGAGCGGCAGCAACAGCAGGAGCAGCAGGAAAAGCTGCGGCATGGCGGACCTTGCGTCGGCGAGCATAGTCCTTTCGCCGTGCCGAGTGCAGGGCGGGGCGGCGGCGGCGCACTCCTTGAGATTCGTCCCGCTAGACTGATCTGCGAAGGTTCGTTCGCCGTTGTGCCGCCTCCCGTGTCCGAGCTCGAAAGCTTCCATCCCGCCGTCGCGCGCTGGTTTGCCGGCGCCTTTCGTGCGCCGACGCCGGCGCAGGCAGCGGCGTGGCCGCACATCCGTGCCGGCCGGCACACGCTCGTCGCCGCGCCGACCGGTTCGGGCAAGACGCTGACCGCGTTCCTCGCGGTCCTCGACGGCCTCGTCCGCCAGGGTCTGCGCCCCGAAGGACTGCCCGACGAGACCGTCGTCGTCTACGTCTCGCCGCTGAAGGCGCTCTCGAACGACATCCGCATCAACCTCGAGGCGCCGCTCGCGGGGATCCGCGCCGAGCTCGCCGCGCTCGGCCTTTCCGACGTCGACATCCGCACCGCGGTGCGCACCGGCGACACGCCCGGCCACGAGCGGCAGAAGGCGCTGCGCAAGCCCCCGCACATTCTGGTGACGACGCCCGAGTCGCTCTACGTCCTGCTCGGCTCGCCGCGCAGCCGCGCGATGCTCGCGACGGTGCGCGCGGTGATCGTCGACGAGATCCACGCCGTCGCGGCGACCAAGCGCGGCAGCCATCTCGCGCTCTCGCTCGAACGTCTCGAAGCGCTCACCGCCGAGCACGCAAGCTCGCTCGGCACGCCGCATCGGCTGTCGCGGATCGGCCTGTCGGCGACGCAGAAGCCGATCGACGAGATCGCGCGCTTCCTCGTCGGCGCCGGTGCCATGAAGGACGGCGTCGCCGACTGCGCGATCGTCGACGTCGGCCACGCTCGCGAGCGCGACCTCGCGCTCGAGGTGCCGCCGACGCCGCTCTCGGCCGTGCTCTCGGGCGACCAGTGGGAGCAGCTCGTCGGCCGCATCGCCGAGCTCGCGCTGCAGCACCGGACGACGCTCGTCTTCGTCAACACCCGCCGGATGGCCGAGCGCGCCGCGCGCCACCTCGCCGAGCGGCTCGGCAAGGAGGCGGTCGCCGCGCACCACGGCAGCCTCGCCAAGGAGACGCGGCTCGCTGCCGAGCAACGGCTGAAGCGCGGCGAATTGCGCCTGCTCGTCGCGACCGCATCGCTCGAGCTCGGCATCGACATCGGCGACGTCGACCTCGTCTGCCAGCTCGGCTCGCCGCGCTCGATCGCTGCGTTCCTGCAGCGCGCCGGCCGCGCCGGCCACTCGGTCGGCGGCATCGCGAAGGCGCGCCTGTTCGCGCAGACGCGCGACGAGCTGGTCGAGTGCGCGGCGCTGCTCGATTGCGTTCGCCGCGGCGAGCTCGACGCGCTCTCGGTCCTGCGCGCTCCGCTCGACGTCCTCGCGCAGCAGATCGTCGCCGAGACGGCGTGCCGCGAGTGCGACGAGGACGAGCTCTTCGCGCTCGTCCGCCGCGCCTGGCCATACGCCGGGCTCGAGCGCGCGTCGTTCGATGCCGTCGTGCGCATGCTCGCCGACGGCTTCGCGAGCCGCACCGGCCGGCGCGCCCACGTCCATCGCGACGCCGTCCACCACAAGCTGCGCGAGAAGCGCGGCGCGCGGATGACAGCGCTGACGTCGGGCGGCACGATCCCGGAGACCGGTGACTACGCGGTCCTGCTCGAGCCGCAGGCGACGACGATCGGCACCGTCAACGAGGACTTCGCGGTCGAGAGCCTGCGCGGCGACGTCTTTCAGCTCGGCAACACCAGCTACCGGATCCTGAAGATCGAGCCGGGGCGCGTCCGCGTCGAGGACGCCGAAGGCGCGGCGCCCAACATCCCGTTCTGGCTCGGCGAAGCGCCGGGCCGCAGCGACGAGCTCTCGCGCGGCGTCTCGCGGCTGCGCGACGCAGTCGCGGCGCGCATCGCCGAGGGCGGCGCCGCGGCGGCGCGCGCGTGGCTCGCCGACGAGGTCGGCATCGGCGACGATGCCGCGGCGCAGCTCGTCGAGCATCTCGGTCGTGCGCTCGCTGCGCTCGGCACGCTGCCGACCGCCGAGCGCATCGTCCTCGAGCGCTTCTTCGACGAGTCGGGCGGGATGCAGCTCGTCGTCCACTCGCCGCTCGGCAGCCGGATCAACCGTGCGTGGGGGCTGGCGCTGCGCAAGCGCTTCTGTCGCCGCTTCAACTTCGAGCTGCAGGCGGCGGCGACCGAAGACGCGATCGTGTTGTCGCTGTCGACGAGTCACAGCTTCCCGCTCGACGAGGTCGCGCGCTACCTGCATTCGGCGACTGCGCTCGAGGTCCTCGTCCAGGCGGTGCTCGAAGCGCCGCTCTTTGGCGTGCGCTGGCGCTGGAACGCGACGACGGCGCTCGCGCTGCCGCGTTTCAGCGGCGGCCGCAAGGTCGCGCCGCAGCTGCAGCGCATGCGCTCCGAGGATCTGCTCGCCGCCGTCTTTCCCGACCAGGTCGCGTGCGCAGAGAACGTCGCCGGCGATCGCGAGGTGCCCGACCATCCTCTGGTCGCGCAGACGCTGCGCGATTGCCTCGAAGAAGCGATGGATGCGCCGGGCTGGCTCGCGCTGCTGCGCGCGATCGAGCGCGGCGAGGTCGAGGTCGTCGCACGCGATCTCGCCGCGCCATCGCCGCTCGCCGCCGAGGCGCTGACCGCGCGGCCGTACGCGTTCCTCGACGACGCTCCGATCGAGGAGCGGCGCACGCAGGCCGTGCGCAGCCGCCGCTACACCGATGCCGACGCCGCCGACGACCTCGGCCGGCTCGACCCGGAGGCGATCGAGAGCGTTCGCACCGAAGCGTGGCCGCGGCCGCGCGACGCCGACGAGATGCACGAAGCGCTGACGTCGCTCGGCGCGATCGCCGACGCCGAAGTCGACGCCGAGCCCGGCTGGCGCGGCTGGCTCGACGTGCTTGCGGCAACTGCACGGGCGACGCAGGTGCGCTGGAACGACGGCGCGCGCGGCGCGTGGGTCGCTGCCGAGCGGCTGCCGTTGCTGGTCGCGCTGCATCCCGACGCGACGCTCGCGCCGCCGATCGAAGCACCCGCCGACTGTGCGCCCGCCGGCGACGACCGCAGCGATGCCTTGCGCGAGATCGTGCGCGCGCGACTCGCCGGCCTCGGCCCGACGACCGTGCGCGCGCTCGCCGATCCGCTCGGCGTCGCGACCGCGGACGTCGACGCCGCGCTCGCCGCGCTGCAGCAGGAGGGCACGGTGCTGCAGGGCCGCTTCGGCCCCGAAGCGATGGCCGGCGGTGCGATCGAGTGGTGCGAGCGGCATCTGCTCGCGCGCATCCATCGCTACACGCTCGGGCGCCTCAGGCGCGAGATCGAGCCCGTCGAGCCGCGCGACTTCGCGCGCTTCGTCTTCGAGTGGCAGCACGTCGCGCCGGGCGCGCGCGTCAGCGGCCCCGACGCGCTCGCCGGCGTCCTTGCGCAGCTCGAGGGCTTCGAGGCGCCGGCGGCGTCGTGGGAGACGGAGCTTTTGCCGGCGCGCGTCGGCGACTACGCGCCCCGCTGGCTCGACGAGCTGTGCACGTCGGGACGGACGGTGTGGACGCGGTTGCGCCCGACCGCGGGCGACGCCCGCGGCGGCGTGCTGCGCGCGACGCCGATCCTGCTGCTGCCGCGACGCAGCGCTGCGATCTGGTCCGCGCTGCCGCCTGCTCCGACCGGCGAGGAGCGGCTCGGCTCGCGCGCGCGCCGCGTCGCCGACTTCCTCGCCGAGCACGGCGCATCGTTCTTCGACGACATCGCCGCCGGCGTCCGCCTGCTGCCCGCCGAGCTCGAGGACGCGCTCGCCGAGCTCGTCGTCCACGGCGTCGTCCACGGCGACAGCTACGCGGGGCTGCGTGCGCTGCTCGTGCCGCCGTCGCGGCGCGCGGCGAAGGCGGCGCGCGGCCGCGCCGGCTGGTTCGGCGTCCCCGACGCTGGACGCTGGTCGCTCGCGCGCCGTCGCGTCGCGCCGGCTGCGGAATCGACCACCCGCGCCGCCGCGCTCGACTCGCCGGCGCTCGAGCATGTGGCGCGCACGCTGCTGCGCCGCTACGGTGTCGTCTGCTGGCGTCTGCTCGAGCGCGAGCCGGGGTGGCTGCCGCCGTGGCGCGATCTCGTTCGCGTGCTGCGCCGGCTCGAAGCGCGCGGCGAGATCCGCGGCGGCCGCTTCATCGCCGGCGTCGCCGGCGAGCAGTACGCCCTGCCCGATGCGGTCGCCATGCTGCGCCAGGTGCGGCGGCGGCCGGGCGACGGCACGCTCGTCTGCGTCGCCGCGACCGATCCGGCGAACCTGCTCGGCAACATCGTTCCTGGCCAGCGCGTCGCCCGCGTTGCCGGCGCGCGCGTCCTCTGGCGCGACGGCGTGCCGCTGACGACGATCGTCGCCGGGCAGGTCGAGTGGCTCGCCGACGACGTCGACGCCGCCGAGCGCTCGCGGCTCGCGCGCGCGATCGCGGGCGAGCCGTTCGCCCAGCTCGATGCACGGTTGCACGGCGAGCGCGTGCCGGCGTAGCCCGGACGCGTCGCGACCGTTCGGCGCGCCACCGGGATACCTCTGAGACCCGCGCCGGCACGAAGCGGCACGATCGCGGCAGCGCATCAGCCGCCGCGACCATGACCGCACTCCACGCCCTCGACCGCCGCATCGCCGACGCCTGGCCGCCGCTGACGAGCGAAGCCGACGTCCGCGCCCTCGAAGCCGTTCCGTACGCCGAGCGCGTCGCCGCCGCGAGCACGTACGAGGCGCTGCGCATCGGCGCGATGCAGTCGCCCGAGACGGCGGCGATCGTCTTTCTGCCGAACGCGGATCCCGACGACACGCCGGTGCGGATCGCGCACCGCGACTTCTTCGCGCGCGTGACGCAAGCGGCCAACGCGTTCCATTCGCTCGGCGTCGGCCCGGGCGACGTCGTGAGCCTCCTGTTGCCGCTCGTTCCGCAGGCGTTCTACGCGCTCTTCGGCGCCGAGGCGGCAGGAATCGCGAACCCGGTCAACCCGCTGCTCTCGGCAGCGCAGATCGCCGAGATCCTGCGCGCGGCGAAGACGAAGGTGCTGGTCGCGCTCGGCCCCGTGCCGGGCACCGAGATCTGGTCGAAGGTCGAGAGCATCCGCGATTCGCTTCCCGAGCTGCGCGCGGTGCTCGTCGTCGGCGGCGACGTCGCGGCGGCGCGCGGCGCGCAATCATTCGATGCGCTCGTTGCAGCGCAGCCCGCCGATCGTCTCGTCAGCGGCCGCACGATCGCGGCGAGCGACCCGGCGGCGTACTTCCACACCGGCGGCACGACCGGAATGCCGAAGCTCGTTCGCCACAGCCACGGCAACCAGGTCTACCAGGCGTGGGGTTGCGGCTTGATGCTGCGCAATCACCCCGGCGCGACGCTGCTCTTCGGGCTGCCGCTGTTCCACGTCGGCGGTGCCTTGACGCAGGCGCTTGCACCGCTCGCCGCCGGCTGCACGCTGGTCGTGCTCTCGCCGTCGGGATGGCGCAACCCCAACGCAGTGAAGAACGTGTGGCGGCTGGTCGAGCGCTTCCGCCCCGAGGTGTTCGGCGGCGTGCCGACGGTGCTCGGTGCCGCGATTCAGGTCCCTGTCGAGGGCGCCGACACGTCGAGCATCCTGTTCGCGTCGGGCGGCGGCTCGGCGATCCCGGTGCCGATCGGCAAGGCCTACACGGAACGCTTCCAGGTCCCCGTGCTCGAGGTCTACGGCATGACCGAGACGTCGAGCGTGCACACGATCGCGTACATGGAGCGGCCGGTGCGGCTCGGCTCGGTCGGTCACCCGATGCCGTACAGCCGCGTGCGCATCGTCGAGCTCGACAGCGAAGGACGGGTGCGGCGCGAATGCGCGCGCGGCGAGATCGGCGTCGTCGCGATGGCGGGGCCCGGCGTCTTCGCCGGCTACGTGAGCGATGTCCACAACCGCGCCGCGTTCGTCGAGCCCGGCTGGGTCAACTCGGGCGACCTCGGCCGCATCGACGACGACGGCTATCTCTGGCTCACCGGCCGCGCCAAGGACCTGATCATCCGCGGCGCGCACAACATCGATCCGCTCGCGATCGAGGAAGTCTTCTTCACCCATCCGGCGGTGGCGCTCGCCGCGGTCGTCTCCGAGCCCGATGCGTACGCCGGCGAGCTGCCGGTCGCGTACGTGCAGGCCAAGCCCGGTGCCAGCGTCGACGCCGCCGAGCTGCTCGGCTACGTCGCCGAGCGCACGCCGGAGCGCGCCGCGGTGCCGGTGCAGCTCTACTTCGTCGACACGATCCCGCTCACCGCCGTCGGCAAGGTGTTCAAGCCGGCGCTGCGCTGGGACGCCGCCGAGCGTGCGGTGCGGCGAATGCTCGCGCCGCTCGCCGGCGACGGCTGCAGCGTCGACGTCGCGGTTGGCAACCACGCCGAGCACGGCACGCTGATCACCGTCACGCTCGGCGGCTCGGCCACGGCGCGCGCGCTCGTCGAGCAGCGCGTGCACGAGAAGCTCGACCCGCTGCCGCTGAAGCACGTCGTCGTCGCACGCTGAGAAGGGCGCAACGGGCAACGACTGTCCGCCGCCTACTTCGCCGGTCCGCTTGACCCGACGAGCGACGTCTCGCCCGCGGTGCCGCGCTGCGCTCGCGTGAAGAGCGTGAGCTGCACGCGATGCAGTCGCCCGTCGTCGACGAGCGGCAGCGAGTCGTCCTGCTGCAGCGTGCCGTCGAGGCGGAGCTCGCCGCCGCCGTCGCCGTCCTGCTGGAGGACCTCGATCTCGTACAGCGTCGCGCGGTGGCGAACCTGCAGCGTGCAGTGCGTCCACGCCGCCGGCAGGCGCGGCGCGACGACGAGCCGCAAGCCGCCAGCGGCCGCGACGCGACGCAGGCCGAGCAGCGACTCGACGATGAGGCGATACATCCAGCCGGCCGAGCCGGTGTACCAGCTCCAGCCGCCCCGCCCGGTGTGCGGCGCCACGCTGTAGACGTCGGCGGTCATCACGTACGGCTCGACCTTGTAGCGTGCGACCGCCTCGCGGCTGTCGCCATGGCGGACCGGATTGATCATGTCGAGCAGCTGCCACGCGCGCTCGCGCTCGTCGAGCGCGGCGAACGCCATCGCCGCCCAGATCGCGCCGTGCGTGTACTGGCCGCCGTTCTCGCGCACACCGGGAACGTAGCCGGCGATGTAGCCTGGATTCGGGCCGCGCTGGTCGAATGGCGGATCGAGCAGCTGGACAAGGCGCGCCTCGGGCCGCACCAGCTTTTCGTGGAGCGAGGCCATCGCCTGGCGCGCACGCGCCGGGTCGGCGATCGACGACAGCACCGACCAGCTCTGCGCGATCGAGTCGATTCTGCACTCGGCGCTGCGTGCCGAGCCGAGCGGCGTGCCGTCGTCGAAGTACGCGCGCCGGTACCACGCGCCGTCCCACGCGTTCGTCTCGAGGTTGGTGCGCAGCTTGGCGCGCTCGCTGGCGCAGCGCGCCGCGGTCGCGTCGTCGCCGTGGCGCGCGGCGAGCGCACCGAAGCGCTCGAGGACCTCGGCGAGGAAGAAGCCGAGCCAGACGCTCTCGCCGCGGCCGTCGTGGCCGACCAGATTCATGCCGTCGTTCCAGTCGCCGCTGCCCATCAGTGGCAGGCCGTGGCCGCCGAAGCGCAAACCGTGGACGAGCGCGCGCAGCGCGTGCTCGTAGAGCGTCGACGACTCCTGCGAGTGTCCCGCGAGGTCGTAGTACGACTCGTCGTGGGGTGGCAGCGGACGGCCCTGCAGGTACGGTGCCGTCACCGCGAGGACGTCGAGGTCGCCGGTCGCCTCGACATAGCGGGCGAGCGCGAGCGGCAGCCAGAGGTAGTCGTCGGAGATGTGCGTGCGCACGCCGCGCCCCTGCGGCGGATGCCACCAGTGCTGGACGTCGCCCTCGGGAAACTGGCGGCTCGCGCAGAGCAGCAGCTGCTCGCGCAGCATCTCGGGCCGCGTGTGGACGAGCGCCATCGCATCCTGCAGCTGGTCGCGGAAGCCGAACGCGCCGCCCGACTGGTAGAAGCCGCTGCGCGCCCAGATCCGGCACGCGATCGTCTGGTAGAGCAGCCAGCCGTTGACGAGGACGTCGAGCGACGGGTCGGGCGTCTTGACCTGGACTGTGCCGAGCGTCTTCGTCCAGTGCGCGCGGACTTCTTCGAGGGCGCGCTGCGCCGCGGTCGCGCCGCGATACGTCTGCACGAGCTCGTCGGCTTCGTCGACGCTCCTGCCCATGCCGAGGCGAAAGACGATCTGCGTCGAGTCGCCGTCGACGAGGGTCAGCGGGACCTGCAGCGCGGCGCACGGGTCGAGCGCGGCACCGGCGCGGCCCGAGAGCCGCGTCCTGCCGAGCGCCGCGGGGTTGCGCAGCGATCCGTTCCTGCCGATGAACTCGGCGCGGTCGCACGTGAAGCTCGTGCCCGAGAGCGTCGCGCCGTCGACGTCGAAGAACCCGATCCAGTCCGCGTAGTCGTTGCTGTACGGATTGCGCGCGTAGATCGCGCCGCTCTCGGTCTGGACCTTGGTGACGATGTGCGGCGCCGACTTCGCGCGCAAGTCGCCGAGCACCCATTCGACGTAGCCGGTGACGCTGATCCTGCGGCTGCGGCCCGATTCGTTGCCGATGCGCAGCACCGCAAACTTCACCGCCGCATCGAGCGCGACGAAAACCTCGAGCTCGCTGCGGATGCCGTACGCGGTGTGCTCGAAGATCGTGCTGCCGAAGCCGTGGCGCGCGACGTATGGCTCGGCCGAGTCGGCGAACGACGGGCACGGCAGCGAGGTCGGCGACCAGAACTGGCCGGTCTCGTCGTCGCGCAGGAAGAAGGCCTCGCCCGAGCCGTCGCCGATCGGGTCGTTGTGCCACGGCGTCAAGCGCAGCTCGTGCGCGTTCTCGCACCAGGTGTATGCGCTGCCGGCCTCGGAGACGATGAAGCCGAAGCGCGGATTGGCGACGACGTTGATCCACGGCGCCGGCGGCCGCTCGCCGGCGGCCGGTGCGACGACGTACTCGCGGCCGTCGGCAGCGAAGCCGCCGATGCCGTTGTCGAGCAGCAGCCGGCGGCCGCCGCGGCGAAGCGCCGCGACGGCGAGCGCGTCGTCGTCCTCGCGGGCGCTGCGCGGCGCGGCGCTGCGTGCGCGCGGCTCGGGGCTTCGCGTCGCCGCCAGCGTCGGCGGCCGCCGCTCGCGCAGCGGCCGGCGTTGCACCTGCTCGGCGAGCGTGCCGCGGGTGTCGCTGAAGACCGCGCGCGCGACCGCCTGCATCAGCGTGCGGTCCTCGGGCGCGATCTGCTCGACGTGGCGGACGAAGATGCCGCCGGGCCGGTCGATGAACTGCGCGCCGGCGCTGCCGACGATGAGGCCCATGATCTGCTCGTGCAGGCGCTGCCGGTAGACGTCGCGCTCCTCGTTCCAGACGACGAGGTCGACCGCGAGCCCCTTCTGCCGCCACCACGCGTGCGCCTGGACGAGCTGGCGGACGAGCTCGATGTTGTCGGCGCTGCCGATCTGCAGCAGCACGATCGGCAGGTCGCCCGAGATCGCGTAGCCCCAGAGCCCCGACTGGGCGCGCCGATTCCTCGTCATCACGCTCGGGTCGGCGCGCAGCGCCGCCTGCGGGTGCAGGATCGCGCCGGCGAGGCGCGCGTAGAGCTGGGCCTCGGCCTCGCTCGCGTTGAGCTGGCGCAGCACGACGTGCGCATGCGTCCAGGCGAGCTCGAAGACGCGGTCGGCGAGGCGACGGTCCTGGTACTTGCTCGCCATCGCGACGCAGGCGTCGCGCGTGTCGGCCATGCCGACGACGACATCGACCGTGACCGTCTGGTCGGGCTCGAGCGTCAGCACGCAGCGGCTTGCCGCGACCGGATCGAGCACCGAGCCGACGGTGTTCGAGAGCGGCCCCGAGGGATCGACGAGCGCCTGCGGCAGCTCGACGCTGCGGCCCCGGCCGATGAAGCGCGCGCGGTCGGTCTCGTGCGAGATCGCGCTCGCCCGCATCTCGCCGCTTTCGCCGCGCGCGCCGTGGATCGCCATCAGCTGGAACAGGCACGGCGTCACTTCGTCGGGCGCGCGCTTGCGTCGCGTCGCCAGGATCGCCGCCGGCCGCTCGAGGATCTCGGTTTGCACGAAGAGCTTGCTGAACGCGGGGTGGAGCGCATCGGCGATCGCCGGCGCGAGAACGATCTCGCCGTACGTCGTCACCTCGATCGTGCGCTCGGAGCGGCTGCTGTTGGTGATGCGCACTCGCCGCAGCTCGATGTCGTCCTCGGGCGAGACGACGATCTCGGTGTGGGTGTCGATGCCTTCGTCGCGCCGGCGGAATTCGGCGCGGCCTTCGGAGAAGATCGCCTCGAAGCGGCCGGCGCGCTTCTTCGTGGGCTGGTGCGCGGTCGACCACGTCGCGCCGGTCGCGACGTCGCGCAGGTAGCAGAAGCTGCCCATGTCGTCGACGGTGCCGTCCTCGCGCCAGCGCGTCACCGCGAGGTCCTTCCAGCGCGTGTAGCCGCCGCCGGCGTCGGTGACCATCACGTGCAAGCGTCCGTTCGAAAGCAATTGCACCTCGGGCGTCGGTGCCTCGAAGTCGGTGACGACGCGCACCGACGGCTGCTCGCCTTCGACCGTCGCGCGGCGGCCGGCGCGCTCGTCGATGTCGGGCTGGAATACGGTGACGCGCGGCACCCGCTCCTGCAGCAGCAGCAGGGTCGCCTGCAGCCGCGGGTCGGCCTCGAACCAGCGCTGCAGCGGCTTGTCGAGCAGGAGATGGGCGATCGCGAGCAAGCCCATGCCCTGGTGGTGCGCCATGTAGGAGCGCACGATCGCGCTCGCCTGTCCGCGCGGCAGCCGCGACGGCGTGTAGTCGACCGCCTCGTAGAAGCCGTAGCGGCTGAAGACGCCTTCGGCGACGAGCCGCTGCAGGTTCATGCACGCCTCGTCGGGCGCGACCATCAGCGCCATCATCGACGCGTACGGAGCAACGACGAGGTCCTCCGCGAGGCCGCGCTTGAGCCCGAGGCCGGGAACGCCGAACGCGCGGTACTGGTAGTTGAGCGCGGTGTCGGTCGCGTTGTAGCCCGACTCCGAAACCCCCCACGGCACGTCGCGCTGCTCGCCGTACTGGATTTGCCGCCGCACGGCGCCGCGGCACGTCTGGTCGAGCAGCGTGTGCGGATAGCTCGGCATCAGGAGCATCGGCATCAGGTACTCGAACATCGAGCCGCTCCACGAGAGCAGCACCGGCTCGCCGGCGGCCGACGTCAGGAGGCGCCCGAGCGCGAACCAGCTCTCCTGCGCGATCCGCCCTTGCGCGATGCAGACGAAGACGCCGAGCCGCGCTTCGGAGGCGAGCAGGTCGTAGTGACCGGCGTCGGGGCGGCGCTCGTCGACGTTGTAGCCGATCGCCATCAGGTGCCGCGACTCGTCGTAGAGGAAGCTGTGGTCCATCTCGGCGAACGCGGCGGCGCGATCGGCGAGGTCCTCGAGCGTCGTCAGCGCCTTCGTCGCCGCTGCCTTGCCGGCGCCGGCGCTGGCAAGGCCGGCGAGCGCGCGCAGCGTCGGCAGCGGCGCTCCGGCGAGCTCGCTGCTCTCGGGGATCAGCTCGTCGATCTCCTCGAGCGCGTCGCCGATGTCGCGCAGCAATGCGTCGGCCCAATGGCGAGCGTCGTCGGCCTCGCCGCGCTCGTCGGTGGACGCGACCCCTTCTGCGCTTTCGCTGGCGGCGACTGGATTGGCGACGATCGGCGGCTCCGGCGTCGCTCCGGCGGCGATCGCGTCGTGCAGCTCGAGCGCGCAAGCGTGCAGCGACGCGATCGCCTTGCGCCATTGCGCGACCGTCTGCGGCGGCAGCGCGCGCAAGCGCGCGACCGCCTCGTCGATCGCTGCGAGCGCGGCGGCGATGCTGCGCCGCTCGGCGGCGTCGAGGCGCGACTCGAGCGACTCGCGCAGCACGCCGAGGGTGTCGTGGACGCCCTCGAGCCACGTCGGCGCGAGGAGCGGCGCATCGATGAGCGCCAGCAGCCCGGCGCGCAGCGTCAGCAGCTGGCCGGCGAGGTTGCCGCTATCGACGGTCGAGACGTAGCGCGGCCGGAGCGGCTGCAGCGTCTGCGTGTCGTACCAGTTGTAGAAGTGGCCGCGGTGTCGCTCCATGCCCTGCATCGTCGTCAGCGTCGCTTCGATGCGCGCGAGCAGCCGCCGCTTCGTCAGGTAGCCGAACTCGTGCGCCGTCAGCGCCGACAACAGCGCGAAGCCGATGTTGGTCGGCGACGTCCGGTGCGCGACGCGCGTGACCGGGTGCTCCTGCATGTTGTCGGGCGGCAGATGGTTGTCGGCGGCGCCGACGTGGGCGTCGAAGAACGCCCAGGTGCGGCGCGCAAGGCGGCGCAGGAATACCGTCTGCTCGTCGTCGAGCGCGTGCAGACGTTCGACGATCGGGCGGTCGATCCACCAGACGATGAGCGGCGCCGCGAGCCAGAGCAGCAGCACCGGCAGCGCGACCGGCAGCACCTCGGGACGCCGCAGCGCGAGCGCGACGCCGATCGCGACCGCGAGCAGCGGCCCGATCGCCATCGTGCGCACGCTGTGCAGCAGGTCGGCGACCGTGCCCGGCGGCGCGGCAACGCGGACGTCGGCCGACGGCCGCCATTCGAGCAGCCTGCGCCTCGAGATCGCGACCCGCCAAAGCGTGCGCGCGATCGCGCCGAGGTTGTAGACGGCCTCGTGCGGCAGGCACGCGAGCGACTGGGTGACCTGCACGAGCAGGTTCTGCGCCTGTCGCGTTGCCGACGTCGCGACGGTCGGCTCGCCGCTGCCCGCGGGCTCGAGCGGCTTCAGCAGCATCCCGGCGACGAGCGCAGCGAACGGCACGGCGCCGATGATCGCGAGGACGACGAGCAGCCAGGTCGGCGACGGCGGCAGCAGCGCCCACGACGCGAGCAGGGTTGCGACCATCGCCGCCGGGACGAGGCTGCGGCGCAGGTTGTCGAGGATCTTGGCTCGCGAGAGCAGCGAGAGGGGATTGCGCGGCGCGCCCGGCAGCGTGTGGACGCGGCGGCGCAGCCACCCCAGCAGCTGCCAGTCGCCGCGGATCCAGCGGTGCCGGCGCGCGACGTCGACGCTGTAGCGCGTCGGCGATTCCTCGAGCAGCTGGACGTCGCTGAGCAGCCCCGAGCGGGCGTGACAACCTTCGATCAGGTCGTGGCTGAGGATCCGGTTCTCGGGCAGGCGATCGTGCAGCGAGCGCTCGAACGCGTCGACGTCGTAGATGCCCTTGCCGATGAACGAGCCTTCGCCGAAGAGGTCCTGGTAGACGTCGGAGACAGCGCGGGTGTACGGGTCGATGCCGGGCTCGCCGCCGTACAGGCGCGCGTAGCCCGAGCGGTTCGTGCTCGGCAGGCTGAGGCCCACGCGCGGCTGCAGGATGCCGTAGCCGTCGACGACGATGTCCTTCTGCACGCCCTTGCCGAAGCGCGGGCGGTGCAGCGGATGCGCCATCGTCGCGATGATCCGGGCGGCGGCGTCGCGCGGCAGCTGGGTGTCGCTGTCGAGCGTGATGACGTAGCGCACCGAGCGCAGCACGTCGGTCCTGCCGACGAGGCGCGAGAAGCGCACTCCGATCCGTGCCGCTTCCTCGCTGCGCAGCAGGGCGTTGAGGTCGCCGAGCTTGCCGCGCTTTCGCTCGTAGCCCATCCAGACGCGCTCGCGCGCGTTCCAGCGCCGCGGCCGGTGGAAGAGGAAGAACATGTCCGACTCGGCGCCGGCGGCGTACTTCTCATTCAGCGCCGCGATCCGCGCCGCGGCGAACTCGACGAGCGCGTCGTCGCCGTCGACGTGCTCTTCGTTCGCGTCGTGGAAGTCGGTCAGCAGCCCATAGTGCAGGTGACGGTCGCGGTTGGCGAGGAAGCGCACCTCGAGTGCCTCGATCAGCGCCTCGATCGTTTCGGTGCTGCCGAGCATCGTCGGCACGACGACGAGGGTGCGCGATTCGGGGGCGATGCCGTGCGAGTAGTCCATCCGCGGCAGCGTCCGCGGCTGCACGAAGAGCGTCGCCAGCCAGTTGACGGTCGCGACCGCGAGCTGGCTGATGGCGACAAAGAGGACGAGCGCGAAGAGCGTCTCGCCCCACCACGGCCAGCGCACCTCGCCGTGGATGTCGAGCAGCAGGCGAGCGACGAGCACGAGCGTCAGCGCGCCGATGCTGCCGGCGTAGAGCGGCAGCGCCCACCGGCGCGCGCGTCGCGCGACGACGGTGCCGGTCGGCAAGTCCGCGCCGACCGCCTGTTCGAGCTGGGCGCGGCCGGCGCCGAGCAGCCAGTGGCCGACGTGGCGCTCGCGCGGGTCGCTCGCAGCGCCGGCGTCGGCGCTCGCCGCCGCGGCTTCGGCGAGGGCGACGGCGTTGCGCGCGACGTCGGTCTCCGAGGTCGGGCTGAGCTCGGCGATCTTCTCGATCGCGTGGCGATAGCCGTCGCGCGTCTGGAAGTCCATCGCCGCGTAGACGCCGCTCGGGTCGCCGCGCAGCGCCTGCTCGACGCTGCTCAGCGACTCGACGAACTCGGGCCAGTTCATCGCACCGAGGAGCCGCAGGCTGCCGATGCTGTTGCTGACCGAGACCTGGTTGGCGGCCTGCTGTCGCGCCTCGAGCTGGACGTGCAGCTCGATCGATTCGCCGTTCTCGGCGAGGCGCTGCTCGATCCACTGCAGCGCGAGCATCAGCGCGGTGCCGCGTCCTTGCAGGCGGCGCGCGAACTCGGCGACGAAGGCGTTGGTGAGCGGCGGCCCCGAGCGCGCCATGTCGGCGATGACGAGGATCAGGTCGCTCGGCGAGCTTTCGGCGACCGCGACCATGGTGTCGGCCCACGCGCCGGCGGTGCCGCGCTCGATGTGCGCGACCTCGACGCGCGCCGCGATTCGGCGCAGGTTCTCGATCAGTGCGAGGCGCAGCATGATCGGAAACGCCCACAGCTCGCCGAGCAGGAGCGGCTGCACCGACTGGTACGCAGCGACGAAGCGCGCCAGCGTGCCGCGGCCGATGCGGCTGTCGCCGTGCGCGATCGCCTGCAGCGCGAGGTCGTAGACGCGCGGCAGGCCGGCGCCGGCGCCGTTCGCGCTGGTGAGCGCGAGGCGCGGCAGCTTCTTGCTGTAGCCGCGCGGCAGGTGGCGGCGCGCCGTCCGGACTTCTTCCTCGATCAGGTAGAAGTTGTCGAGCAGCCATTCGGCCGCCGGGGTGTAGCGGCGGTCGGCGTCGGCGGCGACGGCGAGCTGCTTGGCGACCGCGACGAGAACACGCTCGTTGTCGGCGAGGCGTCCGAGCAGGCGGTCGGGAAGCTGCGTGTCGCTGAGGACGTGCGTCTTCGCGAGCCGCTCGCCGTGCTCTGCGATCTGTTCGGCGCTGAAGAGCTCGGCGCGCAGCGGCGGGTCCTCGACCTCGATCTCGCCGATCGTGGGGACGACGCGCTGCCACCACGTCGGGCTCGAACGGATCGTGATCGGCAGGTCGCTCGGGGGCAGGGGCATCGGCGTCGGCCGGTCGGGTCGAGCCCGAAGGCTACCCGCAACGGCGCGCTGCCGCAGCACGCCGCTGCGCGCGCTCAGCGACCGCGCGCGGGGCGGAGGCCGAGCCAGACGACGGTTGCGACGACGAGCAGCGCGCCGACGAGCTGCGACGGCGCGATCGTCTGGCCGAGGATCGCCCACGCGAGGACGAGCGCGAACACCGGCTCGACGTTCATGATCGCCGCGTTGCCGACGACGCCGAGCCGCGGCAGCACGGTGAAGAGGATCGTGATGCCGGTGCCGTAGAGGAGCGTGAGGAGTGCGAGCCCCCACCAGCCTGCCGTCGCATCGGGCAGGCGGAAGCCGCCGCGCGCCGCGACCGCGGCGAGCGCGAGGACGGCGACGATCGCCATCGTCGCGGTCGTGCGGACGCGGCCGTCGACCTTGCCGGCCTCGTGCTGCGTCAGCACGAGCGCGATGCCGAACGTCGCCGCGGCGGTGAGCGCGAACGCGACGCCGACGCCGATCCGCTGCCACTGCAGCGCGGCGCCGATGCCGGCTGCGGCGCCGAGGACGTCGAGCGCGAGCGCGAGGCCGAGCAGCATCGGCGGCATCGCGACGAGGACGCGGCGCTCGGCGCGGTGCGCGTAGAAGAGGCGCGCCCAGAGCGCGGTCCAGAGCGGATAGGTGTTGAACGCGAGCAGCGCGAGCGCGACCGGCAGCCGCGCGACCGCGGAGTAGAGGCAGACGCTCTGCACCGCGACGATCGCGCCGATCGCGAGCAGGAACCTGCGCTCGCGCGGTGCGAGACGGACCGGCACGCGCTGGACGAGGACGAGCGTGCCGACGACGAGCGCCGTCACGAAGCTGCGCACCGCGACCGCGGTCGCGACGTCGACGCCGTGGTCGAAGGCGACGCGCGCGGCGACGTGGTTGGCGCCCATCAGGAGCGCGATCGCGAGCAGCGTCGCGAACGCCGCGATCGAGAGGGCGCGGGGCGCGGCCGGCATCGCGCGATTGTCGGGGCGCTCTTGCAGCGTCGCCGACGACGCCCTATACTAAGCCTGATGGCTAACCAACTGCCGCCCCTCGACCACGTCTTCGCCGCGCTCGCCGACCCGACGCGGCGCGCGATCGTCGGCGCGCTCGGTCGTGGCCCGGCGTCGGTCTCGGCGCTCGCGGCGCCGTTCGCGATGGCGCTGCCGTCGTTCATGAAGCACCTCTCGGTGCTCGAGAAGAGCGGCGTCGTCCGCTCGACGAAATCCGGTCGCGTGCGCACCTGCGAGCTGCGACCGAAGGCGCTCTCGCGCGCCGAGCGCTGGATCGCATCGCAACGTGCCGTCTGGGAGTCGCGCAGCGACCGCATGGCGGCGTTCACCGAACGGCTTCACCAGGAGGATCTCGACCGTGGCCAACGATGATTCGAACGACCTCGTCATCTCCCGTCTCGTCCGCGCGCCGCGCGCCAAGCTCTGGCGCGCCTGGACCGACCCGCAGCTGCTGAAGGAGTGGTGGTGCCCGAAGCCGTGGACGACCGAAGTGCGCGCGTTCGAGCTGCGCCCCGGCGGCGCGTTCCACACCTTCATGCGCGGGCCCGACGGCGGCACCAGCGACAACCCGGGGTGCTTCCTCGAAATCGTTCCGCAGCAGAAGATCGTGATGACGACGATGCTCACCGGCGGCTGGCGGCCGGCGACGCCGTGGCTCGGCATGACCGCGGCGATCACGATGGCCGACGAAGGCGACGGCACGCGCTACATCGCGACCGTGATGCATCCCGACGCTGCGACCAAGGACCGCCACGAGGAGATGGGCTTCTTCCAGGGCTGGAACACCTGCATCGACCAGCTCGAGGCGTTCGCGCGCGCGCTCGCCTGACGGATCGCACCGAGGCCGCGCGACGCGCGCGGCGCGGTGGTAGCGTTCGCCATCGCACTTCGGAGGCGAACGCCATGACGACCAGCACGAACGACGGCCTGCAGCTTCGCTCGCTCGTCAAAGAGAGCGGCGAGATCGAGCTCTCGCTCGTCCGCGTGCCGACGCCGACGCCGGCCGCCGACGAAGTCGTCGTTCGCGTCGAGGCGACGCCGATCAACCCGTCGGACATCGGGCTCCTGTTCGGCGCCGCCGACCTCGCGACGGTCACGGTGCGCGGCAGCGGCGAGCAGACCGTCGTCACGGCGCGGATCCCGCCGGCGGCGATGCGGGCGATGGCGGGCCGCGTCGGCCAGTCGCTCGCGGTCGGCAACGAAGGCGCGGGCACGGTCGTCGCCGCCGGCAGCGGCGCTCAGGCGCAGGCGCTCCTCGGCCGCACGGTCGCCGTCCTCGGCGGCGCGATGTATTCGCAGCTGCGCACCGTCAAGGTCGAGCTCTGCCTGCCGCTGCCGGCGGGAACGAGCGCTGCCGACGGCGCGTCGGCGTTCGTCAATCCGCTGACTGCGCTCGGCATGTGCGAGACGATGCGCCGCGAAGGGCACCGCGCGCTCGTCCACACCGCGGCGGCGTCGAACCTTGGTCAGATGCTGAACCGGATCTGCATCGCCGATGGCATCGGGCTGGTCAACGTCGTCCGCCGCGACGAGCAGGTCGCGCTGCTGCGCGACGCGGGCGCGCGCCACGTCGTCAGCACGGCGTCGCCTGCGTTCGCGGGCGAGCTCACCGATGCGATCGCCGCGACCGGCGCGACGATCGCCTTCGATGCGATCGGCGGCGGCCGCCTCGCCGGCCAGATCCTCGCCGCGATGGAGGCCGCGCTCGCGCGCAGTGCGACCGAATACAGCCGCTATGGAACGTCGACGCTGAAGCAGGTCTATCTCTACGGCGGCCTCGACACGGGCCCGACCGAGATCGTGCGCAGCTTCGGCATGGCGTGGGCGGTCGGCGGCTGGCTTCTGTTTCCGTTCCTGCAGCGGATCGGCGTCGACGCCGCGAACGCGCTGAAGGCGCGCGTCGCACGCGAGCTGAAGACGACGTTCGCGAGCCGCTACACGCGCACCGTCTCGCTCGCCGGCGCGCTGCAGCCGGACGCGATCGCCGAGTACGGCCGCCGCGCGACCGCGACCAAGGTGCTGATCGACCCGAGCCGCTGACCGTCGCCGGGCGCTCGCGCGCAGGGAGTGAAACGCAAGACGTGTGGGTGCGGCGCGCGAGTCAGGTCATCGCCGCGCGCAGCGCCGCGACCTCGCGGCCTGTCTCCGAGTCGGGCGTCGACTCCATCGCCTGCACGAGGGCCTCGGCTTCGGCGAGCGCCTCGCGTGCGCGACCGGCCTCGCCGAGCGCCAGCTCGATCCGCCCGCGAACGCACAGGAGCTTGCAGAGCTCCTCGCGGTCGGCGATCTCGCGCAGGATGGCTTCGGCAGTGCGCACGCTCGCGATCGCTTCTTCGGCGCGTCCTTCGCGCATCAGCAGCGAGCCCATGCCGCCGAGCACGACGCCCTCGAGACGGCGATAGCCGGCGTCGCGCGCGGTCGCCAGCGCGCTCCCGTACAGCGCCCGCGCGTCGTCGAGCCGGCCCTCGTCGAACGCGAGCTGGCCCAGACGGCTGAGCGCGATGCCCTCGCTGCGCGGATCGTGGATCTCGTGCGCCAGCGCCAGCGCGGCCTCGTAGTCGCTCCTCGCCTCCGTCGTGCGGCCCTCGACGTGCAGGAGGATGCCGCGGACGACGAGGAGGAAGCCCTCGTGGCGTCGATTGCCGAGCTCGCGCGTGACGACGAGCGCGCGCTCGTAGCAATCGCGCGCCTCGGCGGCCCTGCCCTGGATCGACGCCATGCCGCCGAGGTTGCCGAGCGCGATCGCCTCGAGCCTGCGGTTGCCGACGTCGCGCTGGATCGCGAGTGCGGCCAGGAGATGGCTGCGCGCGCCGTCGAAGTCGCCTTGCTCGCCGAGCAGATGCGCGAGGTTCGCGCGAACGGTGCCTTCGAGCACGCGATCGCCGACCTCGCCCGCGATCGCCAGCGCCGCGGTGAGGTCGCGGCGCGCATCCGCGACGTCGCCGGCCTCGACTTCGAGAAGGCCCAGGCTGTTGAGCACGCCGCCTTCGTGGACACGGTCGCCGATCTCGCCGGCGATCGCGAGCGCGGCGGCGAAATGGCGGCGCGCGTCGGCGCTCATTCCCTGCTCGCGATGCAGCACGCCGAGACTCGAGCGCAGCGCACCTTCGCTCGCGCGATCGCCGGTCGTGCGGGCGATGGCGAGCGCCCGGTCGAAGCGCTCCTTCGCCTGGTCCCTGCGCGATTGCTCGCGATCGAGCTCGCCGAGCTCCTTGAGCATCCGGCCTTCGCGCCTGACATCGGCAACGGCGCGGGCGAGCGCCAGCGCCTCGTCGAGCGCCGCCTTCGCGTCGTCCATCCGCCCGCTGCGCCTGAGTGACTGCGCCAGCGTCGCCAGCGCCGCGGCGCGATCGCCATCCGCGAGGTCTGATAGAGCGAGCACCTGCGCGCCGAGCGCCGCCCCCGTCGCGTAGGGGCCGTGCAGCTCGAGCACTTCCCAGGCGCCGCGGTAGGTCGCGACAGCCGTCGTGCCGTCGCCGCGGCCGAGCGCGCGACGGCACGCCGCGACCAGGTTGTCGAGCTCGAGGCCGAGCAGGCGCCGCCGCCTCGCGCCGCCGGCGAGCGACAGCGCCTCGACCGCGGCGTCGCTGCCGAAGTCGGCGAAGTAGCGTCCGTGCCGCACCTCGGCGGCGCGCTCGCCGGCCGCGCCCGTCGCTTGCAGCTTGCCCGCCGCGTACTCGTGGATGCTCAGGTACATGCCGAAGAACGGCTCGTCGATGTCGTAGCGGCTCTGCGTCGCCGGCACCCACGTGCGCAGCAGGCTCTTGTCCGAGAGCGCCTGCACGACGTCCATCGCCCGCGGCGCGGTCGGCCACGTCGAAAGGTCGATCACCGCCTCGGCCGCCTCGAGCGTGAAGCCGCCGTCGAACACCGAGCACTGCGCGAGCGCGTCCTGCTCCCACGCGGTCAGCAGCTCCCACGACCAGTCGATCGCCGCGCGCAGTGTCGCCTGGCGCGCGGCCTGGCCGCGCGCCGCGGCGAGCAGCGCGAAGCGGTCGCGCATGCGCTCGACGAGCTGCGCAGGCGAGAGCAGCCGCACACGCGCGGCTGCGAGCTCGATCGCGAGTGGCAGCCCGTCGAGCAGGCGGACGACTTCGGCCACCGCCGCGCGATTGCCTGCGTCGACCGCGAAGTCGGGACGCTGCGCACGCGCGCGCCTGGTGAAGAGCTCGACGCCGTCGCGCTCGATCGGCAACGGCTCGACCGGGAAGACCGCCTCGCCGGCGATGTGCAGGCGCTCGCGGGTCGTGACGAGGAACGTCGTCTCCGGCGCACGGTCGAGCCAGCGCCCGAGCGTCGCCGCGGCGTGCGCCGCGACCTGCTCGAAGTTGTCGAGGATCACCAGGCAGCGCCCGCGGCCCGCGATCGCGCTGCCGAGCTGCGCGGCCGGCTCGTCGGTTCCCGGCGGCACTTCGAGCGCAGCGGCGACGGCGAAGTGGATCCCGTCTTCGGAGCGTGCTTCCGAGAGGTCGCAGAAGTAGACGCCGCCCGGCCAGTCGCCGAGCCATGTCCATGCATAGCGGCGCACGAGCCGGGTCTTGCCCATGCCGCCGGGGCCGAGCACGGTGACGAGGCGAGCGCCGCCGTCGACGCGCGCGGCGAGATCGCGCAGCTCGGCCGTCCGTCCGACGAACGCGTCGCGTTCCGCGGGCAGGTTGTGACGAACGTGGCGCAGCGGTAGCCACGACTCGCCGGTGCGCACGACGCGGTACGCCTTCTCCGCGTCGCCCGGGGGCTGGAATGCCGATGTTCCGCGCACGCCGACCTCGAAAAGCTCGAGCGGCTGGTCGATGCCCTTCAGCCGGTAGTGTCCGTGCGAACGCAGCTCGCTCGCCTCCGCGAGCGAGTCGGCGAGCGCATCGCGCACCTTCGTGCTGACAAGCGTCTGGCCGCCGAGCGCGAGGCTCATCACGCGCGCCGCGACCGCCTTCGCGAGCCCTTCGACCTCGAGCGGCTTCGCTCCGCGCGCGACGTCCTCGGGCGCGTTCTCACGCAGGATCAAGGGGCCGGCATGGATCGCGACGCGCGCGCTGAGCGCGAGCTCGCCGACCGCGGTGTGGTAGTCGAACGCGAACGCCGCCGCCGCAACGGCGCGGTCGAACAGCACGAAGAAGCCGTCGGTGCGGTCGATCTCGCGGCCGCCGTGTCGCGCCATCAGCTCGCGCGCCCGCCGGTCGTGCTCGACCCAAAGCACGGATGCGCGTGCGTCGCCGAGTTGCTCGGCCAGCGACGTGCTGTCGACAAGGTCGGTGAAGACCAGCACGCGCTCGGACTCCGAGGGGAAGGTTCCGCCTGGTTCCGCCATGGCTTGGGGCGCCGCGATGTCGTACGGACGCCTCCGTCGCGGCGCCGCGATTATTCACGAAGCGCCGCGCTCGGCGAACGCCGCCAGGGCGCCGCCGGTCGTTCAGCAGCCTTTCGGCTAGGCGTTAAACGGCTCGCGTTGCGACGCCCGACGCGTCGACGTGTCCTCGCGTCGAGGATCCGGAAACACGAACTGTCGCCAGCCCGTGCGCTCGAACGGTTGCCACTGCCCTTCGGCTTGGGCGAGGCGATCGCTGACGGCAAAGAGAACCGCGGCGTTGAAGCCGAGGCCGAGGTGGCTGCCCACGACTTCGATATTCTCCGACCGGTCGCCTTCGGTCTCGACGCTGCATCGCCACGGCACGATCTCGTCGCTGCGGCTGTAGATCGAGGTCGTCGGGACCACAGGCGTGGGCCTGTCGGCGGCGTGCGGATGATGCAGCGGACTGCCGAGGGTGATGACGCTCCGCACGAATTCCGGCCGCTTCGCCGCGAGAGCGCTTGCGTAGAGCCCGCCTAGGCTCCAGCCGACGAGGCTCACCGTGCGACCGCTTTCGTCGCGAAGCCGGTCGAGCGCGTCGAGCAGCACGCGCTCGACGCCGGCACGCGGCCCGAAGTTGCGGCCCAGGCCCCACCCCCTCGCCGCATAGCCGCGATCGCGCAGGAAGCCGCGCAGCAGCTGGGTCGACGTGTCGCTCGCGCCGAGCCCGGGGAGAACCAGCACGGCATGACCGTCGCCGCGCGGCGCCATTCGCAGCCAGGGCAGTGCCGCAAACGCGGCGCCGAGCTCGACGCCGGCGCGCATTGCCAGCTGACCGATCCGCCGGCCGCGAGAGGCGTGGCTCGGCGTCGATCCGTTCGTCTTCATCATCGGGCACCTTCCTTCCTGTGAATCCGCACCGTTATGATGGTAACGGAATTGCATTACGGTCACAATGTTTCCCAATCTACACCAGCTCCGCAGCCTGAACACGCGGCAGCGCCTGCTCGAGGCCGCGCTCGAGCTGCTCGCGCAGCGCGGCGATCTCGGCGTGTCGCTCCAGGAAGTGGCGCGCGAAGCCGGCATGACGACTGGCGCCGTGCAGCACCACTTCGCCTCGGTCGCCGGGCTTCGCAGCGAGGTCCTCTCCCGCCTCGTGCAATCGCTCGGCGAGGCCGAAGGGTTCTGGCCCGACCCGACGTGGCCGCTCGCGAGACGTGCCGGCCACTTCGTCGGCGGGGCCTGGCGCGAGGTCTTCGGCCGACCGCGCTTCGGCACGGCGTGGGCGGCGTTCCTCGGCGCGCGCGCGCACAAGCCGACGCGAGCCCACGTCGTGCAGCGGCTGGCGCCGATCCTGGTCGGCATGGCGGAACAGCTGCTGCGCTCGTTTCCCGAACTCGCCGCCCGCGCCGACGGCCGTACGCGCGCCGAGTTCGTGCTGGCGGCGTTGCGCGGCATGGGCCTGGCGGCTCCGTTCTGTCCGCCGGGGTTCTTCGACCCCCACCTCGAGCTGCTCGGCGACTACCTCGTCACGTCTTGCCAGCAACCAGCGCCTGCGCCGCGCGCGCCCGCTCGAGCAGGCGCGGCGCGTTCGCGCGCTCGGCCCACGCCGCGAAAGCGGCGGTCGGCCCGCGCCAGCGCAGCGCGCTCGCGCCGCGAAAGAGCTTGGCGTCGGTGCGCAGCGTCGCGAGGCGCTTGAAGAGCAGCGCTTCGTCGCGGCGATCGCCGAGGACGGCGTCAGGGAACGCCTCGATCGGGCCGTGGCGATTCAACAGTCGCGCTGCGCCGACCGCGCCGATGCCGGCGATCCCCGGGTAGCCGTCGGCGACGTCGCCGACGAGCGCGAGCCAGTCCGGAATGAGGCGCGGCACGACGCCGAACTTCGCGCGCACGCCGGCGGCGTCGCGGACCGTCTTCGCGCGCCGGTCGACCTGGACGACGCGGTCGTCGACGACGCACTGCGCGAGGTCCTTGTCGGGCGTCCAGATGCAGACCTTGTCGACCGCGTCGTCGTTGTTCGCGAGGTGCGCGGCCGACGCCAGCGCATCGTCGGCCTCGAGCTCGGCCATCGGCCAGACGACGACGCCCATCGCGGCGAGCGCATCCTCGAGCGGATGGAACTGCGCGAAGAGCGCCGGCTCGATCCCCGCTCCCGTCTTGTAGCCAGGCCAGAGCGCGTTGCGGAACGACTCGATGACGTGGTCGGTCGCGACCCCGACGTGCGTCTCGCCGCGCTCGAGGATCTGCAGCACCGACTGCAGCACGCCGACGACGGCGCCGAGCGGCGGGTCGGTCTTGTGGAAGCGCCGCAGGCCGTGGAAGTGGCGGAAGAGCTCGTACGTGCCGTCGACGAGGTGGACGATCATCGACGCGACCGGCGGACGCGCGCGCTAGGTCCTCGACGGGACGGTGGGCGCGATCGACGACGTCGTCGTCGCCGAGCGCGGCACGAACACCCCGATCGTGCCCGGCAGCGCTCCGCCCCAGAGCTTGCGCAAGTGGGTGCGCTCGTCGGCGTACTTGTCGACGATGCCGACGATCTCGCCGTCGAGAACCCGGAACATGTCGCGCACTGCGTGCAGCGCCGCGTCGTTCGCTTCGATCTCGCGCCGCAGCTCGGGCGGCGCTCCCTTCGGATAGAACTCGGCCTTCTCGGCCAGCACCTTGTGCTGCGCGAGCAGCTCGGTGAGGCGCGCGTTCGGCACGCGCAGCTTGACGACGACGGTCGCGATCTCGTCGCGCTCGGCCTTGCGGTGCACCGCCTCCGAGGGATAACGGGTCAACCAGCGACGGTCGTCGCGCTCGGCGGCGCGGCGGCAGTCCGCCGCGATGCTTGCCCAGCGCGAGTATTCGGCGCACGCCAGCTCCTGCGCCGGCGAGAGCGCGCTCGGCGGCACGCACACCGGGGCCGCGCGCCCTGCGAGTCGTGCTGCGGCGGCCGAACAGTCGGTGCCCTGGGCGCGCACCGTGGCGGCCGTTGCGAGCACGGCAAGGATCGCAAGCGCGGGGAACGCCGATCGGACGGTGCCGGAGACGAAGGTGTCGTTCATGCGAGCCGCAACGATACCCGCGGCGCTGCCGAGGGCAAGCCGTCGAAATGCGCAGGATTCGGCGCCGCGCGAGCGGGGCGAGTGGTCTAGCGTCGAACGCGAGTCGCGCGAAAGCGGGGATCGACCTGCCAGCGCCCGCGCAGCAGCCGCAGTCGGGCGATCGGCAGCGCGTCGTCGGCGGGCGTCGCGGCGAGCGAGAGCTCGAACGTCTCGACGATGCGGCTCGCCTGCGCGGCACCGTCGCCATTGCCGTTGTCGATGTCGCTCACGTCGGCAGGCGCGGGAGTGAATCGCTCGGCGCGCTCGCGGTACGCGATGCCCACAAGCACCGTGGTGCCGGCACCGCGCAGCGCGAGGCGCTGAGCGCAGCCGACGAAGATCTCGCGGCCGAAGCCGTCGAATGCGAGGCCCGGTGCGACGACGACCTGCGCACCGCCGCCGGCGTCGTCGACCGCCACCGCGAGACCGTCGACGATGCGGGCACCGTAGAGGGCGCGATTGCGACGGTCGATGCGAGCGCGCACGTAGTGCTGCTCGGCAGTGAGGGCGTCATCGGTGAGCAACTGGCCGCTGACGAAGCGCGGCCGCACGAGCGCCTCGTCTTCGATGCGTCCGGTGGCCGGGCTTCCTTCGCCGCCGTCGCTCCCCGCGATCGCGCTCGCGTGCTCGACGATCCTGCGCGCGATCGCTCGAGCTTCGTCGCTCAGACGATCGTTGCGGTACGCGAGATCCTCGAGCGCGTACGCGAGCAGCTCGAGCACGGTGACGCCGGGATCGTGCGCATTCGCATCGGTCCATCCCGGAGCGACGCGCGCCGCCGCGCGGCGCAGGCCTCGCGCGAGCGCCGACCACTCGTCATCGCTGAGCGGCATGCGGCTGGCGCACCGGCAAGCGCCAGTTCGGGCGAACGTAGTGGCAGGTGTAGCCGTTCGGATATTTCTCCAGGTAGTCCTGGTGCTCCGGCTCGGCCTCCCAGAACGGTCCCGCGGGAGCGACCTCGGTGACGACCTTGCCCGGCCAGAGGCCCGACGCCTCGACGTCGGCGATGGTGTCCTCGGCGACTTGCTTCTGCTCGTCGCTCGTGAAGTAGATCGCCGAGCGGTAGCTCGTGCCGCGGTCGTTGCCCTGGCGGTTCTTCGTCGTCGGGTCGTGGATCTGGAAAAAGAACTCGAGCAGCTGCCGGTACGAGAGGCGCTTCGGGTCGAAGACGATCTCGATCGCCTCGGCGTGCGTGCCGTGGTTGCGGTACGTCGCGTTCGCGACGTCGCCGCCGCTGTAGCCGACGCGTGTCGCGACGACGCCGTTCATCTTGCGGATCAGGTCCTGCATTCCCCAGAAGCAGCCGCCGGCAAGGACGGCGCGCTCGGTCGCGTTGCTCGTGCTCATCGCACTTCCTCCACCTGGTCGAGATAGGCCCCGTAGCCTTCCTTTTCCATGTCGTCGCGACGGATGAAGCGCAGGCTCGCCGAGTTGATGCAGTAGCGCAGCCCCCCGCGGTCGCGCGGACCGTCGGGGAAGACGTGGCCGAGATGGCTGTCGCCGTGCGCCGAGCGCACTTCGGTGCGGACCATGCCGTGCGACGCGTCGCTCAGCTCCTTGACATTTGCCGGCTCGATCGGCTTGGTGAAGCTCGGCCAGCCGCAGCCCGACTCGAACTTGTCGGCGGACGCGAACAGCGGCTCGCCCGAGACGATGTCGACGTAGATGCCGGCCTCGTGGTTGTTCAGATATTCGCCGGTGCCGGGCCGCTCGGTGGCGTTTTGCTGCGTCACGCGATACTGCTCGGCAGTCAGGCGCTTGATGGCTTCGGGTGTCTTCTGATAGGTGGGCATGGGGTCTCCGTGGTCGCGCGTCGTGGTCGCGCCAGTCCGCCAAAGCTTACGCCCGCGGCCGTTCGAGCGCTGCGCCTTGCCCGTTGTCCCATTCGCGATGCCTTTTGCCGCTTCTTCCTCGCTCGCGCAGCTGATTGCCGCGCCGGTGCGCCCGGGCATCGTCGAGTGGATCGGCGCGCGGCCAGCGCGAGGCGCCGCAATGCGCGTTCTCGACGCGGCCGAGCTGGTCGCCGGCAAGGGCATCGCGGGCGACCGCTACGGCAACGCCGGCGGCGCGCGCCAGGTGACGATCGTCGCGGCCGAGAGCCTCGCCGCGATCGCGAGCCACCTCGGCGTCGACGCGGTCGCGCCGGAGGCGCTGCGCCGCAACATCGTCGTTCGCGGCATCAATCTCGTCGCGCTCAAGGGCCGGCGGTTTCGCATCGGCGCGGCGACGCTCGAAGCGTCGGGCGAGTGCCACCCGTGCTCGCGCATCGAAGCGAGCCTCGGCACCGGCGGCTACAACGCCGCGCGCGGCCTGGGCGGGATCACGGCGCGCGTCGTCGAAGGCGGTGTCGTCCGCGTCGGTGACCGCGTCGAGCCGATCCGCGCCGATTGACGGGCCTCAGCAGCTCAGCTTCATCGATTCGATGCGGCCGCCGAAACCGAGCTTCTCGGCGAGCGACGGCTCGCGGCTGTCCGGAGTGAAGCCGACCCAGCGCGCCGACAGGAACTGCTTCTCGTAGAGCGTCAGCGTCGCGCGCGGCCCGGTGACGATGCTCTTGATGTCGCGCTTGAGCTGCTGGGCGCTGCCCTTGTCGAGCGTCTGCAGCTCGACCGGCCCGATCAGCGTCAGCGAATCGCCGCTGAAGTTGCGATCGCCGTAGAACGACGCCCAGCAGCCGCTGCGCATCTGCTCGCCGGCGCCCGACGTCGGCAGGACGACGACGGCGGTGTCGACGGTCGACGCCGGCTCGGCGGTGCGCATCGAGGTGCAGGCGGCGAGCGTGGCGAGCGCCGCGAGCGCGGCGACGGGCAAGGCAAGCGGATGGCGGGTCATCGGTCGTCTCCACAGTGGCAACGAGGCGACCGGGCGATTGGCGTGCCTGCGATGCGGTCGCGGTGCGCGCGCGCGGACGCTGATGCATCATTGCCGTCCGCTCGACCAGGAGGAAACAAGATGCACAAGTCCATGCTCGCGGCCCTGCTCGTCTCGACCGCGCTCGGCGCGCACGCCGCCGGCTTCACGCTGACGAGCCCGACGATCAAGCCCGGCTCGATGCTCACCGACGCGCAGGTCTTCAAGGGCTTCGGCTGCGAGGGCAAGAACGTCTCGCCGGCGCTGAAGTGGAGCGGCGCACCGGCCGGAACGAAGAGCTACGCGGTCACCGTCTACGACCCCGACGCGCCGACCGGATCGGGCTGGTGGCACTGGGTCGTCTACAACATCCCGGCGACCGCGACCGAGCTTCCCGAAGGCGCGGGCGCAGGCGACGGCAAGGGCGCGCTTCCCGCCGGCGCGGTGCAGGGCCGGACCGACTTCGGCAGCGCCGGCTTCGGCGGCGCGTGCCCGCCGCCCGGCGACAAGCCGCACCGCTACATCTTCACCGTCTACGCGCTGAAGAGCGACAAGATCGACGTCCCCGCCGACGCGAGCGCCGCGCTGGTCGGCTTCATGATCCACGCCAACCAGCTCGCGAAGGCGAGCTTCGAAGCGAAGTACGGTCGCAAGAAGTGACGCGGTAGCGTCAGGGCGCCTGGCGGCCGCCGCTGTCGCCGGCGTCGCCGTTGCGCAGCAGCAGCGTCATCAGCACCGCGGAGTCGACGCGGGCGCTCAGCGAATACGGCTGGAACGCCGGCAGCACGACGAGCTGCCCGGGGCCGAGGCGGCGCACGCCGCCCGGCATCTGGACCTCGACGTCGCCTTCGAGGCAATGGATCATGCACTCGTCGTCGACGTGGTGCTCCTGGATGTCGCGTCGCGCCGGCAGCACCAGGTGCAGCAGCTGGATGCGGTCGGTCTTGATCAGGCTCGTGCTCACCGAGTCGGGCAGCGCCGTCCCGAGAGGGCCGATGTCGATGACGTCGAGCAAGTGGGCGTGCGGCAGGGCCATTGCGACCTCCAGCGGGGATCCGGAGCAAGCCCGGTGCCCGCGAGCCTAGCAGCCGGCGCCCCGATTGCCCGCACGAGCCCGACGGTGGGGTTGTGATCGACGACTTCGCCGACATCTACGGGGCTCCATGACCCACCGACCCGACCCCGAGGACCGCATGTGGTCGCAGGCCGTCGAGCTGCTCGCCGAGGCGGAGCGGCTGCATCGCCGGTTCTTCCGCCTTTCGGCCGTCGAGACCGCGCCGGCGTGGGAGCCGCCGATCGACGTCTTCGAGGACGAGCGGGAGATCGTCGTCGTCGTCGCGATGCCGGGTGTCGCCGCCGAGCGCGTCCACGTCGCACTCGACGGCGCGACGCTCGTCGTCCGCGGCACGCGGCAGCTGCCGTTCGACGGCGCGCGCTTTCGCTTGCGCCAGCTCGAGATTCCGTACGGCGCGTTCGAGCGCCGCTTCACCCTGCCGGCGGGGACGTTCGAGCTCGGTCGTCCCGAGCTCGTTCAGGGCTGCCTCGTCCTGCGACTCAAGAAGCGGGAGCGCTGAGATGGCGACCACGATTCCCGAGCCTTCGCGCGCGCCCGCGTCGGGCGAGATGCTCGACGAGCGCCGCGATTCCGAGAGCACGGCGAGCGCACCCGCGGTCGGCGGCACGTCCGGAACGGCGCGCGCGCTCCCCGAGGACGCGCTGATCGTCCTGCCGGTCCGCAACCTCGTCGTCTTTCCGTCGACGGTGGTCCCGATCGGCCTCGGCCGCGAGCGCTCGCAGGCGGCGGTGCAGGAGGCGGTTCGTCTCGAGCGGCCGATCGGCGTGCTGCTGCAGACCAAGCCCGAGATCGACGAGCCCGCGCCCGACGAGCTGCACTGGGTCGGTACGAGCGCCGCGGTGCTGCGCTACGTCACCGCGCCCGACGGTGGCCACCACGTCGTCGCCCGCGGCCTCCGGCGCTTTCGCGTCCTCCAGTTCCTCGAGGGCTGGCCGTTCGCGGTCGCCCGCGTCCAGTACATCGACGACGCCGAGCGCAGCGACGCCGAGATCGAGGGCCGTGCGCGCGTCCTCAAGGAGCGCGCGCTCGAGACGCTGCAGCTGCTGCCGCAGGTGCCGCAGGAGATGGCGATCGGGCTGCAGGGGATCGATGACGCGGCGCAGCTCGCCAACGTGATCTCGAGCGTGCTCGACGTCCCGCCGGAGGAGAAGCAGACGCTCCTCGAGACGTTCGACCTGAAGTCGCGGCTCGACCGCCTGCTCGCGATCCTCGCCCGCCGGATCGAGGTGCTCAAGGTCTCGCGCGACGTCGCCGACCGCACCCGCGAGAACATCGGCGACGTCAACCGCAAGCACCTGCTGCGCGAGCAGATGCGCACGATCCAGCAGGAGCTCGGCGAAGGCGACGAGAGCGCCGCCGAGCTCGCCGAGCTCGACAAGGCGATCACCGACGCGCAGATGCCCGAGGAGGTCGAGAAGGCGGCGCGCAAGGAATTGAAGCGCCTCGAGCGCATGCCCGAGGCCGCCGGCGAGTACTCGATGGTGCGCACGTACCTCGACTGGCTGATCGAGCTGCCGTGGCGCGACGAGCCGCAGCCGGCGATCGACATCGCCGAGGCGCGCCGCATCCTCGACGAGGACCACTTCGGCCTCGACAAGATCAAGCGCCGCATCCTCGAGCACCTCGCGGTGCTCAAGCTCAATCCTGCGGGCAAGAGCCCGATCCTGTGCTTCGTCGGACCGCCCGGCGTCGGCAAGACGTCGCTCGGCCAGAGCATCGCCAAGGCGACCGGCCGCAAGTTCGCGCGCGTCAGCCTCGGCGGCGTTCACGACGAGGCCGAGATCCGCGGCCACCGTCGCACCTACATCGGCGCGCTGCCGGGCAACATCGTGCAGAACCTGCGCAAGGTCGGCACGCGCCACGCGGTGATCATGCTCGACGAGGTCGACAAGCTCGGCGCCGGCGGCTTCCACGGCGACCCGGCTTCGGCGTTGCTCGAGGTGCTCGACCCCGAGCAGAACTCGACCTTCCGCGACACCTACCTCGCGGTGCCGGTCGACCTCTCGAAGGTGATGTTCGTCTGCACGGCGAACGTCCTCGACACGATCCCGGGGCCGCTGCGCGACCGCATGGAGATCATTCAGCTGCCCGGCTACACCGCCGAGGAAAAGCTCGAGATCGCGCGCCGCTACCTGGTGCCGCGCCAGCTCGCAGCGACCGGCATCACCGGCGAGCAGTGCGAGATCGGCGACGACGCGCTGATGGCGATCATCGCCGACTACACGCGCGAGGCGGGCGTGCGCAACCTCGAGCGCGAGATCGGCAGCGTGTGCCGCCACGTCGCGGTGCGGATCGCCGAAGGCAGCGTGACGCGGATGACGATCAAGGCCGCCGACCTGCACGACATCCTCGGCGCCGAGCGCTTCGAGGCCGAGGTCGCGATGCGCACCGGCGTTCCCGGCGTCGCGACCGGTCTCGCATGGACGCCGGTCGGCGGCGACATCCTCTTCATCGAGGCGGCGCGAACGCCCGGCGCGGGCCGGCTCATCCTCACCGGTCAGCTCGGCGACGTCATGAAGGAAAGCGCGCAGGCGGCGCTCTCGCTCGTCAAGGCGCGCTCGTCGTCGCTCGGCGTCGCCGCCGACGGCCTCGAGAAGTCGGACATCCACGTCCACGTCCCCGCCGGCGCAACGCCGAAGGACGGGCCGAGCGCGGGTGTCGCAATGTTCGTCGCGCTGACGTCGCTGCTGACCGAGCGACCGGTGCGCAGCGACATCGCGATGACCGGCGAGATCAGCCTGCGCGGCCTCGTGCTGCCGATCGGCGGCGTCAAGGAGAAGGTGCTCGCCGCGCTGCGCGCCGGCATCACGACCGTGATGCTGCCGGCGAGGAACCGCCGCGACCTCGACGACATCCCGGCCGATGCGCGCGAGCGCGTCCGCATCGAGTGGCTCGAGACGGTCGACGACGCGCTCCGGATCGCGCTCACGCCCGTCCCGCAAGCCGTCGCCGCCTGACCCGCCGAAGCGCGTTTTCAGGCACGGCGGATGCCGCGCCATGGACCCATCCTGTCAGGAGGATCTCCATGGCGAACCGATACCTCACTCCGTGGTCGGGACCGCGCCAGTGGCTGGGCGACCCCCTCTCCCAGCTGCAGCGCGAGATCGATCGCGCCTTCGACGAAGCCTTCGGCGGCGGCAGCGGCCGCTCGGCTGCGAGCGGCATGACGATGAGCTCGCCGCGCATCGACCTTCACGAAGACAACGGCGAGCTCTGCCTGCACGCCGATCTGCCCGGCATGCAAGCGCAGGACCTCGACGTCCGGGTCGACGGCGACGTGCTGACGATCAGCGGCGAGCGCAAGAGCGAGCAGAACCGCAACGAGCGCGACTACCACGTCATGGAGCGCAGCCGCGGCCGCTTCCAGCGCAGCATCCAGCTGCCGTTCTCGCCCAACCCCGACGAAGTTCGCGCCGAGGTCCGCCACGGCGTGCTCGAAGTCCGCATCCCGAAGCATGCTGCGCAGGAACGCAGCCGCCGCATCCAGGTGCGCGGCGACGACACGCAGACGACGACCGGCGGCGCGGCGATGACGCAGGCGGTCGGCGGCGGCGCCGCGAGCGGCAGCGAGCGTGCGAAGAGCGACGCGGGATCGGCCGGTGCGACCACGGCTGGCGGCGGCGCTTCGCCGTCGAGCGGCCAAGGCGCGTCGTCGTCGCCGTCAGCGACGACTTCGAGCGGACGCTGACCGACGCCGCGGCGATCGTTCGCCGCGGCGCTAAGCTCGCGCGATCGTCACCACCGGCAGCGGCCGCTGCCCGCGCCATGGCCTACGCGCTCGGTCCCGATTCCCCGGTCTTCGTCGTCGGCGCCGGGATCATGGGCGCGGGCATCGCGCAGGTCGCAGCGCAGGCCGGCCACGCGGTGCAGTTGTTCGACAGCCGCGAAGGCGCCGCGGCGGGCGCCTGCGCCAACCTGGCAACGACGCTCGACGGCCTCGCTGCGAAGGGCAGGCTCGACGCTGCCGAAGCGAAGGCGATCGCTGCACGCGTCGTCGCCGCGACGGCGCTCGCAGACGCCGCGCGCGCCGGGGTCGTCGTCGAGGCGATCGTCGAGAACCTCGACGCCAAGCGCGCGCTCTTTCGCGACCTGGAGGCGGTCGTCGGCGAGCACGCGATCCTCGCCTCGAACACGTCGTCGATCTCGATCACCGCGCTCGCCAAGGAGCTGCGGTCGCCGGGCCGCTTCGTCGGCATGCACTTCTTCAATCCGGTGCCGCTGATGAAGCTCGTCGAGGTCGTCTCCGGTCTCGCGACCGACGCCGACGCGGCGGCGGCGATCTTCGCGCTCGCCAGGCGCTGGGGCAAGACGCCGGTGCACGCGCGTTCGACGCCGGGCTTCATCGTCAACCGGATCGCGCGGCCGTATTACGCCGAGGCGCTCGCGCTGCTCCACGAGCGGCTCGCCGAGCCGGCGACGATCGACGCGTGCCTGCGCGGGGCAGGATTTCGCATGGGTCCGTGCGAGCTGATGGACCTGATCGGGCACGACACCAACTTCGCCGTCACCCAGTCGGTGTTCGACGCCAACTTCGGCGACAAGCGCTACCAGCCATCGCTCGTGCAGCGCGAGATGGTCGACGGCGGCCTGCTCGGCCGCAAGTCGGGGCGCGGCTTCTTCACCTACCCGCCGGGCGCACCGACTGCTGCCGCCGATGCGTTCGTCGCGCCGCCGGTGCCGGCCGGGGCGATCGTCGCGCTGCACGGCCGCGGCGTCGCGGTCGATCGCTGGGCGGCGCGGCTCGGCGATGCCGAGGTGCGCTTCGAGGCCGATCCCGGGAGCCGCTGGATGGGCCTGCAGACCGACATCGGCGAGCTGCGTCTCACCGACGGCCGCGCCGCGACGCGCGTCGCTGCCGAAGCGGGCGTGCGCGATCTCGGCGTCTTCGATCTCGCGGTCGCCGCCAGCGGCGGCGAGCCCGGGACGCCGCTCGCGCTCGCGTTCGCCGCCAGCGCTTCGCCGGCGTGGCGCGAGCAGGCCGCCGACTGGCTGCGCATCGCCGGCTGGCGGCCGCAGCCGATCGGCGACTCGCCGGGGCTCGTCGTCGCACGAACGATCGCGATGCTGATCAACGAGGCCGCAGACGCGGTCCACCAGGGCGTCTGCAGCGCCGACGGCGCCGATCTCGCGATGAAGCTCGGCGTCGCCTATCCCGCAGGGCCGTTCGAGTTCCTCGCCCGCTGGGACGCGACCGCGGTGGCCTCGCTCATCGACCATCTCGACGCGCACTACCGCGGCGAGCGCTACCGGGTGAGCCCGGCGCTGCGCGATCGCGCCTGCCTGGCGCAGCTCGCGGCACCGGCCTGAGGCCGCCGTCGCCGCGAGACGACGGACCGGCAAGCGCGCGTCGGACAGCTTCCCGACCTTGCGTCGGCGGACGGAGCGACCTGCGTTTGACGCATTCAAGCACGCGTTGCGCTGCCGAAAATGCCCGACGCCAATCCTCGGCGAGCCAAGGAGAACTCAATGCGAACCAACCGAACCCCCGTCGCTCTCGTGTCGATGCTTGCGGCAGCCGCGCTGCTCGCGGCGTGCGAGAAGAAGACCACGACCGTGACCGACACCCCGGGCAGCACGACCGCGACGACGCAGTCGACGACCGTGACGCCGTCGCCCGCGGCGTCCAACGCCATGGCGGCGACGACGAATGCGATGGACAAGGCCGCCTCCGCGACCGAGCGCGGCATGGCCAAGGCCGGCGAAGCGATCGGCGACGCCGCGATCACCGGCAAGGTCAAGACCGCGCTGATCGCCGATCCCGACGTCAAGGGGCTGAAGATCGACGTCGACACCAAGGACAACGTCGTCACCCTCAACGGCAGCGCCGACACGAAGGCGAACGCCGACAAGGCGGTCACGATCGCCAAAGGGATCGAAGGCGTGAAGTCGGTCGAGAACCGGCTGACCGTCAAGCCCTGATCGACGACGTCGTCGTCAGCGCTCGGGCCGGGGCGCCGCAGCGGCGCCCAGCCCGAGCAGCCGCATCGCGTTTTCCTTCAGGATCAGCGGCCGCACGTCGTCCTTGAAGCCGGCCTCGGCGAAGTCCTTCAGCCAGCGATCGGGCGTGATCAGCGGGAAGTCGCTGCCGAACAGGATCCGATCCTTGAGCAGCGTGTTCGCGTACTGCACGAGCTGCGGCGGGAAGTACTTCGGGCTCCAGCCCGAGAGGTCGATCCAGATGTTGGGCTTGTGCATGGCGAGCGAGATCGCCTCGTCCTGCCACGGCCACGACGGATGCGCGACGATGATCTGCATGTCGGGGAACGCGATCGCGACATCCTCGAGCAGCATCGGGTTCGAGTTCTGCAGCCGCAAGCCGCCGCCGCAACGCATTCCCGAGCCGATCCCCGAGTGGCCGCTGTGGAACACGGCGGGCAATCGGTGCTCGGCGATGACCTCGTAGATCGGCCACGCCATCCTGTCGGCGGGCTCGAAGCCCTGCACGGTCGGATGGAACTTGAAGCCGCGGACGCCGTATTCCTCGACCAGCTTTCTCGCCTCGCGTGCGCCGAACTTTCCCTTGTGCGGATCGATCGAGCCGAACGCGATCATGATGTCGCTGTTCTTCTGCGCGGCCTCCGCGATCTCCTCGTTCGGGATCCGGCGCCGGCCCATCTGCGCCTCGGCGTCGACGGTGAAGTTGACGAAGCCGATCTTCTTCTCGCGGTAGTACGCGATCGTCTCGTCCATCGTCGGTCGCCGCGACGAGCG
>Ga0207706_10000373_pt1 | contig 48683 bp, 43 predicted proteins | sample KBSC53metaG_FD_184318 | JGI IMG/M metagenome (GOLD analysis project Ga0207706, IMG submission 184318) | Corn rhizosphere microbial communities from Kellogg Biological Station, Michigan, USA - KBS C5-3 metaG (SPAdes) (version 2) | ecosystem: Host-associated > Plants > Roots > Rhizosphere > Soil ... | reverse complement strand
CTCGCAGGGCCCGGGAGTCGACCGGCTTCGGCGGGCGGGTTGGGTACGCAGCAACGCCCGCCGCCGACCGACTCCCGGGATCGTCGTCGATCGCATTGCCGAAGCGGCAGCAAACTCCGTGCCAGCGGGCTCGAAATCGCCCGCCACGCCGCACGACGCACCTCCCGCGGCGCGAGAAGATGTAAATGCGCCCCGGGATTCCACACGATGGTGAAACTTCTGCAAAACGGCGGTTCGGTTCTGGCCGCGGCCGGGTGAGGTCGTATGGCGTACGGGCCGTGGCACACCGATTGCATGACCACCTGCGGGCGAAGCCGCCCAAGACGCGAAGGAGTTAGCGATGCAGACGCGAAAATTGATTTTTGCAGCCCTGGCCGGAAGCCTGCTGGCGTTCGGCTGCAATCGGGCAGAGTCGCCTAAGGAAGTTCAGGAAGACGTCGCCGACGCCCAGCAGGACGCCGCGGAACAGACCTCCGAGGCGCGGGAAGATGTAGCCACCAGCCAGACGCCCGGGCAGACGATGGAAAACGAGTATGACCTGGCGATCACGGAGGCCGAGGGCAAGCATCAGGTAGCGATGGAGTCCTGCGAAGCGATGTCCGGGACCGAGCAGGAAGCGTGCAAGGCGCGCGCTGACGAGGAGCTTGCCGCGGCGAAGCAGCGTGCGGAATCGCTGAAGCCGCAGTAGGAGGGATGATCTCAGCCTGATGGGGTGGTCGTATCCTTGGCGGTGCGATCATCCTGCTGCTGCTCGTGAACCTTCTGCGAATCGGGAGGGCGCGCTGAGCGCCAACACCGCCGCAGCGGGCACAATGCCCGCTGCGGCGGTGTTTCGGGAAACGTGCCTTACTGAGTCTGGCGCAGATCCCTGATGGCCTGCGTTACGGCAGCGAGTTGCGACGCGACTTCGACACTCCCCGTCTCGTCCACATCCTCACCGTCCATCTGCCGCTGAACCAACCCCAATTTCCAGTTTCGCAGCACGGCTATCTTGTCGTCGTACGACAGGTCCGAGTCGCGCAGGACATGCTTCGGGTGCCTGAACTGTGACTCCGGGGTGCTGAAGGCTCTCTTCATGTTTGTCGCGGTCATCGGGACCTCGCTTCTGATTCGCAGTGGCTAACGGGGTATAACTTTCGCGCTACGCGGGCCCGGGTTGTATCGGCGACTCGGAGCGCTGCCGGTCGGACCACGCCGACGACGAACATGTAGGCGGCTTCTGACGCGAGCGGCCGCAAGGCTCCGACTGCACGCAGCCCGGGTTGACCTCAGGATGCAACTCCGGAGCCACGCTCCGGGATATCGGCGGTTCGGCCCCCAACCCCCAGAACCGCCTCGCTAAGCCCCCGCCGTTGAAATCGGCGGGGGCTTTTTTTTGGCTGTCTCCCACCAACGAACAATGTAGGAAACCGCGAAGGTTTCCCCGGGATCGAGTCCGACAAAGCCGTCGGACTCGTTCTGCTAAAAGACGCCATCCCAGAAGAGCTCCGCCAGAAACAGCGATCACCGCACCGACGGAGAGGTTCGATGGAAACCGAAGACCGCGTTCGCCGCCGTCACGTGCGCGCCAGCGAGGCGTCCGTGTCGCTCGAATCGGAGCTCGACCTCAAGAAGCTTCTGCGCGCACTGCAGGCGGTGCGGGACGGTGACTTCACCGTTCGGCTTCCGAGCGACCAGACCGGCCTTGCCGGCAAGGTCGCGGACACGTTCAACGAGATCGTGGCCTCCAATCAACGGATGGCGCGCGAAATGGAGCGCGCGGGTCGAATGGTCGGCAAGGAAGGCAAGACCCGGCACAGGGTGGCGATGGACCGGCGCGTCGGCGCCTGGGGCGAAATGGAGTCGTCGCTCAACACCCTGATGGACGACCTGCTCTGGCCGACAACCGAAGTGACCCGCGCGATCACTGCCGTTGCGAAGGGCGACCTGTCGCAGATCGTGCGACTGGAGGTCCAGGGCCGCCCGCTGCGCGGCGACTTCCTGCGTTCAGCGACGATCGTCAACGCGATGATCGGCCAGATGAGCGCGTTCACGTCCGAGGTAACCCGCGTGGCGCGCGAGGTAGGCACCGAGGGCAAGCTCGGCGGGCAGGCGTCGGTGCCCGGCGCCGCCGGCACGTGGAAAGACCTCACCGACAACGTCAACTCGATGGCGGGCAACCTGACCGGCCAGGTGCGCAACATCGCGGAGGTTGCAACCGCCATTGCGAGCGGTGACCTGTCGCGCAAGATCACGGTGGACGTGCGCGGGGAGATCCTGCAGCTGAAGGAGGCCATCAACACGATGGTCGACCAGCTGCGGTCCTTCGCCTCGGAAGTGACGCGCGTGGCGCGCGAGGTGGGCTCGGAGGGCAAGCTCGGTGGCCAGGCGATCGTGCCGGGGGTCGCGGGGACGTGGAAGGACCTGACCGACTCGGTCAACGCGATGGCGACCAACCTCACGGGGCAGGTGCGCAACATTGCGGAGGTCACGACCGCGGTGGCGCGCGGGGATCTATCGCGGAAGATCACCGTGGACGTGCGCGGGGAGATCCTGCAGCTGAAGGAGACCATCAACACGATGGTCGACCAGCTCAACGGCTTCGCGGCGGAAGTCACGCGCGTGGCGCGCGAGGTGGGCACCGAGGGCAAGCTCGGCGGCCAGGCCGAGGTCAAAGACGTCAGCGGCATCTGGAAGGACCTGACCGATAACGTCAACTCGATGGCGAGCAACCTGACCGGCCAGGTGCGCAACATCGCCGCGGTGGCTACCGCGATCGCCAACGGCGACCTGTCGCGCAAGATCACGGTGGACGTGCGCGGGGAGATCCTGCAGCTGAAGGAGACCATCAACACGATGGTCGACCAGCTGCGGTCCTTCGCCTCGGAAGTGACGCGCGTGGCGCGCGAGGTCGGGACCGAGGGCAAGCTCGGCGGTCAGGCGAACGTACCGGGCGCGGACGGCACCTGGAAGGACCTCACTGACAACGTCAATTCCATGGCCGGCAACCTGACGGCGCAGGTGCGCAACATCGCTGAGGTCACGACCGCGGTCGCGCGCGGGGATCTATCGCGCAAGATCACGGTCGACGTCAAGGGCGAGATCCTGCAGCTCAAGGAGGCCATCAACACGATGGTCGACCAGCTGAACGCTTTCGCGGCGGAAGTCACCCGCGTGGCGCGCGAGGTGGGCACCGACGGCAAGCTCGGCGGCCAGGCCGACGTAAAGGGCGTGAGCGGCGTCTGGAAGGACCTCACCGATAACGTCAATTCGATGGCCGGCAACCTGACCGGTCAGGTGCGCAACATCGCGGAAGTCGCTACCGCGATCGCCAACGGCGACCTGTCGCGCAAGATCACGGTGGACGTGCGCGGGGAAATACGTCAGCTCAAGGAGACCATCAATACGATGGTCGACCAGCTGAACGCGTTTGCCGCCGAGGTGACGCGTGTGGCGCGCGAGGTGGGCACCGACGGCAAGCTCGGCGGTCAGGCCGACGTCAAGGATGTGAGCGGGGTCTGGAAGGACCTGACCGACAACGTCAATTCGATGGCGAGCAACCTCACGGGTCAGGTCCGCAACATTGCCGAAGTCGCGACGGCAATCGCGCGCGGGGATCTATCGCGCAAGATCACCGTGGACGTGCGCGGGGAGATCCTGCAGCTGAAGGAGACCATCAACACGATGGTCGACCAGCTGAACAGCTTCGCGGCAGAGGTGACCCGCGTTGCGCGCGAGGTCGGCACCGACGGCAAGCTCGGCGGCCAGGCGATCGTGCCCGGCGTTGCAGGCACCTGGAAGGACCTCACCGACAACGTCAACTCGATGGCGAGCAACCTCACCGGCCAGGTCCGCAACATCGCCGAGGTGTCCACCGCGATCGCGCGCGGAGATCTCTCGCGGAAGATCACGGTCGACGTCAAGGGCGAGATCCTGCAGCTCAAGGAAACCATCAACACGATGGTCGACCAGCTGAACAGCTTCGCGGCCGAAGTGACCCGCGTCGCCCGCGAGGTGGGCACCGATGGCAAGCTCGGCGGCCAGGCGGCCGTGCCTGGTGTAGCCGGCACATGGAAGGATCTCACCGACAACGTCAACACGATGGCGAACAACCTGACCAACCAGGTGCGCGGCATCGTCAAGGTCGTGACCGCAGTGGCCGATGGCGAGCTCCGCCAGCGGCTGACGGTGGAGTCAAAGGGCGAGGTCGCGGCGCTGGCGGACACCATCAACAGCATGACGACGACGCTCGCGACCTTTGCCGATCAGGTCACGAGCGTGGCGCGCGAGGTCGGCGTCGAAGGGAGGCTCGGCGGCCAGGCCAACGTTCCGGGCGCCGCCGGCACGTGGCGCGACCTGACCGCCAACGTGAACCTGCTCGCCGCGAACCTGACGACCCAGGTACGCGCGATCGCCGAAGTGGCGACTGCGGTCACGAAGGGCGACCTGACGCGCTCGATCCAGGTCGAGGCGCGCGGCGAGGTGGCCGATCTCAAGGACAACATCAACGCGATGATCGGCAATCTGCGGGTAACCACCGAGCGGAACACGGAGCAGGACTGGCTGAAGACCAACTTGGCGAAGTTCAGCCGCATGATGCAGGGTCAGCGCGACCTTCTTACCGTGGGTCGGATGCTCCTCGATGAGCTCGCGCCGCTCGTCAATGCACAGCAGGGCGTCATCTATATCGTGGAGCCGGACAGCGAGGGTGGTGGCCTCAAGCAGCTGGTCGCCTACGCGGATGCGGGCGCGGCGGATACGCAGCGCCGCTACGCGATGCACGAAGGGCTGATAGGCCAGTGTGCGGCGGACGGCAAGCGGGTGCTGCTGCAACGCATCCCGGAGGACGTCATCCACGTTCGGAGTGGGCTGCTCTCGGCCCGGGCCCGCAATATCATCGCGTTGCCCGTCCTGTACGAAGGGCAGGTCAAGGCGGTGATCGAGCTCGCGTCGCTCCACCAGTTCACCGACTCGCATCTGGCCTTCCTGGAACAGCTGCCCGGCAGCATCGGCGTGGTGCTCAACACGATCGAAGCCAACATGCGAACCGAGTCGCTGCTCGTGCAGTCGCAGGAGCTGGCGGGGGAACTCCAGGCGCAGCAGAAGGAGCTGCAGCAGACCAACGAAGAGCTCGCGAGCAAGGCGCGACTGCTCGCAGAGCAGAACGCCGAGGTGGAGCGCAAGAACGAGGAGATCGAGCTCGCACGGCGCGCACTCGAGGAGAAGGCGACCGAGCTTGCGCTCACGTCGCGGTACAAGTCTGAGTTCCTCGCCAACATGTCGCACGAGCTGCGCACGCCGCTCAACAGCATCCTGATCCTCGGCCAGCAGCTCGCGGAGAACCCGGAGTCGACCCTGACGCCTCGCCAGGTCGAGTTCGCCAACACGATTCACGCGGCCGGCACCGACCTGCTCAACCTCATCAGCGATATTCTCGACCTGTCGAAGATCGAGTCGGGGACCGTGACGGTCGAGACCGAGGAGCTCCTGTTCACCCACCTGAGTGAAACCATCGAGCGCGCCTTTCGCCACGAAGGCGAGGCGCGCAGGCTCTCGTTCAAGACAAGTCTCGATCCGAACCTTGGCCCGTACGTCACTACCGATCCGAAACGACTGCTGCAGGTCCTCAAGAACCTGCTTTCGAACGCCTTCAAGTTCACCTCGCAGGGCGGGGTCGAGCTCCAGGTCGGAATCGCGAAGAGCGGCTGGAATCCCGAGCATCCGGCGCTGAGCCAGGCGCATACAGTGGTCGCGTTCGCGGTCACGGACACCGGCATCGGCATCGCCCCGGAGAAGCAGCGCATCATCTTCGAGGCGTTCCAGCAGGCGGACGCGGGCACGTCGCGAAAGTACGGCGGCACCGGCCTCGGACTGGCCATCAGCCGCGAGCTTGCACACCTGCTCGGCGGCGAGCTGCGGCTGAACAGCGTGCCCGGTCATGGCAGCACGTTTACCCTCTATCTGCCGCTCGAGTTCATGGGGTCGGCGTACCGCACGCCGCTCGGCACCTCCGCCGCTCCCCGCTCCGCGCACCCGCGCCAGATGATCGCATTGCCGCCGGTGCGGTCCGAGGACGTCGCCGACGATCGAGAGGAGCTCGAGCCGGGAGACAGGGTGCTCCTGATCGTCGAGGACGACCCGCATTACGGGAAGGTTCTCTTGACCCTGGCGCGCGACTGCGGCTTCAAGGCGGTCGTCGCTCGAAGCGGCGCCGAAGGTATCCGTCTTGCGCGCAAGTATCGCCCGACAGCGATCTCGCTCGACGTGTTCCTGCCGGACATGCTTGGCTGGACGGTTCTGAACCAGCTCAAGCAGGACATGGAGACCCGGCATATCCCCGTTCAGATCCTCACGGTCGAAGAGGAGCGCCAGTACAGCCTGGAGCGCGGTGCCTTCGCATTCATGAACAAGCCGGTGACCACCGACGGGCTCGCGGTGGCCCTGGAGCGCATAAAGGAGTTTGCCGCGCCGCGTGTGCGGGAGCTGCTCGTGGTGGAGGACGATCCTGCCGAGCAGATGAGCATCGCGGAGCTGATCGGGTTCGACGACGTGTCCATAACCGCCGTCGGGAGTGGGGCCGAGGCGCTGCGCGCGCTGCGGACGAAGGCGTTTGATTGCGTGGTTCTGGATCTCCGTCTGCCTGATATTTCGGGTTTCGACCTGCTCACCGAGATCCAGAAGGACCCGGGGCTCCGGGACCTGCCGATCGTGGTCTTCACGGGCCGTGCGCTGTCCGAAGCCGAGGAGACCGAGCTGCGCCAGAAGGCCAAGAGCATCGTGATCAAGGGCGCCAGGTCGCCGGCGCGACTGCTCGATGAGACCGCGCTCTTCCTGCACCGGGTGGTTGGCGAGCTGCCGACGTCGAAGCAGAAGATGATCGTGGACCTGCACCAGAGCGACGAGCCGCTGCGTGACAAGAAGGTGCTGATCGTCGACGACGACGTGCGCAATATCTTCGCGCTCAACAGCGTGCTCGAACGGCGGGGGATGCGCGTCGTAAGCGCCACCAACGGCACGGACGCCGTCGAGCTGATCGAGTCGTCAGACGATCTCGCGCTCGTCCTGATGGACGTGATGATGCCGGAGATGGATGGGTACGAGACAATGCGGCGCATCCGCAGCGATGCGCGGTTCCGGATGCTCCCGATCATCGCCCTCACCGCGAAGGCCATGAAGGGCGACCGGGAGAAGTGCCTCGAGGCCGGGGCATCCGACTATGTGGCCAAGCCCGTCGACACGGGGCAGCTGCTTTCCCTCGTAAGGATGTGGCTGCATCCGTGACTGCGGCAGAGCAAACCATGCCCGCGGTGGACGCCACCAACATCCTGCTGGTGGACGACCAACCGGCGCGGCTCCTCGTGTACCAGTCCATCCTGGGCACCCTGGGACAGAACCTCGTGTGCGCGAGATCGGGCGTGGAAGCGCTCGAGCAGCTCATGCGGCAGGAGTTTGCGGTGGTCCTGCTCGACGTCAGCATGCCGGGTATGGACGGGTTCGAGACCGCGGCGATGATCCACGGTCACCCGCGGTATGAGCGCACGCCCATCATCTTCGTCACCGGCGTGCACGACACCGAGTTCGACCGGCTGAAGGGCTACCAGCTCGGCGCTGTGGACTACGTGTCAATCCCTGTCGTGCCCGAGATCCTGCGCGGCAAGGTGTCCGTGCTCGTGGAGCTGCACTCGCAGCGTAAGGAACTGCAGAAGCTGAACGAGAGCCTCGCCCAGGCCAATGCGCAGCTCGAGGTCACCAACACGACACTGCAGGCCGAGCGTGCACGCGAGCTCGAGGTGTTCAACCGCCATCTGCTGCAGGCCAACGCCGAGCTGGCGAGCGCCAACCAGGCTCTCGAAGTCGAGAACCGGGACCGGTTGCGAGCCGAGTTCGCGCTCAAGGAGGCCGACCGGCGCAAGGACGAGTTCCTGGCGATACTCGCGCACGAGCTGCGCAATCCGCTCGCGCCGATCCGCTACGCGGTCGAGGTGATGGCGCGAGCATCGACCGATGCGTCCGCGATCGCCTGGTCCCGCGAGGTCATCGAGCGTCAGGTGCTGCACCTCACCGAGCTGGTCGACGACCTGCTCGATATCTCGCGGATCACCCGCGGCACGATCAACCTCAACATGGAACGCCTGGAGGTGAGCACGATCGTCGGTCGGGCCATCGAGGCGATCGAGCCGGCGCTCGTGGAACACCAGCACCAGCTGAGCGTCGACTGCCCGTCCGAGCCCATGTTTGTCGAGGGAGATGGCACGCGCCTGGTGCAGGTGCTCGGCAACCTGCTGAGCAACGCGGTCAAGTACTCGAAGCCGCGCGGCAGGATCGAGCTCGGCGTGCGGCGCACCAACGCAGCGATCGAGTTCCGGGTCAGGGACTACGGGACAGGGATCGCGGCCGAGTCGCTGCCGAAGCTGTTCACCCTGTTCTCGCGTCTGCCCGGTGGCCCTGCCGAAGCGCAGGCGGGACTTGGAGTCGGTCTCGCTCTCGTGCGACGCCTGGTCGAGATGCACGGCGGAAGTGTGTCGGCCCACAGCGACGGGCTCGATGAGGGCAGCGAGTTCGTGGTGCGTCTGCCGGCGGTGAGCTGCGGGCTGGCAGCGGCTGAGACCATCACGGGCGCGCGTCCGCCGGCGGTGGGGCGGCCGTCGCAGCGCCGGATCCTGGTCGTCGACGACAATGTGGACGCGCTGGAGGGCCTGTCTCTACTGCTCCAGACCTCGGGCTACGAAGTCATGAAGGCCTGCGACGGCCGGCAGGCTCTGCAGATCGCTGCCGCCTGCCATCCGGATGTCGCGCTGCTCGATATCGGGATGCCGCACATGGACGGCTACGAGGTAGCCCGGCGCATACGCGCCGAGCCCTGGGGCGGCGAGGTCGCGCTGGTCGCGCTCAGCGGCTGGGGCCAGAGCGAGGACCTGCGTCGGACCCGCGAGTCGGGCTTTGATTTCCATCTGGTCAAGCCGGTGAGTTTCGAGGCGGTCACGGACGTGATCACTCGCCTGGCCAGACACGACGCTGCAGCCGGCGCCTGAGCGTGCGGGCGGCTGCGCCCCGCCAAGTCGCGATCAGCGGCCGCCAGAGGCGCCGAGGTTCGCCAGCAACTTTGTCAGCGTGGCGTCGTCGACCGGCTTGACGAGGTGCGCGTCGAAGCCCGCTTCGCGAGACGCTTTCCGATCCGAGTCCTGTCCCCATCCAGTCAGTGCGACAAGCACCGGACAGGCATCGCCCTCCCGCTGGCGAATACGACGTGCAACCTCAAATCCGTTGAGCTTTGGCAACCCGATGTCGAGCAGAATTACCTCCGGCCGGAACGCCGCCGCCGCGTTCACGGCTTCGAGACCGTCGTATGCCGCTACCGCTTCATGACCACCGATACGCAGAAGCGCGCAGAGCGAGTCTGCCGAATCGCGATTGTCGTCGACCACGAGGATGCGGCGCGGCGCGTGCGCCCTGGCGACGTCGCCAGGAAGCGGCTCTGCGAGCGCATGCAGCGGATCGATCCGCGGTAGCCGCACGAAGAACTCGCTCCCCCTACCGACGCCCTCGCTACGGACCTCGACCGTGCCGCCATGCATGCCCACCAGGGTCCGGACCAGGGTCAGGCCTATGCCCAGCCCACCGCCCACCCGCTCCAGCGAAGTGTCGATCTGCATGAAGAGATCGAAAATCCGGGCGATCTGCTCCGGTGCGATGCCGATTCCCGTGTCGCAGACGCGAATCACCACGTGCGCCGGAGTCGATGACTGCGGATCCACGGCGATCAACAGGCGCCCCCCACCAGGCGTGAACTTGGATGCGTTGCTGAGCAGGTTGCCCAGCACCTGCGCGAGCCGCGCCGGGTCACCATCGACGAACGCCGGATCCGTCGGCAGGTCGACGGTCAACGATTGGTCCAGGTCGTCGCACAGGGGACGAACGGCCTCCACCGCGTGCTGCACGACCGAGCGGATATCCAGCCGCTCGCGACGAAGCTCGATCCGGCCGCGACTGATGCGGCCGACGTCCAGCAGGTCGTCCACGAGTCTCACCAGGTGGCTGACCTGGCGATCCAGCGTCTTCACGACGGGTTCGGTCTCCGGCGCCGCCGTCCGCCGCATGATCTCTATCGAGTTTCGGATCGGCGCGAGCGGGCCTCGCAGCTCGTGCGCCAGCATCGCCAGGAATTCGTCCTTGCGGCTGTCGGCCTCGGACAGGGCTTCCTCGAACTGCTTGCGCTCGGTGATATCGAGCGAGGTCCCGATGTGACCCAGGTATTCCCCGCCGTCGCTGAAAAGCGGCAATGCATAGGATTCGATCCAGCGCCAGTCGCCGTGGCGGTGCCGCACGCGCACCGCCGCCTGCAGTCGGCGTCGCTCTCGCTGCGCGGCCTCGACCGAGGCCATGTACGCACCGGCATCGTCCGGGTGGAGCAGGGGAAACCAGCCGCGGTCCAGCACCTCATCCTCGTGACAGCCGAAGTACTCGAGATAGGGCGGATTCACATAGGTAAATTCACCGGCGGGGTCCAGTCGCCAGATGAGCGCGGGAGATGCCTCCGCCAGCGTGCGAAACCACGCTTCGCTCCGACGCAGGGCCGCTTCGGTCTGTTTGAGCTCGGTGACGTCGATCGCCACCCCGCCGATCAGCTCCGTGTTGCCGTCCCGTCCCGGAATCGGAAACTTGCTGACGATCGAATGGTGGACCGCGCCGTCGCCATGCTCGAGCGTCTCGAGCGTCTCGATGCCGCGTTCGCTGTCAAGCACGCGCCGATCGTTCGCTGCGAACTCGGCGGCAGTGGCGGGCGTGAAAATCTCCTGGTCGGTGCGGCCGAGCAGGTCGCTCAGCCCCGTGCCGAAGGCTTGCTCCGCCGCTTCATTTGCATAGACGTAGCGGCCCTGCCGGTCCTTGATCCAGGCCAGTCCCGGCAGATTGTGCATGAATTGTATGAACCGCTGCTCGCTGTCGCGCAGGTCCTCCTCGGCGCGCTTGCGGTCGGATATGTCGACCAGCAGGTTGATGCCGCCGATGACCGTGCCGTCGGCGCGGCGGAGCGGCGTCGGGTAGGGCATGCATGCGATGCGCGTTCCATCCGGCCGCTCGACGATCAACTCTTCGCCCCGGATCGGGCGACCTTCGCGGAGCGAGATCGCCATCGGATACTCGGCGTGCGTCAACAGCGTCCCGTCCGGCCGATATAGCCGCCAGCTCACGCACCACCGGTCGCTGCCCAGCTCTGGCGTGCGGCCGGACAGCTCGGCGGCCGCCGGGTTGACGTAAGTCAACCGACCTTCAACGTCGGTCGCGTAGATGGCGGCGGGTAAGGCATCGAGCACGGCCCGGACGCCTTCAGCTGGAAACGGCTCCCAGTCCGGCGACGCGTGCGCCGCCGGATGCTCGCGCCCGAAAACGGACCAGTGCTCATGACCTTTCATCGGCCGAAGCGATCCTGCCTGCCCCCCTTGGGCATGTCGCAGCCTCATGATACGGCGGGCCGGCGTCGACCACTAAGGATGTCGTGCGACCGCCACGTCAGGACCCCTTTGACACGACGGGGAACCGCACGGCGATCCGGTGGCCCCGTCGTCGGAGGACGATCGAGTGCGCCCGAGCGAGCGCGTCGACATCCTCCCACCGCATGCGTCGCGGCAACGCGGCCCTCGGCTCCTCGCCCTCGCGGTCTGCCGGGTCGCCGCGAATGGTCAGCCAGAGCGCGCTCGCCCGCTGCCGGGTGCGCAGGGTGACATCGGCCGCACCGGACAGATCATCGCCGAGGGCGAGCAGGCTGGCCAGGAGCAGCTCGCAGAAAGACCGGCTGCGTACCTGCGATGTGCCAGCGTCAAGGTCATGCGCCAGGAGTATCCCGCGCATCTGACATTCGGTGTCTACGAGCTCGAGACACTCGCCGATCGCCTGGCCTACGGCGATCGAGGCCTGCTCGTCGGGTTGAAACCAGCGCGTGATTGCATCCGCGCGCGCGATGGCCTTGCCGGCCTGATCGCCAAGCCGGTCGATGGCCGTTGCGACATCCGCCGGCACAGTGCTGGCGCGAACGATGCTGACTCCGAACCGCAGCGCCTGCAGCTCGCCGACGAGCGCGTGGCGCAGCGCCGGCAGGACGCGTCCGAAAAGCACGTGCCGCGCCGCCTCGACCTGCGTGTCGATCGCTTGGACCGGGGCCGACGGTCGGCTGAGCTTTGGATCGCTGGGCAAGCCGGCAGTGTAGCCGCGGTCTGCTTGCCCGGAATCCGTATCCGCTGACCGGTGTCGGACCTTTCCTACACGTCTGTAACCCTCGCACCCCGGCGTCGAATCCCAGGCCGACAGCATTGCGCGCGCTCAGCCGACGGCAGGCACCCGCCGCCGGCTCGCATCCTCGTCCCGTGAACGCTGGCTTCAGGACCATGCTGCTGTGTACGCTGGTCGCAGGGTGCAGCGAACAGGCCACGCTGCCCGACACGGCCGGCACTGGGCTAAAACCCGCCCTTCCCCCGCCAAACCCGACGCTCATTCCGACGGTAAACATCGCCCCGGCGGTCGGGTGGCGGGAGGGCAGGTCCCCGACGGCGGCAGCAGGATTGGCCGTGAATGCGTTTGCGACCGGCCTCGACCATCCACGTTGGCTCTATGTGCTCCCGAACGGCGACGTGCTCGTCGCGGAGACCAATGCGCCGCCGCGACCGGAGGACTCGAAGGGCATCCGCGCGTGGTTCATGAAGCGCGCGATGAAAGACGCCGGGGCCGGCGTGCCCAGCGCGAACCGGATCACTCTACTGCGCGACGCCGATGGCGACGGTGCTGCAGAACTCCGCACAGCATTCATCGAGGGTCTCAACTCCCCGTTCGGCATGGTCCTCGTCGGGCAGGACTTCTACGTTGCGAACACCGACGCCGTCGTTCGTTTTCCGTATCACGACGGCGACACGCATATCGCGGGACCCGGTCAGCGCCTCGCCGAGTTGCCGGGCGGCGCGCGCAACCATCACTGGACCAAGAACGTGATCGCGAGCCGCGACGGCTCACGGCTGTACGTGACCGTCGGCTCGAACAGCAACGTCGCGGAGCACGGGATGGACCAGGAGGAGAACCGCGCCGCCATCCTGGAGATCGACCGTGCGACCGGCGCTGCGCGCCTCTTCGCAGGCGGGCTCCGCAACCCGAACGGTCTTGCCTGGCAGCCCGTCACGGGCATGCTGTGGACGGTCGTCAACGAGCGCGACGAGATCGGCAGCGATCTCGTGCCCGACTATCTCACGTCGGTTCGCGACGGCGGTTTCTACGGGTGGCCATACAGTTATTTCGGCTCCCACGTCGACGAGCGCGTGCAGCCGCAACGCCCCGAGCTCGTAGCCCGCGCCCTCGTGCCCGAGTACGCACTGGGTTCGCACACCGCGTCGCTGGGCCTGGCCTTCTATGACGGCTCGCTGCTACCCGCCCGCTATCGCGGCGGTGCATTCATCGGTCAGCACGGATCCTGGAATCGCGAGCCGAGGCTGGGCTACCGCGTGGTGTTCGTGCCGTTCTCGGGGGGTCAGCCGGCGGGTCCGCTCGAGGAAGTCCTGACCGGCTTTCTCGACGAAGACGGCAACGCGCAAGGTCGTCCCGTCGGTGTCGCCGCCGACCGGAAGGGCGCGCTGCTCGTCGCGGACGACGTAGGCAACACCGTCTGGCGTGTCACTCCGGAGTGAGTCTCCCCAACGACGGATCAGGCGCGGCGCCGCATACCCGCACGGTGCGTACGGCTCCGGGCCGCCGATCGACGCCCCGCGGTACGGCCTGACGGGCGGGAGGACTTCGCCGCGAGGCTGCGTTTGAGCAGCGTCGCAAGGTCGATGATCTCGGCGCTCCGGCGCGCGGGCTTCTCCCGCGAACCCTTCGTGAGCGTGTGGGCCTGGCCCTTTTTCGCCTTTTCCTCGACTCTCTTCAGCAGATCGTCCCGGTAGCTGTCTCTGTACTGCTTCGGATCCCACTTTTCGGACAGGTCCGCGATGAGCTTGAGCGCGAGCTCGAGTTCCTTCGCGGTCACTCCGACCTTGCGCGAGGAGTCGGTCGGCGCATCGATGGCGTCCACCGGCAGGATCTCGTCCGCGTAGCGGAGTGTATTGAGCACCAGGATGTGGCCCTGAGGAATCAGCGCACACGGGTACGCGCGCGTCCGCACCACGACCGACCCAATGGCCCACCGTTCGGACTCTCGCAATGCTTCACGGAGCAGCGCGTATACCTTCTGACCCCGCTTGTCGGGCGCGACGTAATACGGCGTCTCGAAGTACTGCGCCGAAATGTCCTGCGGCCGCACGAAGCTCTGGATGGCGATGGTCTGGGTGGCCTTTACATTCGCGCGGCGGAAGTCCTCGTCGGTGAGCGCCACGTACTCGCCTTTCTTGTACTCGTAACCCTTGACGATGTCGGCCCATTCGACCGCCTTGCCGGTCGACTTGTTGATGCGCTGATAGCCGACGGGCGAAAAATCGCGCCGGTCCAGCAGGTCGAGGTCGAGCTCGTTGGCGCGCGTGGCGGTGTGCAGCGAGACCGGGATGTGGACCAGGCTGAAGCTGATCGCGCCTTTCCAGATGATCCTTGCCATGGGTTCTCCTCAATTCGGCGGGGCTGATGGCACGATAACCGCCAAGTGCCGGCTGGTCCGTCAGTAATCGCCTACGCGCCGGCTCCCAATGCACCTACTGTGGCGGCGGGCCCTGCGTGGTGCAATCGGGGGTAGCCGGTCCGTCGCTCCGTCGAATCGGCCAAAACCGCCCCCACGCATACCGACCAGGAGGTCCCACCATGAACAGCAACTCCGACCTGTATCAAGCGGACGAGGTACTCCAGCCGGCGCACGAGGCGCTCCGCGCCACGGGCCGCGCCGGCGCGACTGAGGTTCGAAATCTCATCGCCGATGTCGAGGACCTCATCAAGCGGGTCGCACATCTGGATGATGCCGATCTCGCGCGCGCGCGGGAGAAGCTGCAGCGCACGCTTGCTTCGACCAAGGCTTCGTTGCACAACGGCACGGAGCGGGTGCGAACTTCCGCCAAGCAGGCGGTGACCACCACCGATACCTATGTGCACGACAACCCCTGGTCGGCCGTGGGCATTGCCGCCGCGGCGGGCGCCGCGATCGCGGTACTGCTGAGCATGAGCACGCGGATCCAGCGGTGAACCTGCTGTACGCGTTGCCGCGGATGGTGCCGCTCCTGGCCCGCCACGCGCTCGGGTACGTCGACCTCGCGACCGAGGAGCTCGACGGTATCGCGGCGCGGATGCGTCGACGCGTGCTTGCTGCCGCCACCTGCATCCTCACCGCGTTCCTCGCGGTGACGATGCTGTGTGGTCTCGCGGTCGCTATTGCCTGGGATACGCCATACCGCTACATCGTGATCGCGGGACTGGCGCTCTTTTTCCTGGCAATCGCGATTGCGACCGGCGACGTTGCGCGTCGCGAGCGACAACAGATCGCGCGGGTGTTCGAGCGGCTGCGCGACGAATGGACCAGGGATCGTGAGGCGCTGCGGGAGATCATCGAGCGTAATGACACGAGGGAGGATGGGACATGATCGAGGAACGCGACGGACGCGGCGCGAAGGTGCACGATGAGCTCGCGGCAACGCGCGCCGAGCTGCGAGACGTGTTGCTGCCGGCGGAGGACGATACCTTTCCGCGCAGCGCGACGATGCGCGCGTTGACCGGCCGGGGCACCGTGTCGGTCCTGGCGCTGGTCGGGATGGCGGTCCTCGCGACCCGCCCAGGTGTCGCCGGCCGGCTGGCCCGCGCGGCGCCGGTGATAAATCTGCTCCGACAGCTTGGTCTTACGCCGCGCTGACGACAACTGGGCATTCGGAGGTCGCGCAGCAGTCCTCCGTTGGATGCAGGGGGCTGGGCCCATCCGGTAACGACAGCACCACAAATCCCTCCAGGTAAGATCGCAGACGCTCATGCGTCCCGGTGTCAACGATGCCGTGAGCAACGGCGAGGCGCCGATCGGCGGCCGTCATGTTCCGTCTGGCCCGATGAGGAGTGCATGATGTCACGACCGGCGTTCGACGAGCTTGCGGGCCGGCTCGCGGCGTTCGCCCGCGAGCGGGACTGGGAGCAGTTTCACTCGCCGAAGAACCTCGCGATGGCGGTCGCGGCGGAATCGGCGGAGCTGCTCGAGCATTTCCAGTGGCTTACCGAGGCGCAGAGCCGCGACCTCGCGCCCGCGCAACGCGATCAGGCCGCGCTCGAGATGGCCGATGTGCTGCTCTATCTCGTGCGCCTCGCCGATCAGCTCGGTGTCGACCTGCTCGCCGCAGCGCATCGCAAGATCGGCCTCAACGCCGAGAAGTATCCGGTCGACAAGTCACGCGGCCACAGCCGCAAGTACACCGAGCTTTGATGTCCATGCCCGAGAGTCGCGACCAGCCACCAAGCCGCCCCTCCCCGGACCAGGCGCATCGGGAGGACCGATCCTCCGGCGGGCGATGGGCCGTCGTCGTCGATGGCCACGAGGCGGAGATGACCTATTCGCGTGCGTCGCCGACGCTCATCATCATCGACCACACAGCGGTGCCTGACGCGCTGCGCGGCCGCGGAGTCGGCCAGGCGCTGGTCGAGCGCGCTGTGCTCGATGCGCGGCGCGAGGGTTTCCGCATTATTCCCCTGTGTCCTTTCGCGAAGGCGCAGTTCGGGCGCCACCCGGCCTGGCGAGACGTGCTCTCCACCTGAGCACTCGGGGGCGGCGGATGGGCCGCTTTCACCCGAATCGCAATTCCTGTGACGCGCTACTCTGACTCGGCGCGGATCGTCCTCCCATACTCGGCCCCATGCCTTGCCAGCCCGCTCAAGGATTCGGCGGCCGGCCGGTTTGGAACTTCAGGAGATCACCGATGCGAATGAACCCGACTTTGAATGCGGCCACGATGCTTTCTGCTGCCGTGGCAACCTTGGCGCTTGCCGGCTGCGGCGGGCCATCTGCTTCCGACGCCGTGCCAGTTGCGTCGGTGACGCCGACGGACCCGACGGCCGCAGCCGCCCAGGCCCAGGCCGAGGCTGACCGCGCGGCTCTTCAGGCCCGCGAGGACCAGCTTGCCAAGCGCGAGGCCGAGCTCGCGCTCGCCGCACGCGAACAGGAACTCGCGCACCGCGAAGCCGAGCTCACTGCCAAGGAACGCGCCACGAAGAAGGTTGCCGCGACCCCGAAGCCGGTGCCTGCGAAGGCAGTGGCGGTCCCCACCTCACCCAAGCCTGCGCTTGTCGCAAAGCCGGCGCCGGTCCCGGTGCAGCCGATCGTCATACCGGCGGGCACGGAGCTTTCGATCGGCCTCTCGTCGACGGTGTCGACGAAGTCCGCAAGCATCGGCGATCCCGTCGACGCGCGACTCGCATCTGACCTGGTGGTCGATGGACGCCGCGCGATCATGGCCGGCGCGCCCATCCGCGGGCGGGTGACCGAAGTCGTATCGGGCAGCAAGCGGATCGGTGGCACCCCGACGCTCGCCATGAATTTCGACGGCATCGAGCTCGAGGACGGCAAGACCGTTGCGATCAGCGGCCAGCTCGTCCAGCAGGGCAAGAGCGACACCGGCCGCGATACCGCCAAGATCGTGGGCGGTACGGCTGCCGGCGCGATCATCGGTCACCAGATCGACGACGACAAAGGCACGGTGATCGGCGGCATCCTGGGCGGCGCGGCGGGCGTCATCGCGGCCCGCAAGACGGGTGGCGAGATCGACGTGCCGGCAGGCACGGTCATGGCCTTCGTGGTCGACCGCCCGTTCCAGGTGATGCCGGACTGAGGGCAAGAACGGCGCAGCGTCGCGGGAGTCAGCTGGAGAAGATCTCGACGGCAGCGGCCACGGCGTCGTGCAGGGACTGCATGCCGAACGAGATGTCCTGCAACACGCCGTTGACGTAGAAAGTCGGCGTCGCGCGCACGTGCATGCGGCGCGCGCCGTCGATGTGCTCGCGCACCCGCTGCAGATAGTAGTGGGCGTTCATCTCCGCGGAGAAGCGCACGGAGTCGAGGCCGAGCTGTGCCGCGTACCGGTCGAGCTCGCGTCGCTTGAGATGCGTCTGGTTGGCGAACAGCAGGTCGTGCATCTCCCAGAACCGGCCCTGCGCGGCCGCCGACTCGGCGGCTTCGGCCGCCTGCAGCGCGTGCGGATGCGCTTCCTCGAGGGGGAAGTGCCGGAATACCAGCCGCACGCGGTTGGGGTAACGATCGAGAAGCAGCTTTACGCCGGGCGCCGCCATCTTGCACGTCGGGCATTCGAAGTCGCCGTACTCGACGACCGTGACGGGCGCATGGTCGGGACCCAGCGTGTGGTCGGTGGGCTCCACCGGCACAACCAATCCGGTTCGCACCGGCTGAACCGTCGTCGTCATATGTCCTCCTTGCCCCGCCGCGAAGTCTAGCCAAAAGCGCCACACGCAGATACAAAGGCCGCAGGCGGCGCCGCACAGCGCTCGCCACGCACGACGGAGTGGCGATACTTTGCAACGAGCTCGCGTCTGACGATGTCCGCTCCGACGCAGGACAGCGCGCGCCTGGACCGCCCGGTCAACCCGGAGCGGGATCACATCCTCGGTCCAGCGACGGCTCCGATCACGCTGGTTGAATACGGCAGCTATGCCTGTCCGCATTGCCGGGTCGCCAACGAGCGCATCGGCAGCGTGCGCACCGCGTTCGGCGACCGGCTGCGCTACGTGTTCCGTCACCGACCGCTGACCGGGGTCGACATCGCCCGTCGCGCGGCCGAGCTGGCGGAGACGGCACCGACGCCGGATCGGTTCTGGGACGCACACGTCGCGCTGATGACCCGCTCCACGAACCTGACCGAGGAGGACGTCGGCGCGGTCGCCGAGGAGTTGGGCCTTGCCGAGCTCGAGACCGCAGAAGCGGAGCGGCGGCGTGCCGCCGCGCGGGAGCGGGTCGACGCCGACGTATCGAGCGCCTATGCGAGTGGCGTGCGCTTCGTGCCGAGCTTCTTCATCAATGGCCGTCGCTACGACGGGCCCTGGGATGAGAGCTCCTTTACGGACGCGATGCTCGGATCGCTCGGGCATCGCGTACGCACCGCAGCGCTCGAGTTTGCGAGCTGGGCACCTTCGACCGGCGTCCTGCTGCTGCTCGCGACCGCGGCCGCCCTCCTGATTGCGAACTCGGCCGTAGGGCAGGCCTTCGACGCGTTCTGGCACACGGAGGTCGGGCTCGTTTTCGGCGACGGTGTGGCGCGGATGTCGCTTCTGCACTGGGTGAACGACGCGCTGCTCACGATCTTCTTTCTGGTCGTGGGGCTCGAGATAAAGCGCGAGTTCACAACCGGGAGCCTGGCGAGCCGCCGTTCCGCGGCGCTGCCGATTGCCGCTGCGATCGGCGGGATGGCCGCGCCGGCGCTGATCTACGTTGCGCTCATCCCGCAGGGACCCTGGAGCCACGGCTGGGGTGTACCGATGGCGACGGACACCGCGTTCGCCGTCGCGCTGATCGCGATGATGGGGGCACGGGTGCCGATCGAGCTGAGGGTGTTCCTCACGGCCGCCGCGATCGTCGACGACATTGGCGCGATCATCGTGGTGGCGATTTTCTACTCGGGGGAACTGCAGGTCGGCTACATCGCCGGCGCGGCGGGCGTCACGGCTGCGCTCGCGATGCTGAACCGCTCGGGGGTGTACCGCGCATCGCCCTACGTGCTGCTCGGCATCGCTCTATGGGCGTGCGTCCATGCGAGCGGTCTGCACGCGACCCTGGCGGGCGTGATCCTGGCCGCGTTCATTCCCACGCGCCCACCACCCGACTATCGCGCGCTGATGCTGCAGGCCGATACCATTCTCGACGCCGAGGCCAGCCATGGCGGCGAGCAGCTGCGCCACGGGCCCTCGGAATCCGCCCTGCGCGCGCTCGATGCGATACACGACCGACTGGAATCGCCGGCGGACCGTATGCTGCGCAACGCCGGGCCGCGTTCGAGCTATCTCGTGCTGCCGGTGTTCGCGCTTGCGAACGCCGGGGTCGCCGTCGGCAGCAATGTCTTCGACGGGCGCGAGCCGCTCATGCTCGCAATCATCGCCGGGCTCGTGATCGGCAAGCCGCTCGGGTTCATCGGCGCGTCGGCGCTCGCCGTGCGGCTCGGGCTGGCCGTCAAGCGCGACGAGTACTCGTGGCGTCAGCTCGCCGGCGCGGGCGCGCTCGCCGGTATCGGCTTCACGATGTCGCTGTTCATCGCGGGCCAGGCATTTCCCGCCGTGGCCGACTTCGCGGCCGCCAAGGTAGCCGTATTCATCGCTTCCGTGCTCTCGGCGATCATCGGCGTTGCGGTGTTGTGGCGTGCTGCGCGTCCGAGCGAGGCCGGGGCGGCCCCGGTTCGGTCCGACGTCACCGAGGTCGAGGTGCCGGGTTGAACATTTGAACATTCATATCAGAAGCTGCCACGCAGGTTGACGCGATCGGTATCGCGGGTTCGCTGCCAAGAGGTGGCGTTACCATGCGCCAGGGCAGTCGATCCAGAAACGCTTCTCTTTCGTCCGATTCTCGAGCAGCGGCAGCACCTCCGCGCGGCGACGATACGCGAGTCGACTGCCCGGCTGCGACTGGAGGCAAGAGTGCCGCGGCGCCCCCGACTGCACGTTTCTGGAGGGATCTATCACGTCGTGCTGCGGGGCAACCACCGACAGCACATCTTCGACACGCGCGGCGATCGCGCGCGCCTCGATGAGATCGTCAGCGAAGTCATCACGCGCTTTGGTGCGCGACTGCATGCTTACTGCTGGATGAGCAATCATCTGCATCTGCTCGCGCAGGTGGCTGAAGCACCCCTCGGTCGACTGATGCATCGCATAGCCAGCCGCTACGCTCGTTACTACCAAGCGCGGCTCCGAACGACTGGACACCTTTTCGAGCGCCGCTATCGAGCGTGGCTCGTCGATGTCGACGGATACCTGCTCGAGCTGGTCCGATACATTCACTTGAACCCGGTGCGCGCCGGCATGGTCGGTGATCCGGCCGAGTACGAATGGTCGGGTCACCTCACGTATCTCAGCATGCGAAGTCAACCGTGGCTGTGCACCAACTTTGTCCTGCGCATGTTTCACGATGACGCCGCGACTGCCGCGAGCGCCTATCGTGCATTCGTCTTAGCGGGCATATGTGGTTCGCGCGATGCATCGCTATATCAGGGGCACGCTCAGGAACCGCGCATACTGGGATCCGACCGCTTCATGCAGACGCTCGACCTTGCGCCTGCACGGCCTCGTTCAATCAGAACCTTAGACGACCTCGCAGCGACGACCTGCCAGGCGTTCGGCGTTAGCCTCGAAGCCCTGCGCTCGCCGGGTAAACAACGGCTCCTGAGTGCGGCTCGGCGCAGTCTTGCGCTAGAAGCGACCGAGCAGCGCATCGCAAGTCTCAGCGATGTGGCCCGTTATCTTCACCGCTCGGTCAGTGGCATCGCCAGGCTCGTCGAGCGCGCGCACCATCAGCCACAGTCGGGGGAGCGCGAAACCGGGTGAGTCCGAGTAAGCAAATGTGCAAATGTTCAACCCGGCACTGACTACTAATCGTCGCGGATCGCGCGCTGCCGCATGCGCTTGACCTTCGCATCGCGCGCCTTCGATGCCAGGCGACGCTCGATCGAGGCGCGGGTCGGTCGGGTCTTGCGCCGCCTCTTCGGCTCGACGAGCGCGGCGTGGATCATCGCCTCGAGGCGTGCGCGCGCGTCCGCCTTGTTCTGATCGAGCGACCGGAACCGCTGGGCGTCGATCACGATGACGCCTGCGTCGTTCAGTCGTCGCCCGGCAATGCGCGCGAGCCGGGCGCTGGCTGCGGCCGGTAGCTCCATCCAGCGCGCGGCGTCGAATCGCAGCTCCACGGCATTTGACACCTTGTTGACATTCTGACCCCCGGGGCCCGACGCGCGGACCTGACGGAACTCGATCAGCTCGTCGGGAATCGCGAGCCCAGCGTCGCGGACGGATGGCACCGGGAAATGCTCAGGATTCGCGGGCGACGCGCCCGGCTACCGCACCGGCGTCCGCCATCTCGAGCCTGACGGCACGTTGCGCCACTGGGATGGTGATGCCGTGCTCCTTGAACAGGCGCCAGATGCTGCGATTGACGTCGGAGCGGACATTGTTGACGCCTTCCTGCGGATCGGCGATCCAGAATCGCAGCTCGAGCTCGATGCCGTGATCCCCGAAGCTCATCAGGCGGGCAACGGGGGGCGGTTCGCGCAGGATCCGCCGATGACCGTCGACCGCGTCCAGCAGGGCCTTGAGCGCCAGCTCCGGATCATCCTTGTAGCTGACACGCACCGGCAGCTTCAGCCGCACGCGGGGATCGGTATAGCTCCAGTTAATGACTGAGTTCGTAATCAGGTTCTGGTTCGGCACCAGCGTCTCGACGCCGTCGCGGTCGCGGACGACGACATAACGCCCGCGCAGCTGCTGCACCCAGCCGAAGCCCTCGGTGCTGGTGCCGGTCGTACCGGTGAAGCTGATCACGTCACCGGGCTTGATCGACCGATCCATCAGCAGCACGAATCCGCTGACGAAGTTCGCGGTGATGCTCTGCAGGCCGAAGCCGAGGCCGATGCCTATGGCGCCGGTGAGGACATTGAGTGTCGTGAGATCGAGACCTGCGGCGTTGAGTCCGACGAGAATCGACAACCCGACCAGGAAGAACTGCGTGAACTTGGCGAGTCCGATCCGCATGTTGGGCGCGATGCCCTGCAGCGACATCAGCCGCTTTTCCAGCCAGCGCGAAACCCAGACCGCGACGATGACGAATACGCCGACTGTCACCAGCAGCTTTGCGATCGACCACACCGAGATGCGGGTCTTGCCGGCGGTGATTCCGATGCCGTCGAGCACCCCGATGAGGGTCTCTCCCCAGCCGAGGAGGTGCAGGGCCAGGAAAACCCAGATCACGATGCTGACCGGCGTGCCCCACCCCTTGATCCGGGATCGGGTGCCCAGCGATACACGGAACAGATAGACGACGACGCGGATCAGTAGCAGGAGTCCAGTCAACTGGACGGCGACGTCAATAATTCGCGTCGGTGCGCGGATCGCGTGCAGCAGCCCGTCGGCCGTCGCCAGCAGCAGCAGGGTCAGCGCAAAGGGCGCCGCGACCCACGCGGCCTCGCGTGCGCGTCCCCGCCAGCCTGCGGGGGCGTCGGCCACACCGAGGTCGCGACGAACCCGCCTGGAGATCCACCAGCCGAGGATCACCATCGCCGCGATAATCGCGATCTGCACGAGATTGGCGGGTTCCAGGAGGCGCTCCATGGCCTCGCTGGCCGCTTGCAACTGCTTTGGCATCCCGGTCAGGCGTTCAGATCCGGGATCAACTGGCTCTCCAGCCGGGAAATCTGGTCCTTGAGCAGCAGTTTGCGCCGCTTGAGACGTCGCAGCTGCACCTGGTCGATATAGAGGTCGAGTTGCAGCCGGTTGATGACGTCGTCGAGGTCGCGATGCTCGATGCGCAGTTGCCGCAGGCGTTCAAGATGCCGAAAGGCTTCGGTTTCGACGTTGTCGCGGACTTCCGTCATCGTGCGCCAGTGGGCCACGTCGATCCTGGTCAGGCCCGGTAGCTTAGCCCTGACCCGGTCAAAAGGGGATACCTGCCACCGGTATCACTCCAGACCGATGCTCTCCAGCGAGTGGCCGTGCAGGATCACGAACCCCTGTCGCCGCGTCACCCCGTCCTGGCTGTAGTCGAAAACATATGTCCGCCGCATCCGCAGCCGCCCATCCGACCCCCGTGCCGGTCGGAAGCCGCGGAACGCGACTGTGCCGTCCAGCAACTGCGCACCGGTGCGCTGGCAGGTTTCGAGTGCGGCGACGTTGGCCCGTTCGCGGGCCCCAAGATTCGCATGCCAGGCCCAGGCCACGCCGACCAGGCCGATCAGCAGCGCGAGCACCGACCAGGACAGTTCCACCTCGTGTCGCCGGTAAACCGATCAGACCAGGTCCGTCCAGTGGCGGCTGCGATCGCCGTAGGCGAGGAACTGCGGGTTCAGGATCGTGTCGCGGGCGTTGTAATCCAGCGGCCGACCGTCGAGACGGATCACGGCTCCGCCGGCTACCTCGAGCACGCCCTGCGCAGCGGCGGTGTCCCATTCCGACGTCGGACCGAGTCTCGGGTAGAAATCGGCGCTGCCTTCCGCCACGAGGCAGAACTTGAGCGCGCTGCCCATGGGCCGCAACTCGTGCGGTCCGATGCGGGAGAGCATCGCGTCGAGCGAATCACCGCGATGGGAACGGCTGCCCACGATCACGAGCGGCGAGGCGGCGCGTCGCACTTCGATCGGCTCCGGCGGAGCGTCACCCCTCTGTCGGAAGGCGCCGTGACCGTCGGCGGCGTAATAGAGGACGCCGAGCGCGGGCGCCGCGACCACGCCCATCACCGGGCGATGATCGCGGATCAGAGCGACGTTGACGGTGAACTCGCCATTGCGGCTGATGAACTCCCGCGTGCCGTCGAGCGGGTCGATCAGCCAGAGCTGGCGCCACTGGCTGCGGACGTCGTACGCGTGGCTGTCCTCGGATTCCTCCGACAGGACCGGAATCGCGGGCGCAAGCCTCGACAGCCCCTCGCTCAGGATCTCGTGCGCGGCGCGGTCGGCGCGGGTGATCGGCGAATCGTCGGCCTTGTATTCCACGTCGTGACCGGTGGCATAGACCGCCATGATCGCCGCGCTGGCTTCCTCGACGAGTGCGAGGACCGGGGCCAGCAGCGCTGCCAGGTCGGGTGTCGTCGTCATCGGTGGCTCGGCTCCATTCGGCTCGGATCGGGTCTGGATGTGCGTTGCTGATTGGCTCCGCGCCGAATCTGCATGCGTATCATAGCGGCCAGCGACGCGGTGCCGGCATCCTGCCCGCCGTGGACGCGGTCTGATCGAGGTGTACTCATGGCGCGCATCGTTGGGGCGATCGCTACGTCGCACACGCCGACCATCGGCTTTGCCGTCGATGGCCAGAAGCAGCAGGACCCCGTGTGGAAGCCCATCTTCGACGCGTACCAACCGATCACGGCATGGCTCGCCGCGCAACAGCCCGACGTGCTGTTCATCGTCTACAACGACCACGTCACGTCCTTCTTCTTCGATCACTATTCCGCCTTCTGTCTGGGCGTGGGCGAGGAATACGCCGTAGCCGACGAAGGCGGTGGTGTGCGCAAGCTTCCGCCGATCAAGGCGCACGGGCCCCTGGCCCGCCATATCGGCCGCCAGCTGATGGCCGACGAGTTCGACATGAGTTTTTTCCAGGAAAAGCCGCTCGATCACGGCTGTTTTTCGCCCCTCTCGGTGCTGCTGCCGAACGATGGGCAGAGCTGGAGCCTGCCGATCGTGCCTCTTCAGGTGGGAGTCCTGCAGTTCCCCGTGCCCTCCGCCAGGCGCTGCTTCAGCCTCGGTCAGTCGCTGCGAAGCGCGATCGAGAGTTATCCCGAGGATCTCAAGGTCGTGCTGGTGGCCACCGGCGGACTCTCGCATCAGATTCAGGGCGAGCGATGTGGCTTCAATAACCCCCCCTGGGACGCGCGGCTGATGGAACTCTACGAGCACGATCCCGTTGCCCTGACGCGCATGACGCACGCGGATCACGCACGGCTGGGGGGCATGGAAAGCACGGAGTTCGTCATGTGGCTGATCGTGCGTGGCGCGCTGTCGCCCGCCGTAAAGTGCGTCCACCGGAGTTACTACCTGCCGTCGATGACCGCGATCGCAACCGCGGTCTACGAAAATCTGGCCGAGCCGATGACGGAAGAAGTGGCGGAGGTCGCGCGAGCGAAGGCGGGCGCGCAGCTCGAGGGCATCGAGACGCTGGAAGGGACCTATCCCTTCGACCTGGAGCGGAGCGTCAGCCACTACCGACTGAACAAGTTTCTCCACGACCTGGTCATTCCGGCACACCGTGCGGCATTCAAGGCCGATCCGGAGACGCTGTTCGAGACGTGGCACCTGTCGGAGCAGGAGCGCGACATGATCCGCCGCCGCGACTGGCGCGCGCTCATGCAATATGGCGCGATCTTCTTCGTGCTCGAAAAGCTGGCCGCCGTGGTCGGCGTGTCGAATCTGCACGTCTATGCGCACATGCGTGGACAGTCGCTCGAGGAATTCCAGAGGACACGCAACGCACAGGTCCTCTATTCGGTTGGAGGGTCCGAAGCGCATGACAAGGTCGAGCGCAGCGCGGGCAGGTAAGGGTTGGTCTGCGATGGATGTCGCTGTCGACCATCCGCCTGCGGAATTCGAGGCCCCCGCCTGGGGGTCCATCGAGTCAGTTTGCCTCGACATGGACGGGACGCTTCTCGATCTGCGGTTCGACAACTATTTCTGGCTGGAGGTCGTGCCGCAGCGCTACGGAGAGCTGCATGGCGTACCGGCCGCGGTCGCCCGCGAGCAGCTGCTGCCCAGGATCGACGCATGGCGCGGGCGGCTGGAGTGGTACTGCGTCGATCACTGGACGTCAGAGCTCGGGATCGACATCGAGGCGCTCAAGGTCGAGGTGCGCGAGCACATCCGCTTCCTGCCGGGCTCGGAGCAGTTCCTCGAGCGCCTCGGGTCGCTTGGGAAGCGGCGCCTGCTCACGACCAACGCGCATCCGAAGGCGCTCGCCGTCAAGGACGGGCAGACCGGAATCGGCCGGCACTTCGACGCTCTGATCTCGTCGCATGTCGTGGGCGTGGCCAAGGAATCGCCCGAGTTCTGGACCCGGCTCGCCGCGGCGCATGCCATCGAGCCTGCCAGGACGTTGTTCGTCGACGACAGCCCGCCGGTGCTGCGTGCCGCGCGCGATGCAGGGGTCCGCTGGATCTATCAGGTACTGCAGCCGGACTCGACCCGACCCCCGCGGGCCCCGGTCCCGGGAATTATCGGCATCGAGCGGTTGAGCCAGCTCCTGTAATGTCAGGCCTCGGTGCGCGGACCGGTGCGGCGGCGCCGCCGGCGGCGTCGCGGTCCCTCGGCTCCAGCGCCTCCATCGGGTGTCGGGCCCGCATTCGAGGGGCTTGCAGACGGCGCGGGCGGGGGTTTCTCGGACGATGGCTCGTGGCGACGGGTGCGTCGCGGCGGCGGCCCGTCGCGCCGCCCGCCACCCGGTCCACGGCGGTGCCCGCCGCCGGGACCGCTGCGGTGCGCACCGAACCCGCCGCCCTCGTGGCGGCGGCGTGCGCGGGGCGGAATCACGATCTCGGCCAGCAGGCTTTCGGTCATCGCAGCCCGCGGGATGCTGCGGCCGATATAGCCCTCGATGTCGGGCAACGAGATCGCGTAGTCCTCGCAACCCAGGCTGATCGCATCGCCGTCCGCACCGGCGCGCGCCGTGCGCCCGATCCGGTGCACATAGTCTTCGGGGTCCTGCGGCAGGTCGTAGTTGAACACGTGGCTCACGTCGGGGATGTGCAGGCCGCGCGAGGCGACGTCGGTGCCGATCAGCACCGCGAGATCGCCGCTGTGGAAGTCGCGCAGCATCCGCAGGCGTTTGCGCTGCGGTACGTCGCCCGAGATCGCCTCCGCATCGATGCCGTTGGCACGCAGCAGGGTCTCGAGCTCCTCGGCGCCGCGGCGGGTGTTGACGAAGACCATGGTGCGATGCGGGTCCATGGACCGCAGCAGTCCCACCAGTAACCGCGGCTTTTCGTCCATCGAAGGGAAGTAGATCGACTGGCGGACCTCATCGACCGTCATCTTGTCCGGCTCTATCCGCACCAGCTCCGGGTCGTTCATATGCTCGTAGGCCAGCTCGAGTACCCGCTGGGCAAGGGTCGCGGAAAACAACATATTCAGCCGCTCATCCGGCGGCGGCAGGCGCCGCATGATGTAGCGGATGTCGGCGATGAAGCCCAGGTCGAACATCCGGTCCGCCTCGTCGAGCACCAGCGCCTGCACCGAGCGCAGGTCGTAGACATGCTGCTTGTAGAAATCGATCAGCCGTCCGGGCGTCCCGATCAGGATATCGACGCCCGCCTCGAGCTCCCGGCGCTGTTTTTCATAATCGACGCCGCCAAACGCGAGCCCGAGGATCAGCCCCGTGTATTGCCCGAGAATCTCCGCGTCGCGGTGGATCTGCACCGCGAGCTCGCGCGTCGGCGCGATGATCAGCGCCCGCGGCGCGTTGCTGCGGCGCGTCGGCGGCACCTCGCGGCGCAGCAGCGCGGCGTACATCGCGACGAGGAAGGCCGCGGTCTTACCGGTGCCGGTCTGCGCCTGGCCGGCCACGTCCATGCCGGCGAGCGCCCTCGGCAAGGTCTGCGCCTGGATCGGAGTGCAGCGCTCGAATCCAGCGTCGGCGATACCGCGCGCGAGCGTGTCGGGTAAATGTAAATTGGTGAACGAAACGTCCGTGAGATGCGCGTCTGACATCAGCTATCCGGGGATCGTCATGGCCTTGCAAATTGCTCCGAGTCGGGGTCAAATATCGCTAACGCGGATGTGATCCGCCCCCGCCATCATGATCGCCGGCCAGCCGGGCCTTGCAGTTCCGGCTTCCTCGCCAACGGCGGGATCCCAGAGTACAGGCCAGAAGCACTTTTTTTGCCAGCAATCTAGATAGTTTGCCTTACACGGGACGCGCAGTCACCCGACACGCGAACCGACCTCTCATATCGCATTCCAACCCAGGCCCATTCAGCACCCATGCCCGCGGAGGTTATCTCTGGTGAGCCAGCAGATCGTTCATGTCACAGATGCAAGTTTTGACGAGCAGGTCCTCAAGTCGCCGCAGCCCGTGCTGCTCGATTTCTGGGCGGAGTGGTGTGGCCCATGCAAGATGATCGCCCCGATTCTCGACGAGATCGCGACGGAGTACGCCGGGAAGGTGACGGTCGCGAAGATCAACGTCGACGAGAACCCGAAAACCCCAATGAAGTTCAGCGTCCGCGGTATCCCGACGCTGATCCTGTTCAAGGACGGCAAGGCGGAGGGCCAGAAGATCGGCGCGGTCCGCAAGGCCGAGTTGTCTACGTTCCTGGACGGCAAGCTGTGAGGGGATATCTCGGCAACCAGGGCCGCAACCGGCCCAACAAGCGCGGCGGACGCGGTGGTCCCGACGGCAATCGGGGCCCGCGCCAGGACGAGCTGCCGCCAGACGATTACATGGATGGCGAAGATCTCGACGTCATCAGCCCAGCCGAGCTCGAAGCCAGCCGGAAGTCGATGAGCCTGACCGAGCTGAAGCTCAAGTCAGCTCCCGACCTCCTCAAGGTCGCCCAGCAGGTCGGACTCGAAAATCTCGCCCGATCCCGCAAGCAGGACATCATCTTCGCCATCCTCAAGGCGCATGCGCGCAACGGCGAGGACATCTACGGCGACGGCGTCCTCGAGATCCTCCAGGACGGCTTTGGCTTCCTGCGCTCCGCCGAAGGCTCCTATCTGGCGGGGCCCGACGACATATACGTCAGCCCCTCGCAGATCCGCCGCTTCAACCTGCGCACCGGCGACACGATCTCCGGTCTGATCCGCCCGCCGAAAGACGGCGAGCGCTACTTTGCGCTGCTCAAGGTCGGGCAGATCAACTTCGACTCGCCCGAGAACGCGCGCAGCAAGGTCTTGTTCGAGAATCTCACGCCGCTGCACCCGACCAAGCGCTTGAAGCTCGAGCGCGGCACGGGAAGCACCGAGGATCTGACTTCACGGATGATCGACCTGATCGCACCGCTCGGCAAAGGGCAGCGCGGCCTGATCGTCTCGCCGCCCAAGGCCGGCAAGACCATGCTGCTGCAGAACATCGCCAACTCGATCACGGCCAACCACCCCGAGGTGTATCTGATCGTGCTGCTGATCGACGAGCGGCCCGAGGAAGTGACCGAGATGACGCGCACGGTGCGCGGCGAGGTCGTCTCCTCGACTTTCGACGAGCCGGCGAGCCGGCACGTTCAGGTCGCCGAGATGGTCATCGAGAAGGCGAAGCGGCTGGTCGAACACAAGCGCGACGTCGTGATCCTGCTCGACTCGATCACCCGCCTCGCACGCGCCTACAACACCGTCGTGCCGAGCTCCGGCAAGGTGCTGACGGGCGGTGTGGACGCGAACGCGCTGCAGCGGCCGAAGCGCTTCTTCGGCGCCGCGCGCAACATCGAGGAGGGCGGCTCCCTCACCATCCTCGCGACCGCGTTGATCGACACCGGCTCGCGCATGGACGACGTGATCTACGAGGAGTTCAAGGGCACCGGCAACAGCGAGATCCACCTCGACCGCCGCATCGCCGAGAAGCGTGTCTACCCGGCGTTCAACATCAACCGCTCGGGAACGCGCCGCGAGGAACTCATCACGCAGACCGACGAGTTGCAGAAGATCTGGATCCTGCGCAAGCTCCTGCACCCGATGGACGAGCTGGCCGCGGCGGAATTCCTGATCGACAAGATGCGCGACACCAAGCAGAACTCGGAATTCTTCGACGCGATGAAGCGCTGACGCAGCAGGGACGTTCATAGCGAATGGCCCCCTCGTCGGAGCACAGGGCCAGAGGTATCGCCGCGATGGCGGGCGCGGTGGCGCTGTTCTCTGCCATGGACGCGCTGCTCAAGCTCCTGGTCGAGCGTTACCCGCCGATGCAGGTCACTACGCTGCGCGGCCTGGCGTCGTTGCCCTTCCTGCTGCTGCCGTTCCTGATCCGCGGGCGCTGGCATCGCCTCTCGACCGGGCGCTGGCATTGGCATCTGGGTCGCGCCGCGATCGGCGTCGTCATGCTCTTCTCGTTCATCTTCGCGGTCGAGCGGCTGTCGCTGGCCAACACCTACTCGATCTTCATGTGCGCGCCGCTGCTCATCGCGGCGCTTTCGGTGCCCTTGCTTCGCGAGCATGTTGCCGCAGGGCAATGGATTGCGATCGGCGTCGGGCTGGCCGGAGTGCTGGTGATGCTGCGCCCTACCGGTGCCGGTTGGATGACGCTCGGCAGCCTGGCTGCGCTGCTGTCTGCGGTCTGCTATGCCGTAAGCGCGATCGCACTCCGAGTGCTGTCGCGCACCGAGACCAAGGAGAGCCTGGTGTTCTATTTCACGCTGTTCCTCAGCATCGGCGCCGGTCTGCTCGCGCTGCCGGCATGGCAATCGATGCTGCTCTCGGATCTGCCGCTGATCGTCGGCGTCGGGTTCCTGGGCGCGACGGCCCAGCACCTCATCACCGAGGCCTTCCGCAGCGCCCCCGCGTCGGTCGTCGCGCCGTTCGAGTACACAGCGCTGCTCTGGGGAGTCTTGCTCGATCTCGTCGTGTGGAACGTGCTGCCGGGTGCGATCACGCTCGCAGGCGGCGCGGTCGTGATCTGCGCGGGGCTCTACCTGATCGCGCGCGAGCGGCATGCGAGCGGGAAACGCGCCGCAGAGGCGATTATTACCGACAAATCGGCTCTGAGCTGATTCTCCGCGTCAGTCGGCGGTGTAGACGACCTGTCCGTCGAGCCACGTGGCGCGGATCCGCAGGTCGGGGATCGCGCGCGGCGCGACGGCGAGCGGATCTCCGTCCAGCACGACGAAATCAGCGCGCAGGCCAGCCGCGAGCCGGCCGACGTCGGGTTCCGAAAATGCCGCGTACGCGGCGTCCGACGTGAAGCCGCGCAGCGCCTCCGCCGCGGTGAGCTTCTGGTCAGGTAGCCACCCTCCCGCGGGTTTGCCGTCGAGGTCCTCACGCGTGATCGCGGCGTAGAGGCCGAGACGAGGGTCGTCGGACTCGACGGGGAAGTCCGAGCCAAAGGCGAGCCTTGCGCCGCTGTCGATGAAACGCCGCCAGGCGTAGGCGCCGGGCAGGCCCGCCTTGCCGATGCGCGATTCGACCCAGGGGCCGTCCGACGTCGCATGGATCGGCTGCATCGACGCGATTACGTGCTGCGCGCCGAATCGCGGTATGTCATCGAGCGAGACGATCTGCGCATGCTCGATGCGCCAGCGCCGCTCCGCCGCGCCCTGTCCCTGCACGCGGGCGTACGCGTCGAGGACCATCCGGTTGGCGCGATCGCCGATCGCATGCGTTGCCACCTGGACCCCGCAATCGCGCGCCTTGACCATCGCGGCCTCGAGCGCGGCGGGTTCCGTGACGAGCAGCCCGCGCTGGCCGGGCTCATCGTGGTAGTCCGTGAGCAGGGCGGCGCCGCGGCTGCCGAGGGCGCCGTCTGCGTAGAGCTTGACGCCCGACATGTGTAGCCGGCCGGATGCGTGCTCATACGGACCCATCGCGCACAGTGCGGCGAGCGCTTCACCGTCGCCGTCGGCGTATGCCGAGATGCGCACGGTCAGCTTGCCCGCATCGGCAAACCGGCGATAAAGCGCGAGGTCCGCGAGTGAGGTCCCCATGTCGTGCACGCCGGTGAGGCCGACGGACGTGGCCGAGGCGAGAGCCCGCGAGAGCGCCTCCGCACGTGTCGGGGCGTCCGGCGGCGGCACGGCAGCATCGATGAGCGCCACCGCGGTATCGATGAACACTCCTGTAGGTTTGCCGTCGGATCGCAGGATCCGTCCGCCGTCAGGTTGCCAGTCGCCAGCCAGGTCACGTTGTACGGCGCGCATCGCCGCGCTGTTCGCCCAGCCGGCGTGACCGTCGATGCGCTCGAGCCATACCGGGCGGGCCGGAAACGCGGCGTCGAGGTCGGCAGCCGTCGGATAATCCTTCGCAGACCAGTCGTTCTGGTCCCAGCCGCGACCCAGGAGCCACGCCCCCGCCGGCAGCGTTCGCTCGAATTCCCGCAGCCGGGCGATCACCTCGCCCTTGCTTGCGGTGCCGACGAGGTCCGCACGCAGCAGCGCAAACCCGAGACTCATGACGTGCCCGTGCGCATCGATCAGTCCCGGTATGACCGTCGATCCCTTCGCCTCGACTCGCCGCGCCTGGCGGTAGCGTGCGGCCAGCGATGCCGCATCACCCACTGCCAGGAGACGTCCGCTCTCGTCCCACGCCATTGCCGTCGCTGTCGGCACGGCGGAGTCCATGGTGTGGATGCGGTCCGCCGTGAGTATCGTGACTTCGGCGGTGACCGCCGCCGGCCCGGCCAGTGCGAGCACTGCAAGAGCGATTCTCAGCATTTCGTCCCCCCAGCCAGTTCACTCGCGCTCGATTGCGCGGTAGCCGATGTCGCGACGGAACTGCATGCCCTCGAAGCCGATCACACTCACGAGTGCATAGGCTTCCGATTGCGCCGCGCGCACGGTCTCGCCGAGGCCGACCGCGCAGAGCACGCGTCCGCCACTCACGACCACCTCGTCGCCACGGCGCTCCGTACCGGCGTGAAAGACCTTGCCCGGCAGCTGCGCCGCCGCGACCAGCCCGTGTATTGCCTCGCCCTTGCGCACCGTGTCAGGGTAGCCACCCGCGGCCAGCACCACGCCGACGGCCGCACGCGGGTCCCAGTCGACGTCGATGTCCGCGAGGCCGCCAGCGAGCGCTGCATCGACGAGCTCGGTCAGGTCAGATCGCAACCGCATCAGGATCGGCTGCGTCTCGGGGTCGCCGAACCGGCAGTTGAACTCGAGCACCTTCGGAGTGCCATCGCCTGTGATCATGAGACCCGCGTAGAGAAAACCCACGTAGGGCGTGCCCTCTGCAGCGAGACCGCGCACGGTCGGCCACATCACCTCGCGCAGCACGCGCTCGTGGATGGCGGGGGTCACGACCGGCGCGGGCGAGTAGGCCCCCATCCCCCCGGTATTCGGTCCGAGATCGCCCTCCCGGAGCCGCTTGTGATCCTGCGAGGTTGCGAGCGGCAGCACGTGGCTCCCGTCGACCATGACGATGAAGCTCGCTTCCTCGCCTTCAAGAAATTCCTCGACGACGATCCGATCGCCCGCAGCACCGAACCGCCCGGCGAACATCGCCTCCGCGGTTGCGACCGCTTCCGCGACGGATTCGCAGATCACCACACCCTTGCCGGCGGCCAGACCATCGGCCTTGACGACGAGCGGCGCGCGCTGCGCGCGTACCCAGTCCGCGTCGAACGTCGCACGTGTGAAGGTCGCATACGCCGCGGTCGGGATCGCGTGTCGCTCGAGGAACGCCTTGGTATGAGCCTTCGAGCCCTCGAGCCGTGCGGCCGCGGCGACCGGCCCGAAGCAGCGCAGCCCGGCGCTGGCGAAGGCATCGACGATGCCTGCGACCAGCGGCCCTTCCGGGCCCACGATGGTGAGATCGATCCGCTCCTCGCGCGCGAAGCGGAGCAGTCCCGGCACGTCGTCGGCCGCAATCGAGACATTGCGGACGCCCGGCTCGAGCGCGCTGCCAGCGTTGCCCGGCGCGACGTAGACCTGCGCAACCCGCGGGGACTGCGCCACTTTCCAGGCGAGCGCGTGCTCGCGTCCGCCGCCGCCCACGATGAGGGCGCGCATGCTCAATGCCGGAAGTGACGCATGCCGGTGAATACCATCGCAAGCTCGCTTTCGTCCGCTGCCGCAATGACCTCGACGTCGCGCTTCGACCCGCCGGGCTGAATGACCGCCGTGATTCCCTGCAGGATGGCCGCGTCGAGCCCGTCGCGAAACGGGAAGAACGCGTCCGAGGCCATCACCGAGCCCGTGGGATCGACACCCTCGTCACGGGCCTTCATGCCGGCGATCCGGCAGCTCACGACACGGCTCATCTGTCCGGCGCCGATGCCGATCGTGGCACCGCCGCGCGCGAAAACGATGCCGTTTGACTTGACGAACTTACACACCTGCCAGGCGAACATCAGGTCGTCGAGCTCCTGGTGCGTCGGAGCACGCTTTGTCACGACCTGCAGCGCCTCGCGTCCCACCATCGCGGTATCGCGGGTCTGCGCCAGCAGCCCGCCGTTCACGCTGCGAAACTCGAATCGCGCGTTCGACGGAGCAAGCCCGCCGGTCACGAGCAGGCGCACGTTGTCCCGGCGAGCGCAGGCTTCGCGCGCCTCCGGCTCGGCGACCGGCACGATCAGTACCTCGACGAACTGGCGCTCGAGCACCGCGCGCGCCGTGGCGCCGTCGAGCGGCATATTGAACGCGATGATGCCGCCGAAAGCCGAAGTCGGATCGGTGCGGTAGGCGAGGTCGTAGGCCTCGCGCAGGCTTGCCGCGACCGCGACCCCGCAGGGATTCGCATGCTTGACGATGACGCAGGCGGGCGCGGCGAACTGGCGTACGCATTCGAAGGCCGTGTCCGCATCCGCGAGGTTGTTGTAGGAAAGATCCTTGCCCTGTAGCTGCGACGCCGAGCCCGTGCTCGCGCCCTGCGCGTCGCCCGACACGTAGAACGCCGCCTGCTGATGCGGGTTCTCGCCATACCGGAGATCCATGCGCTTGCGGAATTGCAGCGCAAGGAGCTCGGGAAACTCCTGCCTTGACCCCCGAACCTCGCCCTCGAGCCAGGCGGCCACGGCAGCGTCGTACTGTGCCGTGTGCGCGTAGGCCTTGGCGGCGAGCCGCAGGCGAGTCTCGGACGAGACCGCGCCGTTGCCGCGATCGATCTCGGCGAGCACCGTCCCGTAATCGAGCGGATCGACCACCACCGTCACGCGGTCGTGGTTCTTTGCCGCAGCGCGCACCATCGCCGGCCCGCCCACGTCGATGTTCTCGATCGCCTCCTCAAAGCTGCAACCGGGCTTTGCGATGGTCGCGGAAAACGGATAGAGATTCACGGCGACGAGATCGACCGGCTCGATGCCGTGCTGCTGCATGACTGCCTCGTCGACGCCGCGCCTGCCGAGGAGAGCTCCATGGATCAGCGGGTGCAGGGTCTTGACCCGCCCGTCCATGATCTCTGGAAAGCCGGTTACGGCCGACACGTCGGTCACCTCGATCCCCTCCGCACGCAAGAGCGCCGCGGTGCCGCCGGTGGAGAGCAGGCTCACGTCGCGCCCGCGCAGCGCGCGTGCGAAATCCACGAGACCTTCCTTGCTGGACACGCTCAACAGCGCGCGACGTATGGATACGGTCAAAATGCGTCCCCTGCAGCGACAACCGTGCGTCTCCGCGTTTGATGGCGGGCGCGGGCAGCTTCGGCCGGCATCACGCTCAGCCGGAGATGCCGTAGTTCTTGAGCTTCTTGCGCAAAGTGCCGCGGTTGATGCCGAGGATGTCCGCGGCGCGGCTCTGGTTGCCCTCTGCGTAGCCGAGCACGGCGCGGAACAGAGGCTCCTCGACCTCGCGCATCACGAGGTCGTAGAGATGCCCCGGCCGATGGCCGTTCAGGCTCGTGAAGTAACTGTCGAGCGCCTGCTCGGTGTGCGTGCGCAGCGGAATGCTGCGGCCGTTGATTGTCGCGCTGCGTACTGCATCGCGTCGTGACCTGGTTTTCTTGCGTGGCGCCATCGGCACCGACCCCCGATTCTGCTCGATGATTCAGGCTGCGGCGGCGGTCGCGTCGTCCAGAGTGTCGAAATACTCGCGCACCAGTTCGAGTTGCGCCGTTGCCGACAATGCCTGCATCACCGATTGACGAAAGAGCTGCGCATCTGCGCGATCGCGGCAATACCATCCGATGTGTTTGCGCGCGATCCTGACCCCCGCCGCCTCCCCATAGAAGGCGTACAGGTCGCGCAAATGGGCGCGCATGATAGCACCAACTTCTGCGGCGCGCGGCGCCGGCGGTGTCGCACCGCCGGCCAGGTGCGCCTCGATCTCGCGAAAGATCCACGGCCGGCCTTGCGCGGCACGGCCGATCATCACGCCGTCGGCGCCGCTGCACTGCATCACGCGCCAGGCTTTCTCCGGAGAGTCGATGTCGCCGTTTGCAAACAGCGGGATCCGCACGTGCTGCTTGACTTCGGCGATCGTCCGGTGCTCGGCTTCGCCCTCGAAGCGACACGCGCGCGTACGCCCGTGGATCGCCAGGGCCGCTATGCCTGAATCCTCGGCGATGCGCGCGATCCGCACCGCGTTGCGTGTCTCTCGGTCCCATCCCGTCCGTATTTTCAGCGTCACGGGCACCGTCACTGCGGACACGACCGCCGCGAGAATCCGTGTGACCAGAGGCTCATCACGCAGCAGCGCCGAACCGGCCTCGCGGTTGCAGACCTTCTTGGCGGGACATCCCATGTTGAGGTCGATGATCTGCGCGCCCGCGTCTGCGTTGCGGCGCGCGGCGTCGGCCATCGAGTCCGGATCGCCACCCGCGATCTGCACGACCCGCGGCTCCGGCTCGTCGGTGTGATCGCGACGACGGCGCGACAGTTCGGTATCCCAGAGTCGTCCGTCGGCGGCGAGCATCTCGCCCGCGGAGAGCGTGGCCCCCATCCTCCGGCAGAGCCGTCGGAAAGGCAGGTCGGTGACTCCCGCCATCGGCGCGAGCAGCACTCGGCCGGCGAGCTTGTATGGCCCGATCTGCACCGCGATGCTCAATCGCCACCGTGCGCGCATCGGATCCGCGAGGGCTCTTCGCGCAAGCATATGTCGAGCGTGTAGCCCACGGCGTCACCACCGGGCGCAACAACGGACAACTCGGCCTCGGTCGTCTCGCTTGCCGCGAAGTGGCGCGCGGCCTGCTGATCGTTCTTCAGATATTCGACTGGCATGAAATCGCGCCGGGCCACGGTGGCACCGAAGCGATCCTCGAACTCGAGGCGCAGCAGCGGGTAGGGCTGCGCGTGAGCCGCGCGGTTGGTCAGGCTGGCGCGGACGGTAAGCGGTTCGCCTGGCGCGACATCCGCGGTCGGCCCCCACTTACGCAATTCGAATGCGTCCAGGTCCCAATTGGGCGACAACGGTTGCCCGATCAGCGCATAGATCCGCCGGAGTGCGTCGCCTGCCTGCGGATGCCGGACGATCATCTGGCGATAATGATGAGTGACCTGCATGGCGAGCGCGAGCGCCAGGAGCACGCTGCCGAGGGCAAACCATCGGCGGCCTCGTTGGGGAGGCAGCGCGGCCCTGGGGAGATCGAGGTCGGGGAGATCGTCGTCCGCGACACGTGCGCGTCGGGCCTCGGTCCAGCGCTCCGCCGCTGTGGCGCGTACCTCGGCGCGCATCGGTGCCGCTGCGCCCGGGAGATCACGTCCCTCGATCAGCGCGCGATAGAAAGCCGTCTCGTCTTCCTTGAGTGTTGATTCGTCCTCGTCAGCGGGATAGGCCGAGTCGGGCACGTTCTCGAGCGTGGGAAGCCGGCTGGTCGAGTCGGGGTCGTCGATCTCGGCGATTTCCTCCTCGTCGGCGTAGTCGAACTCCGCCTCGAGGCGTAAGGACTCGCCGGTGTGGCTTTCGATCTCGACCTTGAGTCCCTCGAGCGTGATGTCCTCGACGCCCTGGGGTTCATCGACTATGAATTCGGAATGCTCGACGGCGGGCGGTTCGTCTGCGGGCGGGGGCTCTCTGGCGGGAGAATCGCCGAACTGCTTCTGCCAGTCCCGCGCATCAATGAACACCTTCTCAATGTCCTCGGCGGAGAAGTGATAGTCCCCGAGGCCAATGTCCTGGACATGGTCGGAGCCGGGGCCTGCCAAACCGGCAACGTCCTCTTCCGAGCCACCGTGCGGGGCGGGCGGAATCGGGGGCTTTCCTCCCGGACCGCGTGACGTTGCCACGGGCGGTACGGATCCCGGTGCCGCAGGCAGCTCATCCGACAGTTGGGTCAGCACGTCGAACGAGTGACCGCAGTGCCCACAACGCCCGCGGCCATGGGCGGCGCGCAACGTGGCTGCGGTCACGCGGAACCGCGCCTTGCAACTGGGGCACTGGGAGTACATGGCCGTCAGGTTATAGGTCCGCGGCTGCCGCTGAGCAGGGCCCAGCCGTCGCGCACCGTGGCGGCGCCGATCATAAACCAGGGGCTGTAAGCCGCGGCGACGGTTTCGGCCTGCCCGACGAGAACCCCGCTCAGGGCAATCCGGCCCCCGGGCCGGAGCAGTGTCGCAAAGCGACCAGCGAGCTCGGTCAAGGGGCCTGCCAGGATGTTTGCGACGAGTGCATCGCAGGACGCAGCCTTGTGCGGTGCCGTCGCGGCAACCGTGAGCCGGTCTGCGACTCCATTGCGCACAGCATTGTCGCGGGTTGCGAGCCGCGCCTGCGGGTCGATATCGAAGGCGAGCGCCTCCGCGGCGCCGAGCTTCAGGGCCGCGATGGCCAGGATCCCGGAGCCGCAGCCGTAGTCGATGACGCGACAGCCCGCAAGCTCGGAGCCATCGAGCCACTCGAGGCAGAGCGCGGTCGTCGGATGAGTCCCGGTGCCAAAGGCGAGCCCCGGGTCAAGCGCCACGCGAACCGCCTGCGCGTCTCCGGCAGCCTGGCCATTTGGGCAGACCCAGAGACGGCGCCCGAAGCGCATCGGGTGGAAGTCACGCAGCCATTCGCGCTCCCAGAGCCGGTCCCCGAGCAACTCGAAGTTGAGCAGCGTCGCCGTAGGCAGGAGGTCGGCGAGACCGGCTTCGATGGCTCGCCGGTCGGCATGTGCCTGGAACAGGGTGCGGATCCGGATCGTTGGCCACAGGGGCGTTTCGCCCGGGGCAGGCTCGAGAACGGGATTGTCGGCCGCGTCCTCGAGAGTTATCGCGGTCGCGCCGAGCAACGTCAGCGCCTCCTCGATCGGCGCCGGGTCGGCCGAACCGACATCGAATGTAAGTTGAAGATCGGGCATCTATGGCGGAGCTCGAACACGCCATTCCGCCCGAAGAATGCCTGAGACTGGCTATCGTTGCTGGATCACCCGCGGAACCGCGATTCTGCAATCCGCAGCCGCGCTTCCCGCTTACTTGATCCCCAGCCGCCGCTCCAGGTAGTGAATGTCCGTGCCACCGGCGCGGAACGCCGCATGGTTGAAGATCTCCTGGTGCAGCGGAACGTTGGTCCTGATGCCCTCGATTACCATCTCGGTCAGGGCGTTTTTCATGCGCGCAATCGCGACGTCGCGGTCCTCGCCATAGGCGATCACCTTGGCGATCAGCGAATCGTAATGCGGCGGCACGTTGTAGCCGGTGTAGATGTGGCTGTCGACGCGGATACCCGGCCCCCCCGGCGCGTGCCAGAGCTTGATCGGCCCCGGTGAGGGCGTGAACTTCTTCGGGTCCTCGGCGTTGATCCGGCACTCGATCGCGTGCCCGCGGATCTGCACGTCGTCCTGGGTCCAGGGCAGCCGCTCTCCGGCCGCGATGCGAAGCTGGGACTTCACCAGGTCAATGCCAGTGATGATCTCGGTCACCGGGTGCTCGACCTGGATGCGCGTGTTCATCTCGATGAAGTAGAACTCGCTGTCCTGGTACAGGAACTCGAGCGTGCCAGCACTGCGGTAGCCGATCTCGGCGCAGGCTGCCGCGACCCGGTCGCTCATCGTCTTGCGCTGCTTGCCGGTCAACCCGGGGGCGGGCGCCTCCTCGACCACCTTCTGGTGGCGGCGCTGCATCGAGCAGTCGCGCTCGCCGAGGCAGATGACATTGCCGTACTGGTCGGCCAGCACCTGGAACTCGATGTGCCGCGGCTTATCGAGGAACTTCTCCATGTAGACCTGATCGTTGCTGAAGGCCGCCTGGGCCTCGGCGCGGGTCACGCTGATCGAGTGGAGCAGGGTCGCCTCGCTGTTCACGACGCGCATGCCGCGGCCGCCGCCGCCCCCGGAGGCCTTGATGATTACCGGAAAGCCGATGTCGCGCGCGACGCGGAAGAGCTCATCGGGCTCGTTGCCAAGCGGTCCGTCCGAGCCCGGGACGCAGGGCACGCCGGCGGCCTTCATGGTGCGGATGGCCGACACCTTGTCGCCCATCAAGCGGATCGTCTCGGCGCGCGGCCCGATGAACGTGAAGCCGCTCTTCTCGACCCGCTCGGCGAAATCTGCGTTCTCTGACAGAAAGCCGTAGCCGGGATGGATCCCGACCGAATCCGTGACCTCGGCAGCGCTGATAAGCGCCGGCATGTTGAGGTAGCTGTCGCGCGACGCTGGTGGACCGATGCACACCGTCTCGTCGGCGAGCAGCACGTGCTTGAGGTTCCTGTCGGCGGTGGAGTGCACCGCGACGGTCTTGACGCCGAGCTCGCGGCAGGCGCGCAGGATGCGCAGCGCGATCTCACCGCGGTTCGCGATTAGGACCTTGTCGAGCATGATGTAGCCCTGGCCGGGCTCATTCGATGACGAACAGCGACTGACCGAACTCGACCGGGTCGCCGTTCTTTACCAGCACCGAGACGACCTTGCCGGCCTTGTCAGACTCGATCTGGTTCATCATCTTCATCGCCTCGATGATGCAGAGGACGTCGCCCGCCTTCACTTCGCTCCCGATCTCGACGAACGCCTTGGCGCCGGGCGCGGGTGCCGAATAGAACGTGCCGACCATGGGTGCGGTTACCACCTTATCCGGTGCATGTGCGGGTCCGGCCGCCGCCGCAGCCATGGTGCCCGTCGTGCCCGTCGCTGCGGCCGGCGCCACCGGCGGCGGTGCATAAGCCATCGGCGCGGGATAGGTATGCACCCCGCCCGGCGGGTGGCGGCTGATCCGCACGGTCTCCTCGCCTTCTTTGATCTCGATCTCTGAGATGCCGGATTCCTCGAGCAGCTCGATCAGCTTCTTGACCTTGCGAATATCCATCCGGGTTCCCCTGAATTCTTTATTGCATCGCTTATGTTCAATTTCGCTTCGCCGCGTCGCCGGCCAGCTGGTGTGTCGCCGCGCGCAGTGCGAGCTCGTAGCCGATCGCCCCGAGGCCGGTGATGCTTCCGACCGCAATGTCGGAGAAATAGGAGCGCTGCCGGAAGCTCTCGCGCGCATGAACGTTCGAGAGATGCACCTCGATGAACGGAATCTTCACGGCGAGCAGCGCGTCCCGGAGCGCGACGCTCGTGTGCGTGAACCCGGCGGGGTTGAAGATGATGAAGGCCACGTGACCCGCGGGCGCCTGATGGATGCGTGCGATCAGGTCGGCCTCGGAGTTGCTCTGGAACGCGGAGAGGCGATGACCCGCTTCCGCCGCGAGCTGTGTCATCTGCTCGTGGATCTGCTCCAGGCTGACGTGTCCGTACAACCCGGGCTCGCGCACGCCCAGCAGGTTGAGGTTGGGACCGTTGAGCAGCAGGATGTGAGCCACGGGCCGCCGCGGATATCGTCAGATGGCAGCGAGTTTAGCGCCGATTGCCGCCAGATGGCGACAGTTCGGCCAGATTGGGGCTATCTCAGCTCTGGCTTCGCGGAGCCGTCAAGGCTGCGAGGCCTCTTTCGATATCCGCTCGCGCCTGAAGGGGTGTCGTCCCCCCGGCATTGACCCGCCGGACGGCATGCAGAATTACGTCGGCCTCCGCTGCCGTCAACTCCCCGATGTGCGCAGCGATGATCCGGCCCTGGGCATCCGAGAAGACCGTGAACGGCAGTCCCACCATCTCGACGCCGAACGCAGCGGCGGCATCCAGCGCCTCCTGCTCACCGATCAGCAACGGATAGGTGATCTTCATTTTGTCGGCGTAGGGGAGAACCTTGTCGCGGTAGTCGACCGCGACGCCCACGACCTGGAAGCCGTCGGCGGCGTTCTCGATCTGCAGCCGCTCGAGCAGCGGAATCTCACGCCGGCACGGCGCGCACCAGGTCGCCCAGAAATTCACGATCAGCGACCGCCCGCGCCAGTGATCGAATCCGCGCGCCACGCCCTCGCGATCGACAAGCGATACCTGGGGGAGGCTTGTCGCCAGCACGAGTGGGGGAAGCGACACCGCCGGCGGGGCTGGTTCGGGTGCGCGCGAGCGATAGATCCATGCGCCGGCAACGACTCCGGCCGCGAGCGCAGTCGCCGCGACGATCGCGAGCGTCGCCGTTTTCATGTCGCGACGCCGAAGGCCCCGGCGAGATGCGCGCGGAATTCGTCGGCAGGTTTGAACCCGACGATCCGGTATTCGCTTCGTTCACGGCCGTCCGAGCCGAAGAAAACGATGGTGGGCGGGCCAAGGATCCCGAAGTGCTTCAGGAGCGCCTGGTCGGCGTCGTCGTTGGCAGTCACATCCGCCTGCAGGAGCAGCGCGCGTGCGAACTCGGCCTGTACACCCGGGTCGGTGAACGTGTATCGCTCCATTTCCTTGCAGGACACGCACCAATCTGCGTAGAAATCGAGCATCACCGGCCGCCCCGCGGCGCTCGCCGCGGCGAGCTTTTGCTCGAGCTCGGCGACCGTTTTGACCCGCGTGAACGAGACATGCTCGCTCGCGGAACGCTCGCCGCCGGCACCGAGCCCGGCCAGCGGCTGCAGGGGATCCGAGCGTCCTGCGAGCGCGCCGATCAGCATCAGCACGCCGTAGACGATCGCGAGTGCGCCCACGCCGCGGCGCACGGCATCTGCGCCGCCCCGCACCTCCCGTCCGCCTAGTGTGAGCAGGCAATAGCCCGATACGAACGCGAGCACGGCCCAAAGCGCGAGCGTGATCTGGCCCGGGAGCAACCGGCCGATCATCCACACCGCGACACCGAGCAGCATGACGCCGAAGACTGCCTTCACGGCGTCCATCCAGGGCCCCACCCTGGGCAGCAACTGACCCGCCGAGGCGCCGACTACGAGCAGCGGGACGCCCATGCCGAGGCTCATTGCAAAGAGGGCCGAGGCGCCGCGCACGGCGTCACCACCTTGGCCGATGACGGCCAGCGCGCCAACGAGTGCCGGTGCTACGCAGGCGGTCACGATCAGCGACGACAACGCTCCCATGATCGCGCTGCCGGCCAGCGTGCCCTGCTTCTGCCGGTCGCTCATCGAGGATATCCGGGTCTGTATCGCGGCCGGCATCTGCAGCGTGTAGAGCCCGAACATGCTCAGGGCGAGCCAGACGAATAGCGCCGCAAACAGCGCAATGATCCAGGGCTTCTGGAAAAACGCCTGCGCCTGCTGGCCGGCAAGCGCAAAGAGCGCACCGGCGACGGTGTACATGAGCGCCATGCCGAGCACATACGCGATGGACAATGAGAACGCGCGGCCACGGGACAAAGGCCGTTCGCCGCCGGCGCCGACAATGATCCCGGACAGGATCGGCACCATCGGCAAAACGCAGGGCGTGAATGCGAGGCCGAGCCCGGTGACGAAGAAGAACACGAGGACGCCGAGCAGACTGCCGCTTCGCACGCGATCCGCGATCGAATCCTGCTCCGAGCGGCGCGGCGCGGTTTCGCCGCTCCGGTCGCTCGGCGCGGCGTCTGAAGCTGCCTTCGCCGTGGAGACCGGTGGAAGGGTTACCGAGATCTGCTTTCGGATCGGCGGATAACACAGGCCCGCCTCTGCGCAGCCCTGATAGGTTACCTCCAACGGCAGCTCGGTCAGGCTTGACCGGCGAGAGACCGGCACGTTCGCGACCAATTCGTCGTAATAGACGACCTGTTCGCCGAAATACTCATCGTGTTTCGTTTTTCCGGGCGGCAACTCCGGCGCACCGAGCTTCGCATCCGGGCTCGACGTGGCCACGAGCACCTTGTCCTTGTAAAGGTAGTAGTCCTTTGCAATCTGCCAGCGCAGGGTCACGCGATCCGCGCTCTCGCTTTCAGCCGTGAGCACAAAGGCCTGGTCGGGCTTGAGAAAGCCGTCCGATGCGCCGCTGCCAGCGAGCTGCTTGAGATCGACGCCCTGAGCGCCCGCCGCCGCGGCCCAACACAGGAGCAGGAGCAAGAGTGCTCCACGGCTTCGGATCGAGGCAAACTGCTGCATTGCGCGTCAATTCTCTAAATAAAAACAAGGACTTACGGTGTCACAGGTCGCCCGGGTCAACGACAGGCCGATCGCCAGGGTTGCGCATCCTAGCGCCATTCGCCGGCCCTCGCCTACGACGCAGCCCTCTCTCCATTTTGGAAAAAAATTGGCCCCGAGCCAATTTTCGTTCCCGCGCGCCCTTGAATTGTAACGATCGTCCCCTATCATTAGCAGCCAACTCGGGAGAGTGCTAACACCCCCGATTTCCCCAAAAAACGGCTGAGCATCCAGTCAACCGAACGGAGTCTGCAGCAATGGCTGAAAAATTGAAGATTCGTCCCCTCCATGATCGCGTCATCATCCAGCGGCTCGACGCGGAGACGAAAACTCCCGGCGGCATCGTCATCCCTGACTCGGCGGCCGAGAAGCCGATCCGCGGCAAGGTGATGGCCGTCGGCAAGGGCAAGATCCTTGAAAGCGGCGATGTCCGCCCGCTCGACGTCAAGGTCGGCGACCACATCCTCTTCGGCAAGTACAGCGGCACCGAGGTGAAGGTCGATGGCGAGGAATACCTCGTCATGCGCGAAGAGGACGTGATGGCGGTGATCGAGAAGTAACCGGCACCGCTACACACCACAGAATTTTGGAGACAGATACACATGGCAGCTAAAGACGTACGTTTCAGCGATGACGCGCGCACCCGCATGATGCGCGGCGTCAACATCCTGGCCAACGCGGTCAAGGTGACGCTGGGCCCCAAGGGCCGCAATGCAGTCCTCGAAAAGAGCTTCGGCGCCCCGACCGTCACCAAGGACGGCGTGAGCGTGGCGAAGGAAATCGAGCTCAAGGACAAGTTCGAGAACATGGGCGCGCAGATGGTGAAGGAAGTCGCGTCCAACACCTCCGACGAGGCCGGTGACGGCACCACCACGGCCACGGTGCTCGCCCAGGCGATCGTGCGCGAGGGTCTCAAGGCCGTTGCGGCGGGTGCGAACCCGATGGACATCAAGCGCGGCGTTGATCGCGCGGTGGAAACGGTCACCGAGGAGCTGAAGAAGCTCTCGAAGCCCTGCAAGGACTCGAAGGCGATCGCCCAGGTCGGTACGATCTCGGCGAACAGCGACGAGTCAATCGGGAAGACCATCGCTGATGCGATGGAGAAGGTCGGCAAGGAAGGCGTCATCACCGTCGAGGAAGGCTCGGGTCTCGCCAACGAGCTCGAGGTCGTCGAGGGCATGCAGTTCGATCGCGGCTACCTCTCGCCGTACTTCATCAACAACCAGCAGAACCAGACCGCCGAGCTCGAGAACCCGTACATCCTGTTGTACGACAAGAAGATCTCGAACGTGCGCGAGATGCTCCCGCTGCTCGAGGGCATCGCCAAGGCCGGCCGGCCGCTGCTGGTCGTCGCCGAGGACGTCGAGGGCGAGGCGCTCGCGACGCTCGTCGTCAACACCATCCGTGGCATCGTCAAGGTTGCGGCCGTCAAGGCTCCGGGCTTCGGCGACCGCCGCAAGGCCATGCTGCAGGACATCGCCACCCTGACCGGCGGCAACGTGATCTCCGACGAAGTCGGCCTCTCGCTTGAGAAGGCTTCGCTCGCCGACATGGGGCAGGCCAAGAAGGTCGTCGTGGAGAAGGAAAACACCACGCTGATCGACGGTCACGGCAAGAGCGCTGACATCAAGTCGCGCATCGCGCAGGTCAAGCAGCAGATCGAGGAGGCCACTTCCGACTACGACAAGGAGAAGCTCCAGGAGCGCGTTGCGAAGCTCTCCGGCGGCGTTGCCGTGATCAAGGTCGGTGCGGCCACCGAGATCGAGATGAAGGAGAAGAAGGCCCGCGTCGAGGACGCGCTGCACGCAACCCGTGCCGCCGTCGAGGAAGGCGTGGTGGCCGGCGGTGGCGTGGCGCTGATCCGTGCGCAGAAGGCGCTCGACAAGTCCACGGCTCCGAACGACGACCAGGCCACGGGCATCCGTATCCTGTCGCGTGCGATCGAGGAGCCGCTGCGCCAGATCGTCGCCAACGCGGGCGAAGACGCCGCGGTGGTGCTCGCGAAGGTGCGTGACGGCAAGGGCACGTACGGCTACAACGCCCAGACGGGCGCCTATGGCGACATGCTCGACATGGGCATCCTCGACCCGACCAAGGTGGCGCGTCTTGCGCTGCAGAACGCCGCTTCGGTGGCCGGTCTGCTGCTCACGACCGAAGTCATGGTCGCCGAGGCTCCGAAGGACGAGGAGCACAAGCACGGCGGCATGCCCGACATGGGCGGCATGGGCGGCATGGACATGTAACTCGCGCAAGCGAATCGATGTCGAGGAAAGCCCCGCTCCGGCGGGGCTTTTCTTTAAAGGCTGCCCGCTTCCTTGCGGACTTCTCTTGCTGTCGGACATGTCCGACCGGAGCGCCAAACTCGTGCAGCAGCCACGTCCCGTGGCCGGACGTCCGTGCAACCACGGGGCAAGGCGGGTACATAAGCGGCTGGTCGCCCCCGCGGCAGGGCCTTAAGATCCTGTTTCAGAAAGGACGTCCGAGTTGGGATCCTCGGCTGTCTCAGCATCGACCCGGAGTGTGCGTGTCACGCCCCACGTCGGAGCGGGAGCAGCCGGCGGCGGCTTGACCGGGTCGGCGTTCGCGGTTCCAGTTCGAAGACCGGTCGGCCGCGCGGTCGCCCCGTTCCAGGAGGGGACATGGACATCGAACGAGTATCGGCGATTTCGCCGGAGCGCTTCGAGCGCGACTATCTGCGCGTCAACCACCCGGTCGTCGTGACGGACGCGCTCGCCGGCTGGGATCTCGCGGGGCGCTGGACACCGGGCTACCTCCGCCAGGAGTTCGGTGACGAGCGCGTGCAGGTCTACAACAACTACTTCGACCTGCAGTCGATGAGGCCGCTCGGCGAGTACCTCGACGAATACTTCGGCAAGGATACGAACGACGCGACCGAGCTGCCCTACGTGCGCTGGTACACGAAGCTGCGCGACGTCCGCTTCCTGTGGGCCGACAAGGCGTTCAAGCGGTTTGCCGGCAACTGGACGCCCCCGTACTTCCTGCCGACGTCGGACTACGTCCTGCCGTTTTCGCCGGGCCGCGCCGATCCGCGCCACGTGCACTTTCCGGCCAAGGGACTGTTCATATCTCCCAAGGGCGGCAGGACCGGCCTTCATGTCGATCCGTGGGGCAGCGACGCCGTGCTCTGTCAGCTGTTCGGCGACAAGCACTGGACGCTGTACCACCCGGACGAGGCCCGCTACCTGCGGAACGACGGCGTCGTCGTCGACCCAGATCGCCCCGACCACGATCGCTTCCCCGAGTTCCGCAAGGCCAGGGTGACCTACGACTTTGTGCTCCGTCCGGGCGAGACCGTGCTGGTGCCGCACGGCTGGTACCACGCGGTCAAGACGCTGACCGACTCCATCTCGCTGACCTGGAACTTCGTCCACCGCTCGACCTCGGCCGCGCTGCTCGCGTGGCTCAGGCAGCCGATGTCGGAGATCGATCAGAGCGTGTTGCGCTTCTTCTTTGGCCCCGTGGTCGGCGACGACGTCACGCCCGCGGCGATCGAGGCGCTGCTCGCTCGCGCGCCGCGCCAGGTCGAGCCGCACGCGGCCGCGATCGCCGACGAGTGAGGGCAAGCAAGGCGCCATGCCGGACATGGGCGGCATCATTCGCGAAAGCTAGAGCAGTGTCAGGAAGGCCCCGCTCCGGCGGGGTTTTTCTTTTCTGATGCGCCGGCCGCGCCGCGTGCCCGCTATGATTTCGTCATGCGACGCCGTGGCGCCGTTCGCACTCTCCTGTCGTTGCGCCGCTGAATGACATTCGTGCGGAGATCTCGAAGCGTGCAGCTTACGAGGCTCGTGCTGGACATCGATGTTGGCCGAGTCGCACGCCGGGCAGCGGCCTGCATCGCGGCCCTCGTGCTCGCTGCCGCGACCGCCAATGGCGAGCTGCGCGGTGCTCTGAGCTTGCCGGCCGGATGGAGCATCGAGGGCAACGAGCTCGTGTGGAACAGCGCGACACCGCTGCGGATGGGCGGCGCCCGCTACGAGTTTCGCTCGGGCGAGCAGCTACTCGGATATCCGGCGACGCGTGGCAACGCGCTGCGACTGCCGCTCAGGACCTTCGGGTCGCTCGCCGGGCTGTCCGTGTGGGCAGGCGGTCGCCGCATCGACGCCGGAGCTCAGCAGCGTCGCGTTCTCGCCGAGACATCAATCCCCGAGGCGGAGATCGCCCAGGCCGCGAA
>Ga0207706_10000372_pt1 | contig 48684 bp, 48 predicted proteins | sample KBSC53metaG_FD_184318 | JGI IMG/M metagenome (GOLD analysis project Ga0207706, IMG submission 184318) | Corn rhizosphere microbial communities from Kellogg Biological Station, Michigan, USA - KBS C5-3 metaG (SPAdes) (version 2) | ecosystem: Host-associated > Plants > Roots > Rhizosphere > Soil ... | reverse complement strand
GCCGTTCGCCTAGGTGACCGATCACGAGGGCACGCGCAACTCGCTCTGGCGGATCGCCGACCCCGACAGCATCGCGGCGCTCCAGGGCGCGCTCGCTGACGCCGAGCTGCTGATTGCCGATGGCCACCACCGCTACGAGACCGCGCGCGTGTATGCGGAGGAGGTCGGCGGCGAGGGCGATCACCGCTACGTGCTGATGCTGCTCGTCGCGCTCGAGGACCCGGGGCTTCTGATCTTCCCCACGCACCGGCTCCTAACCGGGCTGAAGGACGACGCCGACAAGCAGATCGCCATCCGCGACACCGCCCGGCGCGACTTCGACATCGAGGAGCTGGGCGACCCGCGCGAGCTTGAGCCGCCGGGCGGAAACGACCGCGTGGCCTTCGGCTACATGGACAGCTTCTTCAAGCGCCCCTTCCGCTTCACGCTGAAGGACCAGTCGATCGCCGACGCCGTGCTACCCGGGATGCCGGAGCCCTACCGGCACCTCGACACCGCGGTGCTCGAGGCGATCTTCCTGCGCGGTGCGCTCCACATGACCGAGGACGACATCTCGCACCTGCGCGACCTGGATTACTCGAAGAGCCTGGACGACGCCATCGAGCGGGTGGAGTCGGGCGCGGCCGACGCGGGCTTCTTCATGCGCGCCACCCCCGTCGAACAGGTACGCGAGGTGGCGGCGACCGGCGAGGCGATGCCGCCGAAGTCGACGTACTTCTACCCGAAGGTCCCCACGGGCCTCGTGTTCAATCCCCTGGCGTGAAGATCTATACGCGCAAGGGAGACGACGGCACCACCGGGCTCTGGTACGGCGGCCGCGTGCCCAAGTTCGCCGGACGGCCGGACGCATACGGGTCCGTCGACGAGGCGGCGTCGGCGCTCGGCCTCGCGCGCGCCGCAGCCGAGCGCGACGGCGAGCTCTACCGCGACATCCTCCGCTACCAAAACGAGCTCTTCGTCGCCGGCGCCGAGCTGGCCACGGCGCCCGAGGCCGCGGGGCGGCTCCAGCCGGGCGTCTCCAAGGTCACGGCCGAGATGGTCGAGCGGCTCGAGTCCGACATCGACCGCTACATGGACCGCGTCGAGCTCCCGCCCAAGTTCGTGATTCCCGGGGGCACCGAGCTGTCGGCGCGCCTCGACGTCGCGCGCGCCGCGGTTCGCCGCGCCGAACGCCGGGTAGCCCAGCTGGGGGACTCGGGCGACCTTGCTGACGACACCGTGCTGACCTACCTGAACCGGCTCTCCGACGCCGTCTACGCGATGGCCCGCTTCGCGGACGAGCCGGACCCTGAGCTCTTCGAGGGGAGAGGATGAAAGCAAGCTCACACCGCGCGAACGGGAAGCTGCAGAACGCGGTCGAGATACGGCATCACAGCCTGACGGCAGACGAGCCCAAGGACGAGGGCGGCGAAGACGCCGGGCCGAGCCCGCAGGAGCTGCTCGCCGCGAGCCTCGCCAGCTGCACCGCCATCACGATGGAGATGTACGCGCAGCGCAAGGGCTGGGACATCGGGGATGTCACGGTCGACGTCGACTACGAGCCGGCACAGCGCGGCTCCCCCACGCGCTTCCGCATGGTGATCAACTTCCCCAAGGAGCTGCCCGAGGAGCAGCGTGAGCGGCTGATGCAGATCGGCGCCAAGTGCCCCGTGCACCGCGTGCTCGAGGGCGAGGTCATGTTCGAGGAGACCGTCGAGCTCGTCTGATCAGGAGCGCGTCGCGCGCTCCCACATCGCGAACCGCCCGAGCGTCCGATAGCCGAGCCGCTCGTAGACGGGGTAGCCGAGCGCTGTGGCGACGAGCGTCGAGGTCTCGTTCCCGCGCTCCGCCGCGTCGACGAGCGCGTGCTGCATGAGCCTGCCGGAGATGCCGCGGCCACGTGCCTCCGGCAGCACTGCGACGCTCTCCACGTCAGCGTTGCCGTCGTGGTCCGTCACGAGCACGCAGCCGACCGCCTCGCCGTCGTCGTGCGCGACATAGACGTGAGTGGACTCCCCCGGACGTCTCGTCATCGCCCGTGTGAAGGAATCGGTGTCGAACCCGTATGCCCGGTCGTTCAGCGGGCCCACGACACTGAAGTCGCCGTCGCCGGTCCAGTCCGGAAGCGCCTCCGGAGCCGGGCGCTCCAGGCCCGCGAGATCGTGAATCATCGCGGCGGGCTGAGCGTCCAGCACGTGGCCCCGTCCCTCGAGGAAAGGGCCCGGGGCGTCGTCGTCAGGCCATACCCAGACCGTCCAGTTCGCGCCGATCTCGGCGTAGGCGCTCGCGAGCTCGTCATAGACATCCTCCAGCGCGTCCGCGTTCCGGTAGACCACGCTGTTCGCCACCGCGCGCTCGGGCGCGGCAGGCACCACCGCGGCGCGCACGCCGTCGCGGTCGATCGTGTGGGCGCCGTCGGAGCTGGTGCCGAGAAGGCCGCAGAAGGCGAACAACCCGTCGACGACGCGCTCGATCACCGGCCCATTCTGGAGCAATAGACTCGGAGGCGCCATGCGCGAGCTTCCGGTCCCCGCGCACTTCGACCCGGACCGCGTCGGCGAGGTCTGGCGGGTGCCCTATGAGGACCGAGCGCGCGAGGCGGCGGCCTGGGCCGAGGAGCACGGCATCCGCCGCGCGGCCGAGGACCCGGTCCGCGTATGCCTCCTCGCGGTCGACGTGCAGAACACGTTCTGCGTCCCGGACTTCGAGCTGTTCGTGGCCGGCCGCTCCGGCGTGGGCGCCGTCGAGGACAACCGCCGGCTCTGCGACTTCGTCTACCGCAACCTCGGGACTATCACCCAGGTCTTCCCGAGCCTCGACACCCACCACGCGATGCAGATCTTCCACGCGATCTGGCTGGTCGACGAGGACGGGAACCATCCGGAGCCCTACACGCTGGTCTCGCCCGAGGACGTCGAGGCCGGCCGTTGGAGGGTGAACGAGGCGGTCGCGGAGGCGCTCGGGATGGACTTCGACTACGCCGCGCGCCACCTGGCCCACTACACCCGGCGGCTCGCCGCCGGCGGGAAGTACAACCTGACGATCTGGCCCTACCACGCGATGCTCGGGGGCATTGGGCACGCGCTCGTATCCGCGGTCGAGGAAGCGATCTTCTTCCACGGTGTGGCCAGGTACAGCCAGCCGGACTTCCAGGTGAAGGGGGACAACCCGCGCACCGAGCACTACTCGCTGCTCGGGCCGGAGGTCACGGAGGGCCCGGACGGCGACCCGCTCGACGGGATCAACATGGGGCTCGTGGAGAAGCTGCTCACGTTCGACGCCGTCGTGGTCGCCGGGCAGGCCAAGAGCCACTGCATAGCGTGGACCATCGACGACCTGCTGGACGACGAGGACGTGCGCGAGTGCGGGCTCGCCGAGCGGACTTACCTGCTCGAGGACTGCACCTCCCCGGTGGTCGTGCCGGGCGTCGTGGACTACACGGACGAGGCGGACGCAGCCTTCAAGCGCTACGCGGCCGCCGGCATGCACGTCGTCCACTCGACGACGCCGATCGAGAGCTGGCCCGGCCTGGCCCACCGCGCAGCGGAGCTGCGATAGCCGGCGTGCCAGAGCTTCGCGACCTGCTGCTCACCCCCGAGCAGGCTGCGGAGCTGGACGCGCCGGGCACGAAGGACGCGGCCGTCCTGGTGCCGCTCTATCGCGAGCCACTCACAGCCGTCTTCACCGAACGGCGCGCCGACCTTCCTCGCCACGCCGGCGAGATCTCCTTTCCGGGCGGGCGCCAGGACTTCCCGGACGAGGACCTGCGTGCGTGCGCGCTCCGCGAGGCCGATGAGGAGATCGGGCTCGATCGCGCGGGCGTCGACCTCGTGGGCGCCCTGCCGCCGGTCGGCACCTTCGTGACCGGCTACCGGATCTTTCCGTTCGTGGGCCTGATCGAGCCCGGCCAGACGTGGCGGCCGCAGGCGAGCGAGGTCGCCCAGGTGCTGGAGTTCACCCTCGCCGACCTCATCGCCGGCCACGAGATGCAGCGCCTGCTGCGAAAGGGCGTGCCGATCAAGACGCCGACCTACACGGTCGGCGGCCACCTGGTGTGGGGCGCGACCGCGCGGATCGTCGAGTCGCTGCTGGAGCGGCTGGCTCCCCTGCTCTAGACGTCCTTCTCGATGGGGACGCCGACCATGTTTCCCCACTCGGTCCAGGAGCCGTCGTAGTTCTTGACGTCGTCCTCGCCGAGCAGCTCGTGCAGCACGAACCAGGTGTGCGCCGAGCGCTCGCCGATGCGGCAGTAGGCGATGATCGGGTGGCCGTCCACCACGCCCTTCTCGGTGTAGAGCTGGCGGAGCTCGTCGGCCGGCTTGAAGGTCCCGTCGTCCTGCACCGCCTGCGCCCACGGCACCGAGGCGGCGCCCGGAATGTGGCCCGCGCGCTGCGCGCCCTCCTGCTCGTAGCCCGCCATCGCGATCAGCTCGCCGGAGAACTCCTGGGGCGAGCGCACGTCCACGAGCCGCGTGTCCGAGTCGATCGCCCTCGTTACCTCGTCGCGGTAGGCCCGGATCGACTCGTCGCCGTCCCGGGCGTTGAACGTCTGCGGTTCGTAGCTCGGCACGTCGGTCGACGTGGGCCGGCCCTCGGATATCCACTTCTCGCGCGGGCCGTTCATGAGCTTCACGTCCTCGTGCCCGTAGTAGTGGAGGTACCAGTAGGTGTAGGCGGCGAACCAGTTGTTGCGGTCGCCGTAGAGAACGATCGTGTGGTCGTTCGAGATCCCGCGGCTGCCGAACAGCTCGCCGAAGTCGGCCGGGCCCAGGAAGTCGCGCCTCAGCTGGTCCTGTAGGTCCTTCTTCCAGTCGAACCCGATTGCGCCGGGGATGTGCGCCTCGCGGTAGAGCGACGGATTCTCATCTACCTCGACGATGCGGATGGACGTGTCGCTCAGATGGTTCTCGACCCATTGCGTATCGACGAGCACGTCCTTGGCGTAGTCCGCCACGGTCCCTCCAATTGTCCCGAAATCAGATCGGAGTCACGGTACCCAAAGTCAGTCGTGACATAGGGGTATTGTGCGGCGCCTCATGGAGCACGCTCCCCTGCGACCCGTGCCCGCCCGGCCCGTCGGGCCCATCGACCCGGCCACGGCCGCGCGCGAGGTCGAGGCGTGGCTCCCGACCCTGGAGCTCCATACCGCGCGAGCACTGGCGCTCGTGGTCCTGGCCGAGCTGCCGCGCGCGGAGGTGGCGGAGACGCTCGGCCTGCCGGAGGCCGAGCTCGGCAGCCTGCTTGCCGCCGCGCGCAAGGAGCTGCGCCAGACGATCGTCGTTCTCGGCGGCAGCGGCTGGTGCGAGCGCGCCGAGAGACTGATCTCAGACCGCCTCGACGGCACCCTCGCCGAGCGCGACGCGCGCCGCCTCGACGTGCACCTCCGGAACTGCACCCGCTGCGTCGAGCACGAGCGACGGCTGGTGCAGGCCACGGACGCGCTGATCGCAGGCGCGGGCGGCCTGGGTCGCAGCCCGGCGCCTGAAGGCGAGGCGCCTCCGCTCGCGGAGGCGCCGCCCGTGGAGGACAGCGGTGAAGGAGGTGGCGCAGCCGGCGTGGCCGGCCGGGCTTCGGCGCCGGCCGAGAGACCGGACGCCGAGCGGATCGCACCGGACGCCGACGCGATCGCCGCGGCGGCCGAGGTGCTCGTCGCCAAGCGGACGCGGCGTCAGATCGCCGCAGGGCTTGCCTGGAACTCGCTGATTGCCGTCGCGATCCTGCTCACCCTCGCGACGATCGCCCTTACGATCGCCGCGGTCCTGGGCGCGCACCTCTAACAGCGCCGCGGCCAACCGTGTCTACGTTGACGGCGCATTACGCCGTAAAGGTCGACAGCGTCCTCCGGACGGCCTCCTTCATCGCCCCCAGCCACTCCTCGAACACAGCGGGGTCGGCGCTGACAACCTCCCCCCGCATGTGCCACGTCTCCGACGCGTCCCGCACGATTTGCGCACCGCGTTCCAGCAGCGACGCGTCCACCGTGCCCGCCGCCTCGTAGACCAGCCCACGCACCGGAGTGTCGACGAGGTGCTCCACGAGGGTCTGGAGCCGCGCGCCGTGCACCTCCGGCGAGCCCTCGGCGGTTCCCATCAGCCAGCACACGACCGACACGCCGGAGAGCAACGGCACGATCGTCGCCAGCCGGTCCGGGTCGGCCAGCGCTCCCTCGACGCCGGCCGCCTCGAGCGCTGCGAGCCGCTCGGGGGAGCGTGTCGTCCCCCTAACCGCATGCTCCGCTGAGAGCGCCCGCGCGAGTGAAAGGCCCCGACATCCGCACCCCACGACGAGCACCCGCGCCACCGGCTAATCGTCGGTGTCCGCAGGCGGTGCGCTGCCCGCGGCGCGGCGGCGCAGCTCCTCGCGCCAGCGCTGGTCCGCCGCCACCTGCTCGCGGATGTCCGCCTCGGTGACCTCGGGGCGGCCGCTCCTGCGGCGGCGGGCGTTCTGGGCCTCGATCATCTGGTCCACGTCGTCGAGCTCGAGCTCGGCCTCGACCTCCGGCGAGCGGGTGGGCCGCCAGTCCACCTGCTCGGCGCCGGAGCCCGGATACCAGCGGCCGATCGCCAGGAAGATCCCGAGCACGACCAGGGTCCCGAACACGACGAATGCCGTGAACTCGTCCACGCGGGGCGAGTGTACGCTCCCGCTCGATGCCTGAAGCCGTGATCCTGGACGCCCTGCGCACGCCGATCGGCCGCTACGCGGGCGTCCTATCGCCCATCCGCCCGGACGACCTGGCCGCGCGAGTGCTCGCGGCGGCCGTCGAGCGCAATCAGCTGGACCCCTCGGCGATCGACGAGGTCTACGTCGGCTGCACCAACCAGGCGGGCGAGGACAACCGCAACGTGGCGCGGATGGCATCGCTCATCGCGGGCCTGCCCCACGAGGTCCCGGGGGCGACCGTGAACCGCCTCTGCGCGTCGGGCCTCGAGGCGGTCGTCCAGGCAAGTCGCCAGATCCGTCTGGGCGAGGCCGACCTCGTCCTGGCGGGCGGCGTCGAGTCGATGTCGCGCGCCCCACTCGTGATGCTGAAGCCGGAGCGCGGCTTCCCACGCGGGAACGGCGAGCTGGTCGACACCACGATCGGATGGCGCTTCGTCAACCCGAGCCTCGCCGAGCGCCACTCGACCGAGTCCATGGGCGAGACGGCCGAGAACGTCGCCGAGCGCTACCGCGTCTCGCGCGAGGACCAGGACGCGTTCGCGCTGGAGTCGCATCGGCGCGCCATCGCGGCGGCCGAGGCCGGGCGCTTCGACGACGAGATCGTGACCGTCGACGTGCCCCAGCCCAAGGGCGACCCCGTGACCATCCACGCCGACGAGGGCCCGCGGGCCGACACGAGCCTAGAGCGCCTGGCCGCGCTCAAGCCGATCTTCAGGCAGGGAGGCACAGTCACGGCCGGCAACGCCTCGCAGATCAACGACGGCGCCGCCTGCGTCGTGGTTACGAGCGAGGAACGCGCCCGCGAGCTGGGCCGCGAGCCGCTGGCCCGCATCGTGGCCAGCGCCTCCGCGGGCGTCGACCCGGCGGTGATGGGCATCGGCCCCGTTCCCTCGACGCGGAAGGCGCTCGAGCGCGCCGGCCTCGAGCCCAAGGACATCGACCTGGTCGAGCTGAACGAGGCATTCGCGTCGCAGGTGCTCGCCTCGATGCGCGAGCTCGGCTTCGACCACGACCGCCTCAACGTGAACGGCGGCGCCATCGCCCTCGGCCACCCGCTCGGCTGCTCAGGCGCCCGCCTGATCGGCACGCTCGCCCACGAGCTGCGCCGCCGCGGCGGCCGCTACGGCGTCGCGACGATGTGCATCGGCGTGGGCCAGGGCCTCGCCGCGGTCATCGAGAACCCGGCTGCGTAACAGACGCGAGGAGACAATCCTGGATAGGGCACCGCATGGGTGCCCAACCCAGGATTGTCGTCTCCTCAGTGCTGCTTTTTCGTGCCGCCTACCGGCGCGCGCGGTGCTGGCCCGGCTCGTGGGAGTCGGTCGCGCCGTTGTGGTTGTCGTCGGTGCCCGAGTCGGTCACGTCGTTGCGGGCGCCGTTGCCGCTCGAGTCGGTCGCGCCGTTGTGGTTCTCGTCCGAGTTCGAGTCGGTCACCTGCTGGCCGTGGCTCGAGTCGGTGTTCCCGTCGTTGTTCTGATCCGAGTTCGAGTCGTCGGCCTTCACGCGCTGGGCGTTCTGGTCCTCGCTCGAATCGCTGTCGCCATCGTGGTTGTCGTCGGAATGGGACGCGCCGCCGCCGGTGGCGAGGTTGTTCACGTCGCCACGGTCGTCGTCGTTGTCGTCGGCCTCGTCGTCGTCATCGCCGCCGCCGCCCGGACCCGAGTGGTCGTCCTCTTCGCTGCCGCCGCTTCCGGGGCCGGAGGACGCCAGCGCCTTGCCGATCAGCCCGTGATCGAGGTCGAGGGCCGCCGTCGCGAACAGCGATGTGCCCGAGAAGAGCACGACCGCGACCAGCAGGGTCAAGAGCCGCCGCGTGAACGACAGCTCGCTGCCCAACATGTCCTCGGGGCCCTCCGCCAGGCGGAGATAGGCGTCGGATGGGTGCATGGGTTGTTTCATCGGCTACTCCCCGTTCGGGTCAGGGCTACGTACCTGGAACCCGACGAATTGCCGAAACTCACGCGACCTGGCGCGATCTAGCCCATCCGCTGAGGCCCGCGCCGCCCGAATACGAGCTTGGACGGAAGCTCGGCCACCAGCGGCTGGAGCCTGGTTGCCAGCTCCGCCGCGGTCGGCCGCGCCAGGGGGTCCTTTTCGAGGCAGGACAGGATCGCGTCCGACAGCGCCCCCGGCACGGGGATGGGCCACGGGCGCGGCTCGTCCTCCAGCTGTGGGAAGCGGTCCTCGAGCGGCGCGCCCGGTTCGCGCGAGCGCGGCCGGCGAAAGGGCAGCTTGCCCGCCACGGCGTGGTAGAGCGTCGCGCCCAGGCCCCACACGTCCGCCGGCGGCCCCACGTCCCCGCGCGGGTTGCACTGCTCGGGTGGCATGTAGGCATTCGTCCCGATGTAGTCGGTGAGCCGCTTGGCCCGCTCGGTCGTGCGCGCGAGGCTCAGGTCGATCACCCGTGGCGGGATCCCCATCACGAGGTTGTCGGGTTTCAGGTCCAGGTGGACCCAGCCCTCCGCGGCCATGTAGTGGATCACCGACGCCACGTGCAGCCCAAGCGGCAGCGTCTGCTCGAGCGGCAGCCGGCCGCCCTTGCGGATCAGCCTCCTGAGCGTGGGACCCTCGAGATGCTCGACCACCACGTGCGGGTGCGGCCCCTCGATGTACGCGTCGAATGCCCGCAGCAGCACCGGATGCGCCAGCGCCTCGAGCGCCTCCATCTCGCGCCGAAGGCCGCGCAGCGCATACTCCTCGTCCACGAGATCCGGGCGCAGGATCTTGGCGACCATGACGCTGAAGTGGCGCTCGTCCCAGACCAGATAGACCTCGTAGCGGTTGCCCCCGCCGAGGGCCCTGAGGGTCGTCCGGCCAGGGGCGATCTCGTGGCCCTCGGGGAAGTTCCAAGCCTCCTTCTCTGACACGACCGTCTGCATCTTGCAGAATCCGAAACACATGATCGACTTCGAACTCACTGACGAACAGAAATTGATCCGGGAGACGGCGGCCGAATTCAGCGACCGGGAGCTCGCTCCACGCGCTCGCGAAAACGACCGCAACGAGCACTTCGACACCGAGCTCGTCCAGAAGATGGCCGACATCGGCTTCCTCGGCGCGATCGTGCCGGAGGAGCACGGTGGGCGCGGCGCCGACTACCTGACCTACGCCCTGATAGTCGAGGAGATCGGCCGCAACGACTCCGCGATGCGCACCGTCGTGTCGGTGGTCACGTCGCTCGTCTGCTCCTCAATCGTCCGCTGGGGCAGCGAGGAGCAGAAGCAGCGTTGGCTTCCCGACCTGTGCTCAGGCGAGGCGCTGGGCTGCTTCGGGCTGACCGAGCCCCACACCGGCTCCGACGCAGCCAACCTGAAGACACGGGCCGAGAAGATCGACGGGGGCTGGCGCATCAACGGCGGGAAGATGTGGATCTCGCTCGGCAACTACGCGAAGCTCGCGCTCGTCTTCGCGCAGACCGACCCCTCGCTCAAGCACAAGGGGCTCGCCTGCTTCCTCGTGCCGACCGACTCCGACGGCTTCTCCTCACAGGAGATCCACGGCAAGCTCGGCCTCAAGGGGTCGGACACCGCGGAGCTCTCGCTCGACGGCGTGGAGGTGGGCGACGACGCGCTCATGGGCGAGATCGGCGAGGGCTTCAAGATCGCGATGTCGGCGCTCGACTCGGGCCGCTACAGCGTGGCCGCCGGCTGCGTGGGGATCTGCCAGGCCTCACTCGACGCATCGGTGGCCTACGCGAAGGAGCGCACCCAGTTCGACCGTCCGATCGCCTCCTTCCAGCTGGTGCAGGAGATGCTCGCTGACATGGTCGTGCAGACGGACGCCGCGCGCGGGCTCGTCTGGCGCGCCGGGTGGCTGAAGGACCAGGGCAAGCCGAACACGACGGAGACCTCGATCGCGAAGCTGTACGCGACGGAGGCCGCCGTCGAGTGCGCCAACAAGGCCATCCAGGTGCACGGCGGCTCGGGCTACGTGGACGACTACCCGGTCGAGCGCTACCTGCGCGACGCCCGTGTCACGACGCTGTACGAGGGCACCTCACAGATCCAGAAGCTGATCATCGGGCGCGCGGTCACTGGCGAGAACGCGCTGGTGCCGTAGCGATGGCGACCGTCTCCGCGGAGACGCGCGGAGCCGTGGGCATCGCTCGCCTCGACCGGCCCGAGGCGCGCAACGCGCTCTCGCCCGAGCTGATGGAGGAGCTCGCCTCGGTCTGCGAGCGCTGGGACGAGGACCCGGAGGTTCGTTGCATCCTGATCGCGGGCGGCGACGACTGGTTCGCCGCGGGCGCCGACATCAAGGTCATGGCGAAGCGCACGCTCGCCGAGACCCTTACCTCGCCGGCCGCGCGCTTCTGGCCGCGGCTCGCTGCACTGCGCACACCGCTGGTGGCGGCCGTGTCCGGCTACGCCCTGGGCGGTGGCTGCGAGCTGGCGCTCGCCTGCGACATGATCGTCGCCTCGGAGAGCGCCCAGTTCGGCCAGCCTGAGATCCTGCTCGGGATCATCCCCGGCGGCGGCGGTACCCAGCGCCTCGCGCGCGTGATGGGAAAGCAGCGCGCGATGGAGCTCGTTCTCACGGGGCGGCGGATCGGCGCCGAGGAGGCGCATCGGCTCGGCATCGTGACCCGGCTCGCCTCCGCGGACGGCTGGCTCGACGCGGCGCTGGAGCTGGCCGAGGAGGTCGCGGAGCGGCCGCCGCTGGCGGCGCGGCTCGCCAAGCAGGCGGTGCTGGCGGCCGAGGAGACCGCGCTCAGCGCCGGTCTCGACCACGAGCGCCGGCTCTACGAGCTCGCGATGGCCACGGAGGACCGCATCGAGGGCATGAACGCCTTCCTGGAGAAGCGCAAGCCGGAGTTCCGCGGCCGGTGACTGTCCTCGGAGTGGTCGGCGCCGGGACCATGGGCGCCGGGATCGCACAGCTTGGAGCGGCCGCGGGGATGCGGACGCTCCTGCACGACCCGGTGCCTGAGGCATTGGAGCGCGGAATCACCGGAGCCCAGGCCGGGCTCTCGAAGTGGGTCGAAAAAGGACGCGTCGACGCGAGTGCCGCCCGCCTCCTCGAGCCTGCCGGATCCCTCGACGGGCTCGCCCCCTGCGACCTTGTCATCGAGGCCGCGCCCGAGCGGGCTGAGCTCAAACGTGACCTGTTCGGTGCTCTGTCGATGGTCTGCGGCGACGACGTCGTCCTCGCGACAAACACATCGTCGATCCCGGTCACGTCGCTGGCGAGCGCAGCCGCGCGGCCGGAGAACGTGGTCGGCATGCATTTCTTCAACCCGCCTCCGCTGATGCCGCTGCTCGAGGTAATCCGGGCCGATCAGAGTGCTGAACAGACGGTCGAGCGGGCGATGGAGGTTGGGCGCGCGATGGGCAAGCAGGTGATCGTCGCCGCCGACGGCCCCGGCTTTCTCGTGAACCGCTGCGGGCGCCCGTTCAACGGGGAGGGGCTCCGGCTGCTCCAGGAGCGGGTGGCCACGCACGAGCAGATCGACCGCGTCTGCCGCCTCGGCGGCGGCTTCCGTATGGGCCCGTTCGAGCTGATGGACCTGGTCGGGATCGACGTGGGCTTCGAGGTGGCCCGGTCGTTCGAGGAGCTCTCGTTCGGCGAGCCTCGCTGGCGGCCGAACCCGATCCAGGCCCGGATGGTCGCGGCCGGGCGGCTCGGGCGGAAGACCGGGCGCGGGTATTACGAGTACGCGGAGGACGGCTCGTACCGAGCCGAGGACCCGGAGCCGCCTTCGCCGGGCGGCGACGGGCTCGCCCTCGCCCTGCTCGGCGAGGGACAACTCGCCGACGGTCTTCGCGACCGCGCGCGAAGCGCCGGCCACGAGCTGCGCGAGGGCGGGCCGGCCGAGCTGGTCGTGGACGCCGGCGTGCACCGCGAGCTCGCCGGCGGCGCGGAGGCGCCTGCCCCGCCAGGAGGCGCGCCGCTCGTCGTCCTGTGCGCGGCCACGAGCCTCGCCGCGCGCGGCGAGCCGGGCGCGGTCGGCTTTCACGTGCTGCCGCCGCTCGAGGGGGCCAAGCTCGTCGAGCTCACCCGCCTCCCCACCACGCCGTCGTTCGCCTGCGAGGCCGCCGAGCGCTTCTTCGCGAGTCTCGGGTTCCTCTGCGAGTGGGTCGAGGACGCACCCGGCCTCGTGCTCGGCCGCATCGTCGGGCAGCTCGTGAACGAGGCGGCGTTCGCGATCGGCGAGGGCGTCGGCTCGGCCGACGACGTGGACACCGGGCTCACGCTCGGCCTGTCCCACCCGCGCGGGCCGGTCGCGTGGAGCGATGCGATCGGCCTCGACCACGTTCTGGCCCTCCTCGACGGCCTCTGGAACCAGCGGCACGAGGAGCGCTACCGGGCCGCCCCCCTGCTCCGTCGCGCGGTCGCGCTCGGGCGTAGCCTTCGCGATTGATGGCGACCGCCGACCTGACAGTGCTCGCCCTCGGCCGCGAGGGCGCGAGCGCCAGCGAGTACATCGCGGAGATCCAGCGCCGGCTCGCCAAGCAGGAGCGCGTCCGGTACCGGATGCACGCGATGGGCACGTCGCTGGAGGGAACGACCGAGGACATCCTCGCGGTCGTCGGCGAGCTGCACGCGGTGCCGTTCGAGCAGGGCATCCCGCGCGTCTACACGGTGCTGAAGCTCGACGAGCGCCGCGACCGGCCCGACCAGACGCTCGCCGACAAGGTCAGGAGCGTCGAGGACCGCCTGAGCGGCGACGCGCTCGGCTAGTTCAGCGCGGGGTCACGTTGCGGAGCAGGCTCGGCCGGCCGTCCTGGAGGCGCAATACCGCCACGGGCTTCACCGGGGTGCGCCGTCCGGCCGCGTAGGAGAGCGTCCCGGTGACCATCCGGAAGCCTCGCGTCGCCGCGAGTGCACGGCGGATCGCGCCTGGCTCGGCCGAGCGTGCACGGTGGATGGCATTGGCGATCAGGCGCATCGTGTCGTAGCCGAGCGCGGCGAAGGCGTTCTCGGGCGCCCGGCCGTAGCGCCTGCGATAGGCGGTCACGAAGCGCTTGACCCGCGGGGCGCGGCTGTCGAGCGCCACATGGGTCGAGTAGTAGACGTCGTCGGCGAGCGCGCCCGCCACCTGGCCGATGAGCGGCGTGTCGAAGCCGTCACCGGACAGGATCGGCTGGGTGAGCCCGGCGGCGCGCGCCTGCTGCACGAGTTGGCCGGCCTCCGAAGGCAGCCCGGAGAAGAAGAGGACGTCCGGCGGCGGCTGCTGTGCACCGATCGCCGCCATGGCCGCGCCGAAGTTGCGCTCGCCCGACGGGTATGACAGGGCACCGGCGATCGTCCCGCCGCGCGCGACGAAGCGCTGCCGGAAGAAGCGGGCGAGGGCGCGGGTGAAGTCGGCGCCACGATCGACGAGCAGAAAGGCAGACCTCGCGCGGAGGTCGTCGCGAGCTACGTCGGCGACCGCGTGCGCCTGCGCATCATCGCCGAAGGCGGCCATGAAGAAGTAGTTGCCCACCCGGCTGGGGAGCGTGGGCAGCGTCGCCCCGGACGTGACGAACGGGATGCGGGCGCGCTGGGCCACAGGCCCGGCGGCGAGCGCGAGCGTCGAGTCGTTGAGGCCGCCGAGCGCGACCACCCCCCTGTCCTCGATCAGCCTCTTCACCACGCGGGCGACCGCCCTGGGCCTACTCCGGCTGTCCGCGGCAACGACCCTGACGCGCCGTCTCAGGACGCCGCCCTCCAGATTGATCTGCGCGGCGGCCAGACGCATGCCGGCGAGGCCCGGAGACCCGATCGATCCGAAGCCTCCGCTCTCGCTGAAGACGGCCCCGATGCGGATCGGCTCGGTCGCGACGGAGGCGCTAGCGTGGGCGCCGCAGGCGGCCAGGAGCGCCAGCGTCACGATGAGTGTGCATTTGCTCAAGACCATCACCGTCCTCGCCCTGGTGGTCGCCGTCGCCGCGGCGGGCACCACAAGCGTAAGCGGCGCCTTCGATCAGCGCGCGCAGCGGTCCGAGACGACCATCGTCACGGTGGTCAAGGTGCGCGGGCTGGCGTGGTTCGACCGCATGCGCACCGGGATCCGGCGGTTCGCCGCGCGGACCGGCGTCCACGCCAGGATGACGGCCGCCGGCGACGCGAGCCCGCGCAAGCAGGCGGCGATCATCCGCCGTCTGATTGCACAGCGTCCGGACGCGATCACGGTCGTCCCGAACAACCCCGCGTCCCTGGAAGCCGTGCTGGCGCGTGCCCGGCGAGCGGGAATCGTGGTCGTCACGCACGAGGCGAGCAATCAGCGGAACACCGACGTCGACATCGAGCCGTTCGACAACCGCGCCTTCGGCGCCCACCTGATGGACAGGCTCGCGCGGTGCATGGGCGGCAGCGGCAAGTACGTCGCGTTCGTGGGCCACCGCTCCGCGCAGAGCCACAGGGAGTGGGTCAGGGGCGCCGAGGCCCGAGCGCAGGCGAGGTTCCCGGGCATCCGGCGGATCGGGCGTGCCCTGGAGAGCCTCGAGAACCCGGACGTCGCCTACCGCAAGGCCAAGGCGGTGCTAGCGCGGCATCCCGACATCGAGGGCTTCGAGGGAAGCTCGGCCGAGGATGTCGCCGGCATCGGCCGCGCGGTCCGCGAGGCCGGTCGCCGGGACACGACCTGCGTCATGGGGACGTCCACCCCGAGGACGGTGGGCAGCCTCCTCACAGATGGCTCGGTCGACAGGATCTTCCTCTGGGATCCCGCGCTCGCGGGGCAGGCGCAGGACAAGCTGGCGTTGAGGCTCCTCGAGGGACGCAGGGTCGGCCCCGGCCTCGACCTTCGCCTCCCCGGCTACCGAAGCCTCAAGCGAACCGCCGGCAGCCCGCATGGACTGCACGGCTCGGCCTGGATCGACATCGACAGTACGAACGCGAGGAAGTTCCCCTTCTGACGGCTAGAGGTAGCCGGTCCGGCGGAGAAACCGCTTCAGAGCGCGCAGGTAGTCGCGCCCCAGCGGCGAGACGTCGAACGGGCTGCGGCGGGCGAGCTCGCCGCGGCGGATCGCCGCGCGCACGATCCGGAACCCGCGTCCGCAGCGGTCGAGCAGGCAGAGGTCGGCGGCCAGCGGCGTGAGCGCGCCCTTCACGAACGCCGCCTCGTCGCGGCGGCGCACGCGCTCGTAGAAGCGCCGCATTCGCCGGGCGTGCTGGCGGATCTTGGCGGGGAAGTCGCGCGTGACGACCTCGAAGCGCCGCAGCGTGTGGTGCCAGATCCGGATCGGGCGCGGCCCGCACGCGCCGCAGGTGAACAGCCCCCGGAAGCGGAAGTCGTCGCCGACCAGCTCGATCACGCCGTCCGAGTCGAGGTCGCGCGCCACGTACCCGCCGCCCGTGTCGAGCTTGGCGCGCCGGTACACGTTCGCCGCCACGTCGTACCCGTACGCGAGCACGAGGACGCAGCAGCTCGCCCCGCCGGTGAAGAGGCCCACGATGGCCTCTGGCTCGCCGTCGGCGTCGATGTCGCGGAGCGCGATGTGCTTCCGGGTGAGCGCCGTCTCTGTCGGCGTGCAGAACTGCACGCACGGGTCGCCGACCGGCTGGTCGTAGAGCACCCCGCCCGCCCGGGTGATCCTGACGCGGAAGTCGCGGAACTCGTCGAACTCGAAGCGGCCGCTCCCGCGCGTTCGCTTGATGTAGGAGAGCTCGGCGGTCACCGTGCCGCTCGTGGCGGTCTCGACCGTCCGCTGCTGCGCCTCAGCGGCGGACGGGACCAGCAGCGCAACCACGACAGCCGCGCTAGCTGGCCAGGCGAACGTCCTCAGGCGTCGTCGCCCGAACACGATGATCTCCGTCGAGGAACGGCATCGGCTCGCACATCTCGAGGATCCGCGAGCAGGTCCTGAAGCCGATGTGCTCGCCGAGCGCCTCGGGGTTGCCCACGTCGGCCGTGACGAGCAGCGGCCGGCGATCCTCGTAGCGGCGATTGACGACGGCGTAGAGCTGCTCGAGCCTCCACTCGTTCTGCTTCGCGACAGCGAGGTCCTCGAGCACGAGGAAGTCGACGCTCCCGAGCAGGTCTAGGAGCCCGAGGTAGGTGTCCTGCGAACGGTCCTCGTAGGTGGCGCTGATCCGCGCCAACAGCTCGGGGCCCGAGAAGATCGCGAGCGAGCGCCGCTCGCGCAGCACCTCCTTGGCCACGCACATCGCGAGGCTCGTCTTCCCGCTGCCGATCTCGCCGAAGAAGTACAGCCCGCGGCCGCTCTCGAGGTTGTCCTCGAGGCGGCGGCAGTACTTGCGCACCTCGCGCACGATCCGCTGGTCCAGGTTCGTGATCGGCCAGCGCTCGAAGTCAACCTCCAGGTAGCGCCGCGGGATCGAGGTGGCCAGCCGGGCGGCCCGCGCCGCCGCCACTCGCTCACGGCGGCAGTCGCACTCGCGCGCCCCGTTGGTCTCCTCGACCTCGATCCAGCCGGTGCCGTCGCACTTGCCGTATCGGCACGGCTCGGTCCGCATGCCGTGCTGGCGAAGGTGTGGCGCGCCCCGTGGAACCATCACCTCCAATAAAGCACGCCGCTCGGCTGGCCCCGCACGTCCGTCGGCGTTCTTCCCCCTCCTTGCGGAGTTTCGTCTAGAAACCCCGTATGCCCCTCGACGAGCACCTCCCGGACTACCAATGGAACGAGGTGCACTCGACGCGGGTGGCCGCGCCGCCCGACCGTGTGCTCGCCGCGGTGCAAGAGCTCACCCCCCGCGAGGTGCCTCTGCTCGTGGCCCTCATGGCGATGCGCCGGGTGCCGGAGGCCGTCCGGCGGAGAAGCGCCGCGAGGCTTCGGCGCGGGCTCGACGGAGCGATCCTGGACGGCATGACGGGCGGCGGCTTCGTGATCCTCGAGGAGCGGCCGGAGGAGCTCGTCTTCGGGGTCGTGGGCAGGTTCTGGACGACCGACGGCGGCGTCGAGCAGCTCGGCCCGGCCGGCTTCGCCTCCTTCGACGCGCCCGGATTCGCCAAGGGCGCGATGAACTTCCACGCGCGCGCGGCGGACGGCGGCACGCTGCTCACGACGGAGACGCGCATCCAGGCGACCGACGACACGGCCCGGCGGAGCTTCGGCCGCTACTGGCGCGTGATCGGCCCGTTCAGCGCCCTGATCCGGCGTGCCTGGCTGCGCGCGATCAGGAAGCGCGCGGAGCGCCGATGACGATCTTGGCCGTGTCCGCCTCCAGGATGATCCGCGTGACCGCAGGCGCGCCGGGGTTCACGGCGATCGGGAGCCCGTCCGTGCCGAGCCATTCCGAGACGCGGCCGGGGTCGCCCCCCAGCTCCAGGCGAGTGAGCCGCGCCGAGCCCGCCGGGTGATCCACCGGAGCGCGTCCGGGGAGCGGCGTCCCCTCGCCCCACTCGACGAAGAACGGCAGCGAGGGCTCCGCCGAGGCTGTCTCGACTCCCGCCAGCCGCCAGCTGAGCAGATGCCCCTCGTCGCCGGCGCGGGAGCCCGCGCTCGCGCTCAGGCCGAGCCGCTCCGCGACCTCGTCGAGCCGGTCCGTGCGCGCCACCCAGCCAAGCGGCCGCCCGGGGGCCGACCGGATCCCGGCCGCCACCCAGCGGCCAAAAGCGCTTTCGGCGGCCTCGGGCTCGTCGACCACGGTGATCAGCTCGACATACGCGTCGCCGAGCGGCACGATCCGGTTGGCGGTGCCCCAGCCGGCGTGACGGCCGCCCTCCACCGACGACAGGCCGTGGCGCTCCTCGAGCTCGCGGGCGGCCGCCGGGAGGTCCGGCACGGCGATGAGCACGTGGTCGAGCTCCAAGCGACGAGCGTAGCCGCCTACGGCGCCAGGTCGGCGAGCGCCTCGAGCAGGCGGTCCACCTCCTCCTCGGTCGTGTAGTGGAGGAAGCCGGCGCGGACGGCGCCGCCGCTGTCGTCGATCCCCAGCGCGCGCATCGGCTCCAGGGCGTAGTAGTTGCCGTCCCATACGTAGATGTCCTGCTGCCCGAGCAGCTCCGCCACCTCGCGCGGCGAGCGCCCGTCGACGTTGAAGCAGAAGGTCGGCGTGCGGCCCTCGGGGGTGCGGATGCCGTACAGCTCGACGCCGTCGGGCAGGTCGCTCAGGAAGCGTGCCGAGAGACGCGTCTCGTGCTCGTGGATCAGGGTGAACGCGGCGTCGAGGTCGCCGTCGCCGAGGCCGCGCAGGTAGTCGATGGCGGCCGTGGCGCCGGCGACGGCCTCGTGTGACTGCGTGCCCGCCTCGAAGCGGTGGCCGGGCGGGGTTTCCTCTGCGGGCCGGACGCGGTCGGCCGGGAGCGACGCCGCGAGGTCCGGCCTGATCGTGGCGACGCCCAGGTGCGGGCCGAAGAACTTGTAGGGCGAGCAGAGCACGACGTCGAGGCCCAGCTCGCGGGCGCGCAGACGCCCGTGCGGGGCGAGGTGCACTCCGTCGGCCCACGCCAGCGCGCCGACCGCGTGAGCCGCCGCGGCTATCCGCTCGGCATCGGGGATCGAGCCGACCGCATTGGAGGCGAGCGTGAAGGCCACGACCCGCGTGCGCTCGCCGAGGAGGCCCTCGAGTGCCTCGACGTCGAGTGTCACGTCGTCTGGCCGGAGCGACGCGGTTCGCACGACCAGGTCGTGATCCTCGGCGACGAGCAGCCACGGCGACACGTTGGCGTCGTGATCGAGCGCTGTCACGACGATCTCGTCGCCCGGCCGGAGCGTACGCGCCACGGCGTGGGCGAGCTGGAAGTTGAGCGTCGTCATGTTCGCCCCGAAGGCGATGCCCTCGGGCTCGCCGCCGGTGAAGTCGGCGGCCGCGGCGTGCCCGCGCCCCATCACCTCGTCCGCCGCGTGGGAGGTGGCGAAGGCGCCGCCCAGATTGGCGTTCGAATCCCGCAGGACGCCGGTCATCGCGTCGATCACCACCTGGGGAACCTGCGAGCCCCCCGGGCCGTCGAAGTAGGCGGCCCGGGAGGCGAGCGCAGGGAACTGGGATCGGACGGCGGCGACGTCGAGCATCCGGCGACCCTACCGGCGAACGGCTTGGGCCTAGGCGGCCACCGCTTCGACCGCCGCCGCCCGCTCGGGCAGCTCCTCGAGAGCGGCACCGGCTGGGCGCCCCGGGACGAGGAGCGCCACCAGCGCGCCCGCCGCCAGGACCGCCGCGCCGACCCACACCGCCGGGATGAGCCCGTCGACGTACTCCTGCGGTGACGTGTAGCCGCCCGCGCTCGTGAACACCGAGGCGAGCACGGCCACGCCGAGCACGCCGCCGACCTCGCGGATCGTGTTGTTGGCTCCCGAGGCCTGGCCGGCCTCGCTCTGGCGGACGGAGCTCAGCAGCGCGTTCGCCGAGGGTGCGAACACCAGGGCCATGCCGCTTCCGGCCATCACGAAGCCCGGCACGAGCAGCCCGTAGGCCACGTCGGGTGCGGTCACGAGCGCGAGGTAGGCGAGCGCGAGCGACTGGAGCGCCAGCCCTGTCGCCATCAGCGGACGGCTGCCGATCCGGTCGGACAGGATGCCCGCCACCGGCGCCACGAAGATCGGCATCGCCGTCCACGGGAGCGTCCGGAGGCCGGCCTCGAGCGGCGAGTAGGCCTGTGCCACCTGGAAGAACTGCGCCAGGAGGAAGATCGACCCGAAGGCGCCGAAGAACATCGCGAACGACACGCCGTTGGTAGCGGCGAATGCGCGGTTGCGGAAGAACCGCATCGGCACCATCGGCGCGGGCGCGCGCAACTCCCACGCGACGAACGCGGCGAGCAGCACGACTCCCACGGCGATCGAGGCGACGACCGTCGTGCTCGTCCAGCCGAGCGCCTGCGCCCGGACGATCCCGAACACCACACCGAGGAGCCCGGAGCTGGCGAGCGCGACTCCCGGCACGTCGAGGGTCCGGTTCGGGCCGCGACTCTCGGTCAGCACCGCGAGCGCCACCGGCACGAGCGCGATCCCGATCGGCACGTTGAGCCAGAAGATCCAGTGCCACGAGAAGCCGCCGACGACCGCGCCGCCGACGACCGGCCCGAGCGCCACGCCCAGCCCGGAGACGCCTGACCAGATGCCGAGCGCGAGCCCGCGCTTCTCACCGGCGAAGGCGTCGCTGAGGAGGGTCAGCGACAGCGGCATGACCACCGCGCCTCCGAGCCCCTGGATCGCGCGCGCCGCGATCAGCGCGCCGGTGCTCGGCGCCATCGCCGCGGCCGCCGACGCGACCGTGAAGATGCCGACCCCGGCCACGAACACCGCCCGCCTCCCGAGCCGGTCGCCCAGGGCGGCCGCGCTGAGCAGGAAGACGGCGTAGCTGAGCGTGTATGCGTTGACGGTCCACTCGAGCTGCTCGAGGCTCGCGCCGAGGTCCTCGCGGATGCTCACGAGAGCATTCGTCACCACGAGGTTGTCGAGCGTGACCATGAAGAGGGCGACCGAGACGATCGCGAGTGTCGAGATGCCCTTGCGTCGCATGGTGTGTGCTCCTTAGTAATTGATTGATCTATCAGTTCGAAGTGAAAAAAAAGAGAGGGCCTACTCCTCCGGCCCCTGCGGCATATATTGCTCCGGCAGGTCGAGGGCGGCGATCACGTTCAGCAGCATCCCCGTCGCCATGAAGTCCCAGACCTCCTCCTCGGACGCGCCGCTCAGCCGGGCGACGTCGTCGAACAGGGCCATGAAGTCGCGCCTGATCGGCTCGCGGAGCTCGGGATCGCCGGCAGCCGCGTTCGCCTGGTGCTGGAACATGATCTCCTCGCGATTGTCGAGCAGGTCGACGTAGGCCTTGCCCATGGCGTGTAGGCGCTCCTCGGACGTCTCGAGCCCCCGGGCCGCCTCCGCGAACGCGCCGAGTATCCGCTCCTTCACCTCGGCGCTCGCCGCCAGGAACAGATCGCGCTTGCTCGGGAACAGCGCGTACACATACGGCTGCGAGATGCCGGCGCGCTTCGCGATCGTGGTGGTGCTCGTGGCATGGAAGCCGTTGGCCGCGAACTCGGTGACCGCGGCAGCCATCAGCTGCTGACGCCGCTCCTCGGAGCTGATGCGGGTCCCCTTTGAGCTGGTGGTCGACGAGGCCATGTTCATCATGTTATTGATTGATCTATCACACGTCAAGACCCTCCGCGGGTGAGAGAAAAGTCCCCCGCATGGGAGACGAAACGTCCCCAGCCTGCGGCATAGGCTGGCTCGACCCTTACCCCATGAAGGAGGAGGACTGGTGTCCTTGCCACACAGGTGGCTGCGGATACTTGGCGTCGCTCTTCTCGCATGCGCGGTGGCCGTGTCCTTCACGGCCCCGGCTGTCGACGCCAAGATGTCCAAGGCTCAGAAGCGCGCGGTGCAAAAGCGCCTGCTCAAGAAGGTGAAGAAGCACCCGAAGGTCGTCCTGCGCAAGGGCTTCCTCCGGAAGGCGATAAACGTCGACTTCAAGCTGCCGGTCACGATCCGGCTCAACCCCTACCGCAAGACGGGCACGGCCTGTCTCACCGGTGGCGGTAACGCGACGAGCAACGGCGTCGCTCCTGCCAATGGCTGTCCGACGAACGACACCGCCTCGCTCGACCTCGGCCAGTCGCTCGGCACCAAGAACATCAACATCTACGGCAAGCTGCGCGCCCTGGTCACGTTCAAGGACCCGGCGGACGGCGGCAAGTTCGGCGATGTCGGGATCGAGATCCCGGCCGAGAACGCCGGCAGCTTCGCCAACACCCGCACGGGCTCGCTCACAGCGGACCCGCTCGAGCTGCTGACCAACCCGGACGTGTCGGGTGCGAACATCGCCGCTGGCGGCTGCTCGGACCAGGTGTACGGGGCCGGAGCTGCCGACCTGGACAACTTCGCCACCCAGACGCCCGCGGGCATCAGCCAGAACACGGTGCTGCGTACCGAGCCGCTCGAGCTCGGCGTGCACGCGCCGGGAGTCGCTCCGGCACCCGGAATCGGGAACAACACCCAGGATGCATCGGAGACGATCCCCGCGTCCGGTGGCGTGGGCAACCTGTTCGGCGGCACGAACAGCACCCGGGCGACGGTGAACCTGGGGACAAGCGTGATCTCGGTCCTCCGCGAGGTGGACCAGGACAACGCGTTCAACTGCCGTCAGGCGATCGCGGGCAGCGTCAACACGCACCTGCTCGCGAAGCTCCAGGGCACGCTGAAGATCGTGCCGGCCGTCACCAAGGACGGGAACCTGCGGATCGCGAAGGTGTTCCTCGCGGGCGTGCCGACGCATGTCGCCGTGGCGGCCTGCCTGGCCCCGTTCGATTTCTACGCCAACCTCTACCAGAGCAACCCAACCGTGCGTTCGCCGTTCATCGCGGCGGCACACGCGACCCCGTGCAACGTTGCCGTGCCACAGAACTGGCTCGGCACCGGCACGTTCAACTCGCCGCTCGATGCCCTTGCCAACTCCGTTGGCGAGGACGTCGTCTACCCCGCCGTGGGTGGCGGTGCCCAGGTCTCACTGGCGGCCGACCTCTCGGTCAACAGCCTCAGTGCCGAGGTGATGGTCGGAATCGACCCGTCGATCTAGACGCAACCTCAAGGGTGATGGGAACGCCTCCCCCATTCGGGGGAGGCGTTTCTGCCCTCTGAGGGAGGCGGGCGCCCCCGGACGTCCGCAAAATCGAGCTTCTGCGGAGTTTTCGCCTGGCCATGCCGAACCGCCGTCATTTCCCAAGCTGGAGGTCTGCGCTCGCGGTCCTGATCGCGAGCGCGCTGTTCCTCGCCACCGCGATCTCGATGGGCGGAGCTGCGAGCGCCGCCTCGGGGCCGGCCTCGGCAGCCGACGGGTCCGGCCCGTCCGCACAGGCGCCCGCCCAGGACGCAGCCAAGAAGAAGCGCAGGAGGGCCAGGCGGCGGGTGAGGAGGTGCGCGGTCACGTACACGCGCCTCGGGCGCAAGCACAAGATCTACGTCCGCCGCTACGCCTACAGGCTCATCCGCCGCGGCGGGCGCCGCTTCCGCATCATCGTGCGGCGCCGCATCGCGCTCAAGGCACCGTGCGCTCGCAGCTGCGCCGTCGTGCGCGCGGGCAGGGTCCGCTACCGGCGCACGCGCAAGCGCATCCTCGTGCCACGCCGGCGCGGCAACCGGCTGGTGCTGGTGCGCCGCCGCGTCCGCGTCAGGGTGCCGCGGCTCAGGCGCTGCCCCAACGGCGGGACCCAGACGATCCTCGGCACCCCGATCACGATCACGTTGCGGGACAAGAGCCTCGGCACGCTTGACTTCGGCGCATTCGTGCGCGAGGCGCCGCTCACCGGCACGGTGCGCGGGTACGCCGAGGGACGCGTCGACCTCAGTGCCCTGAAGGACGACGTGAACTTCATCCTCACGCGCGGTCGCATCAACATCGGCCAAACCGCCGTCTTCATCGACGACGAGTGCCAGGGCGACGTGACCGCGGCGATACGAACGGCGCCGAACGCCTACGCCTCCGTGGACCAGTCGAAGTCGAGCAGCGCGACGCTGTTCGCCGACACCGGGCGGATCCGCTCCATCGTCCGCGTGCTGCTCCGGACCCCGCTCGAGCTCCGCAACGGCGAGGAGGACTGCAACCCGCCGGGCTACATCACCACCGGCTACACCCAGCTCCCGCTTCGCCTGGACCTCGCAGGCAAGCTCACGTTCGCCGGCAATCTCGGCGTGGACCTCAAATCTGGCGAGCAGGTGCTCGACGGCTTCGACGCCTGCATCGCGCCCGGCGAGCCGACTCTCCCGTGCAGCGGCTTCGCGATCCCGTTCCCGTTCACGCTGTCCACGCACGTGGTCGGGGCGCTCGAGCTCGGCCGGTACGGCCGCCTGACCGTCCCGGCCGGCAGCTAACCGGCCTGCAGCTTCATGTAGCGGCTGACCGCCTCGGCGCGGTTCGCCGCCCGCAGCTTGCGCAGGATGCTCTTCACGTGGGACTTGACCGTGCCCTCGGAGATCACCAGGCGCTCGGCGATCGCGAGGTTCGTCGACCCCTCGGCCATGAGCGCGAGCACCTCGGCCTCGCGGCGCGTGAGGAGTCCGTCGACCCTCGACTCCCTCGGCAGCGTGATGCCCGCGGGCGGCAGCGGCGGAAGGGCGGCTGCGCCCTCCGCGAGAGGCGTCAGGTCGATGCCTCCCTCGGCGGTGTCGCGGAAGACCTGCGACGCCGACCTCATCTGGGTCTCGACGAATCGCAGCTGGAAGTTCATGCGCTCGGTCAGCGCCGCTCGCTCGGCGGCGATTCCGAAGGCGTCGGCAAACGCCGCGATTATGTCCCGGTCGACCGTATCGACGGGGCGCCCGGTGACGTAGTGATCGGCGTGAAGGAAGCCGATCACACGGCCCGAGGGCATGATCGGCGCCGCGACGTACGAGGTGGTCCGGGACGGTTCGACCAGCGGCTTGTAGGTGCGTGGGTCGTTCGCGGCGTCGGTCACGAGGAGCGCGCATCCGCGGCGGATCATCTCCGTCTCCAGCAGCAGGTGATCGAGCCGCGGCGGGCTCAGTCGCGCGACCTCGAGGAACTCGGCGGCGACGTCCGGGGGGCCCGCCACGTGCACGTTCTCGATCACGAGCTTGCTCCCCTCGACGCGCGAGAGCGCCGCGCGGCTGAAGCCGCAGTGGGTGCAGAGCTCGGCGGGCCCCAGCTCGAGCAGCTCGCGCACCGAGTGCGCTCCGCGCAGCCGCGCCAGCGCTTCGCGCAGGCCCGCGACCGGAAGGTTGGTGCGGGGCGGCTCCGGCCGCGCCGAGTCCTCCGCGAGCGCGTCGGGTCTCAGGGCGGGCGAGTCCGCTTCAAGGCGACGTCCTGTCGCGCCGGGCATTGGATCCATCCCCTCCAGGGAGCTGCGCTGGATGCGCACAAAAACGCCGCGGAATCCAGCGCATTCGCGGAGCGCGGAAGATCCTAACCCAAGGACTGCTCTCTATGCCAATTAGCGCGCCAGCAGCTCGCGCAGAACGTAGTGGAGGATGCCGTCGTGGCGGTAGTAGAGCCACTCGTTCGGCGTGTCGATCCGGACGCGCGCCTCGAACTCCGTGCCGTTCGACGAGCTGACCTTCAGGGTCCTCGCCCCCTCCTCCAGCGGAGCCAGGTCGAAGCTCTCCTCGCCCGTCAGGCCGAGCGACTCGGCCGACTCACCGTCCGGGAACTGGAGCGGCAGGATCCCCATGCCAACCAGGTTCGAGCGGTGGATCCGCTCGTAGGACTCGGCGAGGACGAAGCGCACGCCCAGCAGCCGCGGCCCCTTGGCGGCCCAGTCGCGTGACGAGCCCGAGCCGTACTCCTTGCCGGCGATCACGCACAGCGGAGTGCCCTGCTCGTGGTACTCGAGCGCGGCGTCGTAGATCGTCTTGACCTCGCCGTCTTTCTTCGTGAAGCCGCCCTCCGTGTCGGGAGCGAGCAGGTTGCGCAGCCGGATGTTCGCGAACGTGCCGCGCATCATCACCTCGTGGTTGCCGCGGCGCGACCCGTACGAGTTGAAGCCCTTCGGCTCGACTCCGTGGTCGATCAGGTATTGCCCGGCGGGCGAGTCCTTCTTGATCGCCCCGGCAGGTGAGATGTGGTCGGTGGTCACGCTGTCGCCGAGCAGCGCGATCGCCCTCGCACCCCTGATCTCCTCGAAGCCGTCGGGCGCCTCGGCGGGCATGTCCTCGAAGTAGGGCGGCTGCTTCACGTAGGTCGACTCGTCGTCCCACTCGTACCGGTCGCCCTCGGGGATCTCGAGGCCCTTCCAGTTCTCGTCGCCCTCGAACAGCGCGTCGCCGTACGACCGGCGGAACATGTCGGACTCGATCGCCTGCTCGACCGCCTCGTTCACCTCCTGCTGCGAGGGCCAGATGTCGCGGAGGTAGACGTCGTTCTGCACCGGCTCGGTGGTGATGTCGAGATCCATCCTGCCCGCCAGCGCGTAGGCGACGCAGAGCGGCGGCGACGCCAGGTAGTTCATCTTGACCTCGGGGTGTATGCGGCCCTCGAAGTTCCGGTTGCCGGACAGCACGCTGGCAACCACGAGGTCCCGCTCCTCGATCTCCTTGGAGACGTCCTCGGGCAACGGGCCCGAGTTCCCGATGCACGTGGTGCACCCGTAGCCGACGAGGTCGAAGCCGAGCCGCTCGAGCGGCTCGATCAGGCCCGCGCGCTCCAGGTACTCGGTCACGACCTTCGAGCCCGGGGCGAGCGACGTCTTCACCCACGGCATCCGCTCGAGGCCGGCCTCCACCGCCTTCTTGGCGAGCAGGCCGGCGCCGATCATCACCGACGGATTCGACGTGTTCGTGCAGCTCGTGATCGCGGCGATGACGACCGAGCCGTGGCCGAAGCCCTCATCGCGCTCGGCCACGGCCGTCCCGGGCGTCGGGTGGCTGTGACCCGCCTTCGGCTCCTGGCCGCCGCCGTTGTTGGTCGGCGAATCGCTCGACGGGAAGCTCTCCGCGAGCGCCTCGTCGTAGCCGGTTGGGGTGTTCGGGCCGGTGTACTCCTCGAGCTCGGCTCGGAAGTCGGTTGCGGCGTCCGAGAGCGCGACGCGGTCCTGGGGGCGCTTGGGCCCGGCGAGCGACGGCTCCACGTCGCCGAGGTCGAGCTCGAGCGTGTCGGAATAGGTGGCCTCCTCCGAGCTCTCCTCGTGGAAGAGCCCCTGCTCCTTGCAGTACGCCTCGACGAGCGCCACGCGCTCCTCCGGCCGGCCGGAGAACTCGAGGTAGCGCAGCGTCTCGGCGTCGACCGGGAAGATCGCGCAGGTCGCGCCCATCTCCGGCGACATGTTTCCGATGGTGGCCCGGTCCGCGAGCGGCAGGCGCGCGAGGCCATCGCCGTAGAACTCCACGAACTTGCCGACCACGCCGCGCTCGCGCAGCAGCTGCGTGACCGTGAGGACCAGGTCGGTGGCCGTGGAGCCCTCGGGCAGCTCGCCGGTGAGCTTGAAGCCCACCACCTGTGGGATCAGCATCGAGACGGGCTGGCCCAGCATCGCCGCCTCTGCCTCGATGCCGCCGACGCCCCAGCCGAGCACGCCCAGGCCGTTGATCATCGTCGTGTGCGAGTCGGTGCCGACGAGCGTGTCGGGGAACGCCTGGCCGTCGCGCGACTCGACGACGCGCCCCAGGTACTCGAGGTTCACCTGATGGCAGATGCCGGTGTTGGGCGGGACCACCTTGAAGTTGTCGAACGCCTCCTGGCCCCAGCGGAGGAAGGCGTAGCGCTCGCGGTTGCGCTCGAACTCGAGCTCCGCGTTGCGCTCGAAGGCGCGGGGCTGGGCGAACACGTCGACCTGGATCGAGTGGTCGATCACCAGCTCCACCGGGACGAGCGGGTTGATCTTGGAGGCGTCGCCGCCGAGGTCCTCCATGGCGTCGCGCATGGCGGCGAGATCGACGATGGCCGGCACCCCTGTGAAGTCCTGCATCAGCACCCGGGCGGGGCGGTACGCGATCTCGTGGGAGGGCTCGTCCTTCGCCGACCACCTCGCCACGGCCTCGGCGCCCTCGTCCTCCCCGTTCCGCAGCAGGTTCTCGAGAAGCACCTTCAGCGCGTACGGCAGGCGCGCGACGTCGTACTTCTCCTGGAGGGCGTCGAGACGGAAGATCTCGTACGACTCGCCGCCGACGTCGAGCGTCGCGCGGGCGCCGAAGCTGTCTGTGTCGCTCACCTACTAGACGTTACCCAGCGCGGGCTCCCCGGAGCGTCGGGATCGGCAGGCAGCCGATCGCCCCGCGGCTCACGGTGACGGTGTCCAAGCCGTCGGGGCGGCGCGTGCGTGCCTTGGCCAGAACGCACCTGCCTGGGCGGAGCGTGGCGACTCCGAGAAACACGATCGCCCGGTCGCCCGGGTCGATCGGACCGAAGCGGGTCCTCCGCGAGATGCGCCGCCCGCTCAGGCTCGTGGCCCAGACCAGCCCGCGGCAGGGGACAGCGCTGTCCACCGGGCAGCGAACGAGCAGCGTCGTCCTGCGGTAGTTCCGGAGCCGTGAGCGCGGGCGCACCGTCACCCGGGGGGCGCACGACGCGAGGATGTCGAACGCGTCCGCCCCGATCGCCGGCGCGCGGCCGCCGCAGTCGAGCCGGTCAGCCTCCCCGTCCTTCAGCAACGGGCGGTCGAGCGCGCCGGCGTGCACGCGGTCGGGGCCGGGGCCTGCGTCGAGCTCATCGCCGTCGTCCCACCCGAGAAGCTCGTCCGGCCCGGCCCCGCCGCGCAGGACGTCCTGGCCGCCGTACGCGATCAGCCGATTCGCGCCGGCGCTGCCGATCAGGACGTCGTTCCCGCTCCCGCCTGCGAGGGCCTCGATGTCGCCGTGGATGTTGTCGCCCTCCCCCGCGGCACCATCGTCCGCGCCGCCCCCGATACTGAGCTGGAGCGGAGCCGTGGCGCCCGCGTACGACGCTTCGTCCTGGCCGTCGCCTCCGCTCAGGTCGTCGGCGCCGGCGTCGCCTCTGAGGTGGTCGTTGCCGCCGCCCCCGCTGAGGGTGTCGTCGTCGGCCTCGCCGACAATCGTGTCCCGCTCGGGGCTGCCGATCAGCACGTCGTTGCCGCCGCGCCCGGTGAGCGCGCTCGAGCCGGCGCCGGCCTCCAGCCGATCGTTGCCGTCGCCACCGGTGATCGCCGTCACCGGGCCGAGCACGTTGTCGCCCTCGCCCGGCGAACCGTCGTCGGCAACCCCGTTGAGGCGGACCGTGACACCGTCGGTGTGGTCCTCGTAGAACACGGCGGCGCCGAGCGAGCCGGTCGCGTCGAGCAGGTCGGCGCCGGAGCCCCCGGAGAGCTCCGAGTAGACGCCGCCCGTGTGGATCTGGTCGTCCCCGTCCCCGAGCGTCGCGTCGAGGCCGTCGAAGCTCCCGCGGCAGAAGCGGCCGCCACCGGTGTTGGCGGGCCGGCAGGCGCCCGTGAGGGGCGCGCCGTCATCCCTGACCAGGATCCCGCGAGGCAGCTTCTGCACCGTGATCGCGTTCTGCTCTCCGGGCTGTGCCATGACGACGATGGAGCGCGTGTCCTCGTCGCCGGAGCTCGGGTCGCAGCCGCAGAAGTGCTCCTCGATCTCGACCACCGCCGCCGAGGCCGGAGAGGCGGTGAACGCAAGTGCCAGAAACGCGAGCCCGAGCGACCGCATGTTGCGCTAACCCCATGAACCGGGTGAAGTTACGGCGAATGCACGACCTCTCCTGTGTGGTCCACCTCCACTCGACCCATTCCGACGGAACCGGGACGGTGCCCGAGATCGCGCGCGCCGCTGCGCGCGCGAGGGCGGACGTCGTGCTGCTCACGGACCACGACTCGCTCGAAGCGAGGCGGCGCGGCGAGGAGGGCTGGTACGGCGACGTGCTGCTGCTGGCGGGCGAGGAGGTCTCGCCGCTCGGGCGCGACCACTACCTCGCCTTCGGGATCGACGCCGAGATCCGGCACGGCGGCCTGGACGCCTGCGGTATCGCCCGGGCGGTGCGGGATGCCGGCGGGTTCGGGTTCGCCGCCCATCCGTTCTCCGAGGGCTCGGCCCGGTTCAGGCGGCCGGGCATGCCGTTCGGCGGGCTCGACTGCGACGCGCTGCACGGAATCGAGCTCTGGAACGCGGCGAACGACACCGGCGAGCGTGTCGGGAGCATCAGGGAGCTCTTGCGCTTCCTCGCGGCGCCGGCGCGGGCGCTCGACAACCCTCCCGAGCGCAACGTGCGCGCGTGGGACGAGCTCTGCCGCGAGCGGCGCGTGGTCGCGATCGGCGGCCTCGACGCGCACCAGTACGGGAAGCGCATCGGGCCATTCGTGCCGGTCCGGCTGATGGCCTACCACCGCTCGTTCAGGCTCGTCCGGACACACGTGCTCTGCGAAGAGGCGCCGACCGGGGAGCTCGAGCGCGACCGCGAGCTCGTCTTCGAGCCGCTTCGGAGCGGCCGCTGCTACATCGGGGTCGACTCGGTCGCTCCCGCGCGCGGCTTCCGGTTCGAGGCCGCCGACGTGCCCATGGGCGGCGAGGCGCCGGCCGGGCTGCGGACGCTTCACGTGCGCACCCCGCTCCCGGCGCGACTACGGGTGCTCCGCGACGGCAGCGAAATCGCCGCGGCGGAGGGGACGATGCTGGACGCGCGCGTCGAGGAGCCGGGTGCCTACCGCGCCGAGGCGCACCGAATGGCGCACGGGCGCGAGCGGACGTGGGTCATGTCCAACCCCATATACCTCCGCTGACCGTGCGGCTGGGCGACGACCTCCAGGTGCTGCGAAGGAGAGACTTCCGGCTGCTTTTCCTGGGTCAGGGCGTCTCCGTGTTCGGCGACCGGATGGTCGTCGTCGCCCTTGCCTTCGCCGTGATCCACCTCGGCGGATCCGAGTCGGAGGTCGGGCTCGTGCTCGCCGCCGGATGGGCGCCGCTGGTCCTCACCGTGCTGGCGGGAGGGGTCATCGCGGACAGGACCTCGCGCCGCGCGGTGATGGTGACCGCCGACCTGGCGCGAATCCTCAGCCAGGGGACCATGGCGGTGCTGGTCATTACCGGCGCTGCCGACGTCTGGATGCTGGCGGCTCTTGCCGGCGTCACGGGCGCGGCCACGGGGCTGTTCAACCCGGCCTCGACGGGCCTCCTGCCGGAGGTCGTGCCGGACGAGGAGCTTCAGCCGGCGAACGCCCTGCGCTCGGCCGCCCAGTCGGGGAGCGAGATCCTGGGGCCGGCGCTTGCGGGCGTCCTGGTCGCGACCGTCGGTGCGGGCTCGGCGATCGCGGTGGATGCGGCGACGTTCGCCATCAGCGCCGTATGCCTCGCCCTGCTGCGTCCTCCCGCGCGCGAGCAGGCCGCGCGCGGGTCGTTCCTCGCCGACCTCCGCGAGGGCTGGGTCGCGTTTCGCTCGCGCCGCTGGGTCTGGACGGTGGTGGCCTGCACCGCCGTGGTCAACATGGCCTGGGGGGCGTGGAGCGCGCTCGGACCCACGGTCGCGGAGCGCGACCTTGGCGGCGCCGCAGTGTGGGGCACCGTGCTGGCGGCGGTCGGTGTGGGGGCGCTCGCGGGCAGCCTGGTCGCCACCCGCGTGCGGCCGCGCAGGCCGCTGGTGCTGTTCGCGTGGTCGGGGGGAGTGTTCGGGCTGCCGCTCGCCTTCCTGGCCGTGGCCGCCCCGGTGCCGCTGCTCGCGGTCAGCGCGTTCTCGTCCGGTGTCGCGCTGATGCTCGGCATGTCGGTCTGGTTCTCGACTCTCCAGCGCCACATCCCCGACGAGTCGCTTTCGCGCGTGAGCGCCTACGACTCGTTCGGCTCGTTCGCGGTCTATCCGCTCGGCCTCGCTGTCTCGGGCGTGCTCGCCGGGGCGATCGGCGTCCACGAGACGCTCTGGCTCGCATTCGGATTGCTGGCGGCGTCCTCGGCCGTGCTCTTGGCGCTGCCCGACATCCGCAACTTCAGGGAATCGCCCGCCGACGCGCGCGTGGCCTAGGATCCGCCGGGTGCGCCGACTCATGCCGCTCCTGGCTGCACTCCTCGCCCTCGCGGTCCTGTCGCTCGTTCCGGCGAGCGCGAACGCCAAGGTCCTGTGGCTCTGCAAGCCCGGCCAGCGGGCGAACCCCTGCGAGCCGAGTCTGACGACGACGTTGTTCTCGCCGTCCGGGCAGCGGATCGGCGTCGAGCGCATCCGCCGGCCGGCGAGGCCGAAGGCGGACTGCTTCTACGTCTATCCGACGGTCAGCGACCAGCCGCGGCCGCAGGCCACCAAGGTCGTCGACGACGTGCTGCGCTCGGTCGCCCTCTACCAGGCGGCGCGCTACTCGCGCGACTGCCGCGTCTTCGCGCCCGTCTACCGCCAGATCACCACCCGGGGCCTGCTCGACCCGCAGACGGTCACCCCCGAGATGACCGCGTCGGCCTATGCCGACGTGGTCGAGGCCTGGCGGACGTACCTCCGGCGCTTCAACAAGGGCCGCGGCGTCGTCCTGATCTCGCACTCCCAGGGCACCTTCGTCCTCCGCAGGCTGATCCGCGAGGAGATCGACCCGAAGCGCTCCGCGCGCAGGCGGCTCGTGTCCGCGGTCCTGATGGGCGGCAACGTGGCCGTGAAGAAGGGCAGCGACCGCGGCGGCGACTTCAAGAACCTCAGGGCGTGCCAACGGCCCCGGCAGGTCGGCTGCATCATGGCGTTCTCCAGCTTCAACGCGCCGGTCCCGCCGAACGCCATATTCGGCCGGAACACCGACCCCTCGCTCTTTGGCCAGACCATCGACCCCGCGCTCGAGGTGCTCTGCACGAACCCGGCCGCGCTCGGCGGAGGGTCGGGGCGGATCACGCCCGTCTACCCCACGAAGCCCTTCGCACCGAGCCTGATCGGCACGGCCGCGAACCTCGCGACGCAGGGCCTGCCGAAGCCGAAGACGCTCTGGTCGGCGTTCCCGCGCGGCTACAGGGCGCGCTGCTCACATGCCGACAACGCCAGCGTGCTTCAGGTCAGCCCCGTGGACGGCGACAGCGCCTTCACGCTCACCCCGATCCCCGACGCCACCTGGGGAACCCACCTGGCGGACGGGAGCATCGCGCTCGGGACCCTGGTGGACCTGGTGCGGCGTCAGATCGGGATTTGGGGCGAACGACAGCAGTGAGGGAGTCGGGTTAGGCGGTTTTCCTTGCGAGTTCGCCAGGGAAAGCGCCTTACCCCCGACGGACCCCCTTCAGAGCCGTCTTTCTGGACCCGCCTAGGGTCCAGGCCCCATTCATACGTCTATGGGGTCCGGACCCGATTGGACGATTGGCCGATCAAGCCGACCATATGGACATGGCCCACTATCTCTGCCCCCATTGCGAAGACGTGGTCGACTTCGATGGGCTGTCACGTGTCACCTGGTGCAACGGGTGTGGGCAGCCCCTCAGCATGTTCGACCTCCTCCCCCTCCGGCCCGCCATCACCGGTGAGTCCGCCGAGTCCCAGGAGGAAGCGCCCCCGGCGCTTGCGTAGAGAAACCCTCGTCTGAGGTCGCGGCGGCGAGCTGCCGGGTCCGGGCCGCCTGTAGCACGACCGGACGGCAGGGCCGCCGGAGCCTCAGTCCTCACGCGTCGCGCGGCGGAACGGTCGCGTTCCGGGCGGCGCCCGCACTGGCGGCCACCACCAGTCCGATGGCCACGATCTCCTGGCCGGTGAGATCCTCTCCGAGCACGATGAACCCCGCAGTCGCCGCGGCCGCCGGCTCGAGGCTCATCAGCACGCCGAAGACGCTCTCAGGCAGCCGGCGGAGCGCCTCCAGCTCCAGCGTGTAGGGAATCGCGGAGGACAGGATCGCCACGGCGAGCCCGACCGCGATCACCTCGGCGCTCAGCAGCCCGCTCCCCGCGTCGGCGAGCCCCACCGGCGCGACCAGCACGGCGCCGATCGCCATGCCGAGCGCCAGGCCCTCGTTGCCGGGGATCCGGCGCCCCACCTGGGCGGCGAGCAGGATATAGGCCGCCCAAAAACAGCCCGCGAGCAGCGCGAGCGCCACGCCGAGGCCGTCGAGGTCCGCGCTGCCGAAGTCGGACAGCAGCAGGATGCCCCCGGCGGCCAGGGCGACCCAGAGGAGGTCGAGGCGCCGCCTGGAGCCCGCGATCGCCACGCCGAGCGGTCCCACGAACTCGACCGTCACCGCGATCCCGAGCGGGATGCGGTCGAGCGCCTCGTAGAAGGACAGGTTCATCGCCACCAGCACGAACCCGTAGGCCGCGATCAGTCGCCACTCCGCCCTCGAGCGGCCCGCCAGCGCCGGGCGCCAGAGCGCGCCCAGGATCAGCGCCGCGAACACGACCCGCAGGAAGGCCGTGCCGCCCGGGCCGGCCTCGTCGAACAGCGTCTTCGCGAAGGCGCCCCCGAGCTGGACCGAGGAGACCGCCAGCAACACGAGCAGCGTCGGCGGTATACGGTCGGCCCGGGCCATGGCGGTGCAAGCTACAGCCGCGCGCGAGCGCACCTACGAGGAGCTCGAGCGGATCTTCGAGGGCGTCGACGCGCCGTTCGCGTTCGTGGACCTGGACGCGATGTGGTCGAACGCGGCCGAGATGCTCGCTCGCGCGCAGGGCACGCCGATCCGCGTGGCGAGCAAGTCTGTGCGCTGCCGTGAGCTCCTCGAGGCGATCCTCGCCCACGATCCCGGCTTCCGCGGGCTGATGACCTTCACGCTCACGGAGTCGCTCTGGCTGCACGAGCATGGGTTCGACGACCTGCTGCTCGCCTACCCGACCGCCGACCGCGGCGCGCTCGGCGAGCTGGGTCGGCTGGAGGCTGAGGGGACTCCGATCCTGATGGTCGACTCCGTCGAGCACCTGGAGCTGATCGAGGCCGCCACCGAGCCCGCCGCCCGCCCGATCCGGGTTTGCATCGAGCTCGACCTGAGCTGGTGGCCGCTCGGCGGCCGCCTTAAGATCGGCGTCAAGCGCTCGCCGATTCGCACGCCGGCGCAGGCCCAGGAGCTGGCGCGAGAGATAGTCCGGCGCCCCGGTCTGGAGCTCGCGGCGCTGATGGGCTACGAGGCGCACATCGCAGGCCTAGGCGACCGCCCCCTGGGGAAGCACATGCAGGAGCCTGTGATCCGCTTCATCAAGCGGCGCTCCGCGGCGGAGATCGCCGAGCGGCGGGCCGCGGTGGTGGCCGCGGTGAGGGAGGTGGCTCCGGTGGCGATCGTGAACGGCGGCGGCACCGGAAGCATCCAGACCACTCGCGAGGAGGATGTGATCACCGAGATCACCGCCGGGTCGGGCTTCTACGCGCCGACCTTGTTCGACCGCTACTCGTCGTTCAGCCTCACGCCGGCGGCGATGTTCGCCATGCCCGTGGTCCGCAGGCCGAGTGGTGGCGTTGCCACCCTCCTGGGCGGCGGCTACCCCGCATCGGGCGCGGCGGGCCGCGATCGGTTACCCGCACCGCACCTCCCGCGGGGGCTTCGTGTTGACCCACTGGAAGGGGCAGGCGAGGTGCAAACCCCCGTGACGGGGTCCGCCGCCGCTAGCCTGCGAGTCGGCGCGAACGTCTATTTGCGCCATGCGAAGGCCGGGGAGCTGTGCGAGCGTTTCAACACCCTCTATCTGGTACGCGGCGGCGCTATAGCCGACGAGGTGCCCACCTACCGCGGCGAGGGCCGCTGCGAGCTGTAGCGGCCGCGGCCGCGACGACCTTCGCGGCCGCCATGGCCCTCGCCACGCCGGCTCTGGCGCGCGAGAACGTCGTCGTGATCATGACCGACGACCAGACGGCGGCGTCCCTCTCGACGATGCCGAGCGTGAACAACCTGCTGGGCAGTGACGGCACCACGTTCGACCAGGCCATCGACAGCTTCCCGCTCTGCTGCCCCTCGCGCGCCACGAACCTGACGGGCCAGTACGCCCACAACCACGGCGTGCTCCACAACGCGCCGCCGTTCGGGGGCTTCCTTCGGCTCGATTCCACCAACACGCTGCCCGTCTGGCTGCAGAACGCCGGCTACCGGACCATGCACGTGGGCCGCTACCTGAACGGCTACGAGGCCAGGTACGGGATCCCGGCCGGCTGGACCGATTGGGTGGGGCTGCCGCACTCGTCGGCCTTCAACTACGTGGCCTGGAAGGCCTTCGACCACGGCGTCGTGAAGAGCTACCCCGACGCAGCCCATCCCGGCGAGTACCTCACCGACTTCGAGAGCCGGCGCGCGGCCGAGCTGATCGACCAGGCCTCGCCCGGCGACCAGCCCTTCTACCTGAACGTCTGGTACACGGCTCCCCACCGCGGCCAGCCGCGCGACCCGGACGACCCGCGGCGGCCCGGCACCCCGTCACCGGCACCCCGTCACCGCGACGCGTACGCGGGCGTGCGCATGCCGCGCCCGCCGAGCTTCAACGAGAAGAGCATGTACGACAAGCCGCAGGTGGTCGCCGACCGGCCGCGCCTGTCGCCCGAGTTCGCGGCCGGGGTCGAGGAGAACTGGCGCCAGGAGAACGAGGCGCTCATGTCCGTCGACGAGGGCGTCGCGCAGATCGTCGAGGCGCTGCGCCGGAACGGCGAGCTCGAGAACACGCTGATCGTGTTCCTCTCCGACAACGGCTTCATGCACGGAGAGCACCGCGCGCTCGCCGAGAAGGTCCTGCCCTACGAGGAGTCGATTCGAATCCCGCTCGTGATGCGCGGTCCCGGCGTGCCGCACGGCCGTGTGGACCGGCGGCTCGTGGCCAACGTCGACGTGACCTCCACGATCCTCGACGCCACCGATGTCCTCCCGGGGCGCATCCAGGACGGCCGCTCGCTCCTCGAGCTGCTCACCGACCCGGGCGCCGAATGGGGCCGCGACATCCTGATCGAGAACGGCCGTGGCGCCAACGGCGTGCCTGCCTATCGCGGCATCCGCACCTACCGCTTCCTCTACGTGGAGCACCGCACGACCGGCGAGTTCGAGCTCTACGACCTGGCGAACGACCCGTTCGAGCTCCAGAGCGTCGATGGCCACGAGCAGTACGCGAAGGTCCAGCGCGACCTCCACACGCGCCTCCGCCAGCTCGTCTCCTGCGTGGGCGTCGACTGCCTCGCTCGTCCGCACCTCACGCTCTCGATCCGCTCGGAGGGCAAGCCCGTTCAGGGCTGCTTCAGCCAGGACCTCCGCGTCGAGGTGCGCGGCTCCAAGCGGGCACGGCTGGTGCACGCCGACGTGATGATCGGGCACCGGCGCGTCGAGCGGCTGCTGAACATCCCGACGGCGCGGCCGATCCGCAGCGGGCCGGTGACCGTGACGGGCGTGGTCCAGCGCCAGAGGATCCACCGTCGCGGCCGCTTCCGCCTCCGCGTGCTCGTGGAGACGGAGGACGGGCGCAAGCTCACGCTGGATCGGGTGCTGCGGCGCTGCGGCTGAAGACGCGGTCGAGCAGGGTGATCGCCGGCCGGCGCTGAAGCTCCGGCTGGAGCTCGAGGATGTACTCGGCCAGCGCAAGGCTGGACGCGACCGCGAAGTCCGGGCTCCTGAGCTCCTCGCCGTTCAGGACGCCCTCATCGATCCACGCGTCCACGCGGTCGAGGATCTCGCCGGTGCGCTCGAGGTCGTCCCGCTGCTGTGCCCTGGAGGCGCGGAAGACCATCAGCACCGCGCGCGCCGTCACTCGCCGCGACAGCTCGTGGCTGGTGAGGAGCACGCCGAGCCTCCCCTCAGCGCCGCGGCCCGCGAGCGAGTCCGGGTCGCGCGCGCCCGCCGCGGCGACCATCCGGCGCGCCCACTGCTGGAGCACGTCGTCCGCCCAGGCCTCGGCCTCGAGTCCCGCCGCATCATCCGGCACCAGCGGGCGCTCGGGCACCATCTCGTCGAGGACGCGCGGCAGCTGGCGCGTGCCCTGGGCGCGGCGCCCGTCCTCGAACTTCACCGCCGGCACGCGGTCGCCCTTGAAGCCGACCACGCGCACGAGCACGCGGTGAGGCCCGGGCGGGAAGTTCACGCGCCGGAACGGAATCCCCTTGTGCTCGAGCATCAGCTCGCCGGTCCGCACGGCGTGCGAGCCCGGGATCGCATACAGGGTTGCCGTCATCCGAGCACCCGCCTCAGGTAGTCGTTGTCGAAGCGCCGCTGCGGGTCGAAGCGCTCGCGGATCTCCGCGAAGCGGTCCCACTCGGGGTAGCGCGGCCGCAGCGTCGCCGCCGACTGGTAATGGCGCTTGCCCCAGTGCGGCCTGCCCTCGTACTCGTCCATGATCGCCTCCACGGCGCGGAAGTAGGTCTCGAACTCCATCCCCACGTACTGGTGCACGGCGATGTACGCCGTCGGGCGCTCGTACGCGGTCGACAGCAGCGCATCGTCGGGCCGGACCACTCGCAGCTCGATCGGGAAGCCGACGGGCAGGTGGCGGCGCTCGATCAGCGCGAGCACCCGCTCCAGCGCCTCGGCCACGTGCGCGCGCGGGATCGCGTACTCCATCTCGGTGAAGCGCACGAGCCGCGTGTTCGCGTAGACGCGGTTGCTCGCGTCAACGTGCTCGCCCCCGCCCATCAGGCGAGCGAGGGCGCGGTTGAGCGACGGGATCAGCCGCGGGAACGCGCGTCCCGTGCGGCAGAACAGGCCCAGCACCGCGTTCTCGAGCACCACGTCGTGAATGAAGGCGGCGGCGCTCCCGCGTGGCTCCGGCTCACGGTCGGTGCGCTCGGAAGTCAGCGTGAGCGCCATGCGCGTATAGGGCATCGCGAACGCCTCGAAGTGGTCGTGCGAGTCCACCAGCTCGTCGAGCCGCGGCAGCACGTCGTCCAGCGAGCGCGGCTCGTCGATCCGGTGGATCGTGAAGGCCGGCACGCATCGCAGCGTCACGGCCGCGATCGCGCCCAACGCCCCGAGGCTCACGCGGGCGGCGCGCAGCTCATCGCCCTCGGTGATCTCGCGCACCTTGCCCGTCCCGTCGACGAGCCTCACGCCGACCACCTGCGAGGAGATGTTCCCAAAGCCGGCGCCCGTGCCGTGGGTGGCGGTCGAGATGGCGCCCGCGAGCGTCTGCGGGTCCACGTCGCCCTGGTTCTCCATCGCAAGCCCGCGGGTGCTCAGCTCCTCGCCCAGGTGGCGGAGCGTGATCCCGGCCTCGACCGTCACCTCGTTGCCGTTCGCGCCGAGCACACGGCGCATCCTCGACATGTCGAGCATCACGCCGTCGGTGCACGCGATGTCGGTGAACGAGTGCCCCGAGCCGGCGACCTTCACGCGTCCCGTGCCGGCGACGGCACTCACGAGCTCGCCCTCCGAGGCGGGCGTCTCGATGCGCTCAGGCGCGCAGCGCTGCTGGCGAGCCCAATTGGTCCAGGTGGGCACGGCCGGGTTATACCGGCCGCGAGGCTCCTAGTTCGACCCGGCGGCCGCCTCGGCCGCGGCCTCCAACCGGTCCACGTCAGGCTCCCAGTGGGCCTCTGCGTCGATCGGGTGGTCGCGCAGGTAGGCCTCGGCGTCGAGCGCCGCCATGCAGCCGGTGCCGGCCGCGGTCACGGCCTGCCGGTACACGCGGTCCGTGAGGTCCCCGGCCGCGAACACGCCCGGGAGCTTGGTCTTCGTGGAGCGCCCCTCGACCAGCACGTAGCCCTCCTCGTCGAGCTCCAGCTGGCCCTCGACCAGGTGCGAGTTCGGCTTGTGGCCGATCGCGACGAAGGCGCCCGTCACCGGGATCTCCTTTGTCGAGTCGTCCTGCGTGTTGTGGAGCACGGCCCGGCTGAGCGCGCCGTCGTCGCCGGGCTCGAAGCTCTGAACGACGTACGGGGTCACGAGGTCGATGTTGTCGGTGTCGCGCGCGCGGTCGAGCATGATCGCCGAGGCGCGGAACTCGGGCCTGCGGTGCACGATGCTCACCTTGCCGGCGAACTTCGACAGGAAGGTCGCGTCCTCCATGGCGGTGTCGCCACCGCCGACCACGAGCGTGTCGGCGCCGCGGAAGAAGGCCGCGTCGCAGGTGGCGCAGTACGAGACGCCTCTCGCGGCCAGGTCGTCCTCGCCGGGCACGCCGAGCTTCTTCGGCTCGGCACCCATCGCGAGGATCACCGAGCGCGTCCTGATCTCCTTGCCGCCCACCTCGACGATGTGCGTGCCGCCCTTCTCACCAGCGAGCTCGATGCGGGTCGCGTCGTCCGTGATGAAGCGCGTCCCGAAGCGCTCCGCCTGGTCGCGGAGGTCCTGCATCATCTGCGGGCCCATCACGCCCTCGGGGTAGCCCGGGTAGTTCTCGACGTCGGTGGTCTGCTGGAGCAGCCCGCCCCACGCGAAGCCCTCGATCACCAGCGGATTGAGGTCGGCGCGCGACGTGTAGAGCGCAGCCGTATAGCCCGCGGGGCCGCTGCCGACGATGACGACGTTCTCCAAGTCTCTCGACTCCTCACTCATCACTTTACTTTCTGAAGTGTACTCACGGAAGCGGACGATGGGCCCCTCTCCTGCTCCCAGTTCGCAACGGTCTTGCGCAGCTGGATGAACGCCACTATCCCCGGCGGAATCGGGAGCCAGAAGGCGATCACGCGGTAGGTCAGCACGGCCGGGAACACGACCGACTCGTCGATGCCGAAGAGCGTGAACGCGCCGATCATCGCGGCGTCCACGGCGCCGACGCCGCCCGCGGGCGACGGAATCAGGTTGGCCGCCATCCCCAGGAAGAAGCCCTGCACCAGCACGCCGAACGGAACCTCGCCTCCGAACGCCTTGAAGGCCGCCCAGAGGATGCCGATGTTGGCCGCCCAGAAGCCCACGGCCCCGCCGACCGCCAGGAGGCCGCGCCGCGGGTGCCTGATGTATGCGAGGGCGGTGCGGGTGCCCATCGCGAGCGTGGCCGGCACCGACGCGAGTCGCCGCAGATAGCGCACCCGCCGGTAGCCCTGGGCGTAGTGCTGGATCCGTCGCTCGAAGTCATTCGGGATCAGCGCGATCAGGAGGAACAGCACGATGATCCCGCCGGCGATGGCCGCCGGGACCACGGTTCCCGCCAGCGGCGCCGGCCCCGACAGGACGCCGGTCCGCAGCAGGACCCCGAAGACGACCAGCGCAGCGAGGTAGACGAAGTAGGTGAGGACCAGGAAGGCGACCATCCGGGTCCCGGCGCGGCGGCGCGGCATTCCGGCCTTGCGCAGAGCCCAGTAGGTGAGCACGATGCCGCCGGCGCCGGCCGCCGAGAAGATCCGCGTCGCCGCGAGACCGGCCATCGTGATCTGGTACGAGGCGCGCAGGTCGAGCCGCCGGTGCACCTCGTCGTCGCGCGTGCCCCCCAGCACCCCGTGGAACAGCGCGACGTACGCGCCGAAGGCCGCGACGTTTAACCCGATCGCGATCAGGACCCAGTACCAGGTCGCCTCGTCCAGGTTGCTGACCGCCTCGTCCGCGCCGACGATCTTCGGGAACAGGACGTAGATCGCGACGACCAGCAGCAGGACGAGGAGCATCCCCGACGCCAGCTTGCGGCGGTCCTGGAGGAGAGCCTGGAAGCGGCTGACCTCCATCTCGTCGTCGGCATCCGAGCTCTCGAGGTCGGCGTCGTTCGGGATACGGCCGATGTCCAGCTCTGGCTCGAGCTTCTCCTGCAACTGCGGGCGGCGGTCCTCCGCCGCCATCAGCCGGCCCGCGGCTCCAGTCGGTGAACGGCCCCGGCGATGATCCTGATCGCCGGCTCTGCGCGCGGCCCGAGGCGCCAGATCCCCTCCGCGAGGGCGAACCCGGCCAGAAGATCGACCACATAGTGCTCGCCGAGGTACACCAGCCCGAACCCGAGCGTGAGCGCGTACGCCCAGCCGAGCGCGGCGTGGCCTCTCCCCACCTGGGAGAGAATCCGAGCCGCCATCACTGATGTTCCGAAATGGAGGGAAGGCATGGCTGCAAAGGGATTTCCCTGGAGGGAATGGTAAAGCGGGTGCCAGAGGCGTCTCCAGGCGCGCTCCCCTGCCTCGGCCATGATCCGCCTCACCGGGGGCATCTGCCCGTTCGCCCCCGCGTACCACGGCGGCGCGGTCGGGACCAGCCAGTAGACGACACAGCCGAGGTCGAAGCAAGCGGCCATCAGCACCGCCGAGCGCGGGAACCTGTCCCGGTGGCGGAGCAGCATGTAGGCGAGCGTGCCGTGCGGGACCAGGAACCAGCTCCAATGGACGGCCGAGAGCAGGTAGTCGAGCGGCGCGACCTGGCCCTCGCGGCCGACCGAACGCTGTAGGCGGATGGTCGGGGCGGTGCCGAGCCCGATCGCCCGGTCGAAGCGGATCGGGTAGCTCACCTTCAGGCGCTGGAGCAGTGCCTCGGGGTCGTCGTCAGGCATGTCGTAGTGCGCAAAGTAAGCCCACATCTGCAGGGCATAGATGCCCGCGTCACGGATCGGGGAACGTCTTGTGGCGAGCGCGAGCGCGGCGGGGGCGGGCCATGACAGCGCCGACACCGTGGCGGGCCGGAGCCGCAGCCGGTGCCGGACCAGGGGTGTGGCGACGCCCACCGCCACCGCGCCCCACGCGAGTGTTCGCAGGGCGCGAGTACTACGCAAAGCCGCGCCAGCATATCCGCAAGGATTCGCGGACAGGCCGTCGAACAGCGCGCCAGCATGACTTTCAAGCGCCTGTTCGGCCTCTCCACCCTGTTCGCAGTGCTCGCTGTGGCCGCCCCGGCGGCGGCCCAGGACCCCGGCGGCGGCGCCGTCGCGACTCCCGTGGCACCGACCGCGGAGCCGTCCCTGGCCGCGCCCGAATCGGCGCCCCCGGGGGAGCCCGCGCTACCTGCCGAGCCGGCTCAGGACCAGACGCCGACGACACCCGGCGGCGAGGAGCAGCCGCCCGAGCAGCAGCCCGACGGCGAGCAGCCGCCCAGCGAGGAGAACGGCGGCACCGGGAACGAGCCCTCGGGCGAGACGGGTGGCGGGACCGGCGGCGAGACGGCCGGCGCGCTCCCCCAGACGGGCTTCCAGCTCTTCGCCCTGACCTCGATCGGCCTCGGCCTGCTGCTGGCCGGAGCCGCGCTCTGGCCGACTAGCTCGTGGCCGCCGCCTCCAGATCGCCGGAGCCGTTCGACGACGCGGCGCCAGCCGCCGCCTTCCCGTCGCCGGCCGGCACGGCCGCAAACTCCGTCGTCCCGTCGATCGGGCCTGGCATAAGCTCGCCGGCCGGCGGGATCTCGATCCCCAGGACCTTCATCCGCCGCCTGAGCGTGCGGTAGGCGAACCCGTAGATCTGCCGCGAGGTGTAGCCGTACGAGACGTAGTCGGACGGGTCCGTCACGTACGGCGGCGCGAACACGTAGGCAGCCTTCGGAGCCAGCTCGAGGACCACGCGCTCGACGGTCTCGCGGTGGCGCGGGTCCTCGCGGATCGCGTCGCGCAGGAAGCGCACCCCGAACGCCACGTGGCGGTGCTCGTCGCGCTCCACCAGGCCGAAGCCCTCGCAGAAGCCCGGGTACATGGAGTGCTCGACCATGTAGTCGCGGATCAGCGTCTGGCCGGTGACCGCCAGGAAGCCCTCCACGACCATGTGGTAGGTGGTGATCCCCTCGACGAACAGGTCGAGGTCGTCGGGCTTCGCCTGGATGCGCCTGGCCACGTCACGCAGGCCGTCGTCGAAGACCTCGCGCCACGGCGAGAGCAGGATCTGCTCGACCTCGCGCATCCGGCCGCGGAAGTCGTCGGCCGAGAGGCACATCACCTCGGCCCCGAAGCGGTCGAAGAAGGCGGCGTGGCGGGCCTCGTCGACGAGCTGCGTGGCCAGGAACACCTCGATCTCCCCGGTGGGAGCCGCCTGCAGGAAGGGCGCCAGGTCGGCGGTCACGCGCTCCTCGCCGACGTAGAAGGAGCCGAGGCTCCAGATCGTCGACTCCTGCGCTTCGCGCGGGGTGACGACCCACTGCTCGCGGTCGACCGAGAAGTCGAGCTCGGTGGCCTTCCAGTTCTGGCGCTCCCACAGTGCGTAGAGCTGGCGGTAGTCGAGCAGCCCGTCGCCGTCCCTGTCGCCTCCCGAGGAGTACATGCCGGCGCGCTCCTCCTGGAGCTTGCGCTGCTTGGCCTCGCGCTTCAGCTCGGCGTCGTCCGAGCCCTGCGCCCGTGCGATCCAGCGGCCCAGCACCGTCACCGGGTGGATCTCGCCTTCGATCGTCGTCAACTGGTTCTGCATGGCCATCGACGGGCTGAGCTGACCGGACGCCATGCGCTGGTAGGTGTCAAACGACACGATTGCCGTGCCGACGGCCTCGCGCTCTTCCCGTGTCACCTCGAGCGGCTGGCCGTCGCGCACCGTCACGTACCAGGTCCCGACTCCCGTCACCACATATCTCACTGTGAACTCGTGCCCCCGAGTCCATTCCGGCTCAACCATGTAGGGCAGGGAGCGGTAAAGGACATCGGGATCGAGCGTGCCGCCGGCCTCGACCACATCCGCCATCGACAGCTCCCCTGCTGACATCCTCCGAAGCTTCAACGCCTTCCGGCGCTTGCCGCGGATGCGAAGCCGGCCGCGCATCATCAGCCCGAGCGGGCCACGCGCGCCGGTCACCAGGTCCGCGATCGTGCGGGGGTCGGCATGGAGGCGGAAGTCGGCGCCGTCGCCGTCGCCGTCGGCTACCGGGTCCACGCGGGCGCGGCCGCCCGACACCGACACCCGGTGCGCGCCGACGCCGTCGACGTCGAGCACGTAGGTGAGCGTGCCGGAGATCCTCGACGCAGCGCCGGGCAGAGTCATCAGGATCAGGCGTGCAGCCAGCCCCGGATCCTCCTTCGCAATCCGGTTCAGCGCGGCGCGCTGACGGTCGACCTGGGCGCTCACTCAGCCTTCTCCATGATCCGTACCTCCACGGGTGCCTCGTCTGCGAACGTGCGCGCGTCGCGCTCGGTGCCGATGTGCGATCCCCAGTGCATCGGGACCGCAACCCGCGGCTGTATGCGCCGCGCCGCCTCGGCGGCCTCCTGAGCGGTCATCACGTAGACGCCGCTCACCGGCAGCAGCGCCACGTCGACCCCGGTGACGCTGTCCATCTCCGGAATCACGTCGGTGTCGCCGGAATGGTAAAGCCGCTCCCCGCGGACGTTCAGCTCGTATCCCACCCATCCCGCATCACGCGGATGAAACGGCTTCCCGTCGGCGTCTCGCTTCGACGTGTTGTAGGCCGCGACGGCGCTGATGTGGATCCCACGGACGAGCTCGTCGTCGAGCATCTCGCCCGGCCCGATCCGGTGTACCTGCCCGCTGACCCGCTCCGCGACGGCCGCCGGCCCGACGAGCCAGGTGCTCCTCGTGGAAAGCCGCTCGACGTCCTGGGGCGAGAAGTGGTCGTAGTGCCCGTGGGTGATGAGGATCAGGTCGGCCGGGGGGCTGCCCTCGGGGACCCGGTAGGGATCGATGTAGACGGAGGCGCGGCCGAGCGTGACGCGGAAGGCGGCGTGACCGAGCCAGTTGATCGAGTCGATGAGCATCGGCGGCGAAGGTTAGGCACCCGCGGCGGCGCCTCCTCCCAACGCCTGGCTATCGGGTGACCGTCCCGGCGAAGGTCTCCCGGCCCTCATCGCCGTTCGACTCGAACAGCGCCCTCATCCGGCCTCCACCGCTGAGTCCCTCAAAGCTGCGGAGGCCCTTCACGACCTCCCAATCGCTGCTTTGCTTCAAGGCCTGGTCCGGTTTCGGACTGAAGGTGATCGTCAGGGTGCCGCCGGGACAGCGGAACGTCCTCACCACCACCGGGGGCTCCCCAGGAGCATCGGCGAATTTTCCCCCGGCGCAGAAGGCTGAGTCGCCGATGGTGGACCCGGAACGAACCTCGCCCACCTGCTCGCCCCTAGCGTTGAGGGGAGGCAGGTGCGTCTTGATCAGGATTGGCTCGCCGCCCTCTTTGCCGGTCGTCCCGGTCTCGGTAGTTGTCCCACCCGCGTCCGCGTCGTCGTCGTCGCTGCAGGCCGCGATGCCTAGGAGAGAGACCATCAGTAACACCGTGAACGGGGTCTTGACCTTGACCATCGCCTGAACCTATCCGCGCAGTCGATCTGCGGTCAAACAGCGACCCTGTCCGGAGACAGCGACCGCGCCATCCTCACCGCCGTCCCGTCCCCGTTGTCGTGCGTCAGCTCCACCGAGTCCATCAGGGCTTGCATCAGCGGCAGGCCGTTGCCGCGGTAGCGCGCCGTTCCCTCGCTGCCCCGCTCGACCCAGTGGCCCTTGTCGCGGACCGTCAGCACGACGCGGTCCTCCTCGAGCTCGGCGTCGACCCACAGCACGCCGTCGCCGAACGAGTAGCCGTGCTCGATGGAGTTCGAGCACGCCTCGTGGCACGCCATCTGGATGATGTCCACCACCTCGCCCGCCGCGCCCGCCTCGCGGAGCCAGCTCCCGAGGTCGCGGCGCATCTGGCCGAGCTGGGTCGGGTCCGACGGGATCTCCAGGTGCAGCGGCGGCGGCGCCGCCGGCAGCGCCCTCAGAGCGAGCACGGCGATGTCGTCGTTCGCCGTGTGGATGGCGAGCATCGAGTCCACGAGCCGGTCGCAGAGCTCGTCGGGGTGACAGGGGTCCTGGGACGCGGCGAGCCTGAGCGCCTCGAGCCCCTGGTCGATCGACACCCCGCGCTCCTCCACGAGCCCGTCCGTGTAGAGGACGATCGTCGACCCCGGCTCAAGCCTTGCGGTCATCTCCTTGTGGGTCGGGCTCTCGAACACGCCGAGCGGCGGGTTCGGCGCGGTCTCCAGGTACTCGGCCTCCCCCTCGGGGCTGATCACGAGCGGCGGCACGTGGCCGGCGCTCGAAAAGGTGACGGTGCTGTGGTCCTCCTCCACGACCAGATAGAGGAGCGTCGCCATCTGGCTGCCGTCGAGGCTGCGTACGACGCGGTCGAGCTGGTCGAGCACGCCGGCCGGCGAGTGGCCCTCCAGCGCGTACGCGCGCATCGCGTGGCGAAGCTGTCCCATCAGCGCCGCGGCCCCGATCCCGTGGCCGACCACGTCGCCCATCGCCGCGCCCAGGCGACCGCCCTCGAGCGGGATCGCGTCGTACCAGTCGCCGCCGACGTCGGCGCCACCGGGCATGTAGCGGGCGGCGACCTGGATCCCGTCGAGTGCCGGGAGCCGGTCGGGCAGCAGGCTGCGCTGGAGCATCTCGACGTTCGACAGCTCGCGCTCGTACGCGCGTGCGTGCTCGATGGCCAGGCCGGCGCGGTCGGCCATCAGCATGAGCAGGCTCTCGTCCTCGAGCGTGAAGCGGCGCGCGCCGCGCACGCCCACCTCGACCACACCCGCCACCCTGCCCTTCACCGTGAGCGGCGACGCCATCAGCGAGGACACGTTCGCCTCCTCCATGGCGCGATCGAGCCCTGCGCCGGGCCGGAGCTCGTGGAGCGTGACCGGCATCCCGCGGTCGACGACCTCGTCGAGCGCTCCGCCGAGCTCGACACGCGTTCCGGCCTCCCGATCCAGCCCGGCCGCGGCGCCCACTGTGAACAGCTCGTCGTCGTCGTGGTCGCGCAGCAGGATGCGCACCACGTCCGCCCCGAACCCCTCGCCCACGCGCTCGACGAGCAGGTCGAGCAGCTCGTCGAGCTCCAGGTGCATCAGCGCCGCCTCGGTGACCTGCTGGAGCTTCCCGATCGTCTGCACCACCGCCTCGGCCTCGACACGAGCCGCGCGCTCCGCCTCTGCGAGCCGCTGCTCGGTCACGTCCACGACCTGCCAGATGTAGCCCTGAGGCCGGTCGTGGCTGTCGGCCGTGAGCGAGACGCTCACGATGGCGTGGACGACCTCCCCGCTCGGGCGCACGAAGCGCTTCTCGGATTGGTCGAAGAGCGGCCTGTCGCTCAGCAGCCGGCGGACCGCGTCGCGCTCGTGCTCCCGGTCGGCCGGGTGGACCAGGTCCCAGAGCGGCTGGCGGAGCAGCTGCGTCTGCGAGCGGTCGAGCAGCTCGCAGAGGGCGTCGTTGACCTCGAGCCAGCGGCCGTTCACGGTGCTGAGCCCCATGCCGATCGGCGCGCCCTCGAACGCCGCCCGGAAGCGCTCCTCCGAGGCCCGCAGCTCGGCGCTCTTCTGCTGGAGCTCGAGCAGCATCGCCACCTTCGAGCGCAGCATGTCCGGGTCGACCGGCTTGAGCATGTAGTCGACCGCGCCGGCGGAGTAGCCGCGCGTCACGTGCTCGGCGTCGGCGTCGCCGGCGGTGAGAAAGATGACCGCGGTGTCCTCGTGCCGCTCGCGGCGCTTGATCAGCTCGACGGTCTGGAACCCGTCGAGGCCCGGCATCCGGACGTCCATGACGATGACGGCGAAGTCCCCGTGCAGGAGGTGCTTCAGCGCCTCCTCTCCTGACGGCGCGGTGACCACCTCACGGCCGAGCGGCTCCAGCACCGTGCGCAGAGCCACGAGGCTCTCCGGCTGGTCGTCGACCACGAGTATGGCGCCGCTTACCGGTATAGCCAGACCCTCATCAGCGACAGCAGCTGGTCAACGTCGACCGGCTTGGTGATGTAGTCGGATGCGCCAGAGGCGATGCTCTTCTCGCGGTCGCCCTTCATCGCCTTGGCGGTGAGCGCGACGATCGGCAGCCGCTGGAACTCGGGCATCTCGCGCACGGCGCGCGTCGCCTCGTACCCGTCCATCTCGGGCATCATGATGTCCATCAGGACGAGCGCGATGTCGGGGTTCGCCTTCAGCGCCTCGATGCCCTCGCGGCCGTTCTCGGCGAACACGACCTCCATTCCGCGCCGCTCGAAGACGCTCGTGAGCGCGAACACGTTGCGCACGTCGTCGTCCACGATCAGCACCTTCTTGCCCTCGAACACGGCGTCGGCCATGTGCAGCCGCTCGAGCATCTGACGCTTGTCGGTCGGAAGCCTGG